>Ga0256842_1000493_pt1 | contig 35004 bp, 44 predicted proteins | sample 4559240metaG_FD_185973 | JGI IMG/M metagenome (GOLD analysis project Ga0256842, IMG submission 185973) | Hydrothermal vent microbial communities from Guaymas Basin, Mexico - 4559-240 | ecosystem: Environmental > Aquatic > Marine > Hydrothermal vents | place: Mexico: Guaymas Basin | collected...
GGATATAATGTGTATATGGTAGGCGGTATAGTTAGGGATATAATACTTGGATATAAGAATCTGGATATAGACCTTGTTGTAGAAGGTGATGGCATTCGGTTTTCGAAAGAGTTTGGAAAAATATATGAAGCAAGGGTAGCTTCACACGATAGGTTTAAAACTGCCACTATTATATTTGACGATGGCTTAAAGATTGATGTAGCAACGGCAAGAGAAGAGTATTACGATTTACCCGGCTCTCTTCCCAATGTCGAACAGAGTTCAATTAAACTGGATTTATACAGAAGGGATTTTACAATCAACACACTTGCCGTTAAGCTACACGATAATTTTGGTGACCTATTAGACTTTTTTGGAGGATTGAAAGATTTAAAAGAGAAAAAAATTCGCGTCCTGCATATGTTAAGTTTCATCGAAGACCCAACAAGAATGTTTAGAGCTATAAGATTTTCTGCGCGCTTGGGTTTTGAGATAGGCAAACAAACCGATAGACTGATTAAAATAGCCGTTGATTTGGAAATACTCAAACATGTGGAACGTATACGTATCTTTAATGAAATAAAACAAATTTTATCGTCAAACTGCGTTAAATGCAGTTTTGAAATGATGAAAAAATACAAATTGATTCTTGCATTGGATAAAAAACTAATTATAGACAATAGAATACTGTCTTTTTTAGAAAAGCAGGAAAAAATAGTGGATAGATGTATAATGAGCTGCAAAGATAAAACAATAAATGTGGCATTGGTATTTATAATATTACTTGAGTATCTATTTAGAAAATCATTAAGCTTCACCGATACAATAGGTGCTGACGAAAAAACCAAGCGTATAACCAAAGAAAATGCATATAAATTCCCATTAGTAATCAAAACCCTACATAATAGCGAAAGCAATAATTTTGATATATACTCATCTCTAAAGGGTTTATCAATAGAAGGAGTGCTCGCTCTTTACAACATAACAGACGAGCATGAAAGAATAGAATACTATTTAAATCATCAATTAAACATAAAACCCATAATAAGAGGAAAAGACCTGCTGTCTTTAGGTTTTAAACCATCAAAAATATTTACCATAATTATAGAAGATGTATTCAAACAGCAAATACTGGAAAAAATTAAAGATAAAAACGAAGCTTTGGATTATGTTATGAAAAAATATTCACAGTATATAAATTAAAAATCAACCGCTATCTACCTGTTTTATTTTGATTCTTGAAAAAATTAAAACAAATACACCTACGGTTATAAACGAATCAGCAAGATTAAATGCCGGATAGTGGTAGTTTTTTATATAAAAATCTAAAAAATCCACAACATAGCCCTTTACGATTCTTTCATAAAGATTACCCACAGCTCCACCACCCAACAAAGAAAGACCTATAATATACGCTAAATTCCTATTTTTACCAAAGAGTATAAGATAAATTATTATCAGAAAAACAATTAATGATATCCCGCACAAGAATATAATTCTATAAATTTCAGGTAAATTTGATAGAAATCCAAAGGCTACACCCCTGTTTCGTATATATACGATATCAAAAAAACCCTTAATAATTGATACTGACTCACCAAATTTAAAATTGTTGACTATATATAATTTACTTGCATAATCAAAAATAAAAAAAAGGAGTATCAAAGATACTCCTATAAAAGAACTCTTATCTTTCTTAAGCATGATTTCTATTCTACAAACTCCACAATAGACGTAGGCGCTGCATCGCCTTTTCTAAATCCAAGTTTGATAGCCCTAACATATCCGCCGTTTCTCTCTTTAAATCTTGGTGCTAAATCGTCAAATAGTTTTCTTACCGCAACTTTATTGTTATTAAGTTTTGATAAAACCCTTCTTCTTGACGAAAGGTTATCGTTTTTAGCAGCAGTTATGAGCTTGCTTATAAATCTTATTAGTTCTTTAGATTTTGCATCGGTTGTTGTAATTCTCTCATGCTCTATCAAAGATATAGCAAGATTTCTTAAAAGATGTTTTCTTCTTTCTGAATCCACACCTAATGTTCTATATCCTCTTCTACTCCTCATTTCCAGCTCCCTCTTTTTCTTCGATAGCTTTTTTTATTGCATCAATCTGCTCTTTTGTTAATTCCATACCCAAATCCAAATCAAGCTGCTTTAAAGCATCTTTAATTTCTTTTAATGATTGCTTACCGAAATTCTTTGTGCTTAACAGCTCAGCATCGGTTTTTTGAACTAAATCGTAGATATACTTAATATCATGTGTAGCAAGACAATTTGACGCCCTTACGTTTAATTCCAACTCGTCAACTGTTTTGAGTAGATTTTCATTTAATTCTTCCGTGCTGTTCAAACTTGTTGACTCCAATTCAGCACTCGCTTCTTTAAAGTTACCGGCAAATAAAGATATATAATTATTAAGAATATAGCTTGATACCTGAAGAGCCGATATGGGTTCTATTGTGCCATCTGTCTCTATTTCAAGTAATAATTTTTCAAAATCGTAATAATCCTTCATAGAGCTTTTTTCAATTTTGTATGCAACCCTTTTAATCGGTGAAAAAATAGCATCTACAGGTATATATCCAACTTCCTTATTTGTCTCTTCTGCATCAGCCTGTTTATACCCTATACCTTTTTTAAGATATATGGTAGCATTTATTGATGCATTTTCCATTAACTCAGCTATATACACATCTTTATTAACTATCTCTATGTTGCCGGGAACTTCTATATCGGCAGCAGTCAACTTGCCAGGTGTTGTCTTTTTTATACTAACTTCGGCAGTTTCAAAATTATCATTTAGGGCTTTAAATCTAACTTGTCTTAAATTCAAGATGATATTCATAACATCTTCTTTAATCCCATCTATGGAACTAAATTCATGGTCAACGCCGTCTATCTCTATGCCAACTATCGCAATGCCAGGCACCGATGATAGCAATATTCTTCTTAACGCATTGCCTATTGTAACAGCATAACCTTCATTTAAAGGCTCCAAAGAGAATCTACCGTACGTATCGGTTTGCTCTTCCATTTTTACTTCATTAGGCAGCTTAAGATACTTAAAAACGCCCTTCATACTTAGTTCCCTTTCAAATTATTTAGAATATAACTCAACAATAGCATTCTCATTAAACGGAGGTTGAATATCCTCTTTTGTCGGAACATCTACAAATATTGCTGAAGATTTATCTATATCAACGGATATCCAACTTACTACGCCTCTTTTTGCATTTTCCTCAAATCTACTTTTTATTTGGTCATTAGATTTTATTTTCTCAGACAAGCTTATAGAATCGCCCTTCTTTAAAAGATAGGACGGTATATTTACCTTCTTGTTATTAACTAATATGTGACCATGTGAAACAAGCCTTCTTGCTTCTTTTCTTGAAGATGCCATACCCGCCCTAAAGACAACATTATCTAACCTTCTTTCAAGTAGTTTAACAAGATTCTCGCCCGTTTCACCCTTTTGTCTTTTGGCTTCAGCAAAATACTTTCTAAACTGCTTCTCCAAAACACCGTAAATAGTTTTTGCTTTCTGTTTTTCCATCAAATGTTCTGCATAGTTTGTTATCTTTCTTCTTGAAGATTTATCCTTTCCAGGTCTGTACGGTCTTTTCTCGAAAGGACATTTATCTGTAAAACATTTTTCACCTTTCAAAAATAGCTTTACACCCAAAGCTCTACATCTTTTACAGGTAGGACCATTGTATACTGCCATAAATCTCTACTCCTATTATACTCTTCTTCTTTTTGGTGGCCTGCATCCGTTATGCGGAATAGGCGTTACATCTTTAATGGATTTAACCCTTAAGCCTGCCGACTGAATTGCCCTAATGGCTGTTTCCCTTCCGGCTCCTGGACCTTTAACTCTAACGTCAACTTCTTTCATTCCAAAATTAACCGCTTTCTTTGCTGCATTCTCAGCGGCAATCTGAGCTGCAAAGGGCGTACCCTTTCTTGTTCCTTTAAAACCGCTTTCTCCCGATGTTGACCAACACAGAACATTACCGTCATTATCGGTAAACGTTACAATTGTATTATTAAAAGTAGACTGAATGTGAGCAATACCACTCACGACATTTCTTTTTATCTTTTTCTTTCTTTTTCTAACAGCTTTAGCCATTTATATTTTTCTCCTTCATACTCTTTTATTTGCCTCCAACTGTTTTCTTTCTACCCTTTCTCGTTCTTGCATTGGTTCTTGTTCTTTGACCTCTTACTGGAAGACCTCTTCTATGTCTTAGGCCTCTATAGTTACCCAAATCCATAAGAGCTTTAATGTTCATTGCTACTTCTTTTCTAAGCTCACCTTCAACCTTATAGTCGGATATAATATTCCTAAGCCTTTGTATCTCTTCAGGCGTTAACTCGTTGCTTCTTTTATCGGGATCTACCTGAGCCTTTTCAACAATCTCTTTTGCACTTTTATCACCTATTCCATAGATATAGGTAAGCGCTATTACAACCTTTTTATTTCTCGGTAATTCAACACCAGCAATACGTGCCACTTAAACCTCCTGCTTAACCCTGTCTTTGTTTATGTTTTGGATTTTCGCAAACTACTCTAACTACGCCTTTTCTTCTTATAATTTTACATTTCGGACAAATCTTTTTTACAGACGGTCTAACCTTCATTGATACCTCCGTTATTTATACCTGTAAACTATTCTACCTTTTTCTATACTATAAGGTGACATCTCAAGCTTAACCTTATCGCCGGGTAGAATTTTAATAAAATGCATTCTCATTTTGCCGGCAACATGAGCCAATACAACATGACCGTTATCAAGTTTTACCCTAAACATAGCATTAGGCAGAGACTCAATCACCTCTCCATCCACCGAAATATTCTTCTCTTTCGCCATAAACTAACTTACCTCACTTAAAATAATAGGTTCATTTTCGGTTATGGCTATAGTGTGCTCAAAATGAGCAGACGGCTTTCCATCCATAGTTATCACTGTCCATCCGTCCTTAAGAGTCTTTGTTCTCCATGTACCAGCGTTAATCATAGGCTCAATCGCTATAGTCATGCCAACCTTAAGCATAGGACCTCTTGAAACCTTCGATGGGACATAGTTGGGTACCTGCGGTTCTTCATGCAACTTTCTACCAATCCCATGCCCTACATAATCCCTTACAACACCATAACCAAAACTCTCGGCATAGCTTTGAACGGCTTCTGAAATATCGTATAGATAATTCCCCGGCTTTGCCATTGCTATACCCTTGTAGAGAGCTTCTTTCGTTACCTTCATCAACTTTTTCTTCTCATCATTTATATGTCCAACAGCCACAGTAATTGCAGAATCACCATACCATCCATCGTATATCAAACCAAAATCCAGACTAATAATATCTCCTTCTTTCAATACCCTTTTTTTGGATGGTATACCGTGCACAACCTCTTCATTGATAGAGGTACACAAAGCCTTAGGAAACCCGCCGTAACCCTTAAAAGCACACTTGGCGTTTCTCTTTTTGGCTTCCTTTTCGGCAACCTCATTCAAATACTCGGTTGTTATACCAGCTTTCACCTTATTTTTCAAGATGTTGAGTACCTCGCCAACCATACGGTTGACATGATGCATTTTCTCTATCTCTTCCTTTGTTTTTATTACAATCATTTCAAAACTTCTTTTATATTGGCGAAAATATCATTTATATCGCCCATTCCGTCTATTTTTACTAATTTATTAGTCTTTTCATAATACTCAATCAAAGGCGCTGTAGAATCCTGATAAACCTTTAACCTATTTCTTACGACAGACTCTGTATCATCATCTCTCTGAATCAATTGAGTGGAGCACTTATCACAAATATTATCATTCTTAGGTGGATTGTACTTTACGTGATAAACTGCACCACAGTTTGGACAAACCCTTCTACCAGTTAATCTTTCTATAATTTCTTCTTCTGGAACATCTATTAACAAAACGCTATCAAGATTCAAACCGTTCTTTGAAAGCATCTCATCTAAAGCCTCGGCTTGAGCTGTTGTCCTTGGAAATCCGTCAAGTATAAAACCATTTTTACAATCGTCTTCTTTAATCCTTTTTTCCATCATTCCAACAATAATATCATCGGGCACTAAAGCGCCGCTATCCATATAGCTTTTAGCTTTTTTTCCAAGTTCTGTTTCTTCTTTTACCTCTTTTCTTAATATATCACCCGTAGAAATCTGAGGTATCGAAAACTCTTTACTTATTAATTGACCCTGAGTGCCTTTTCCTACGCCGGGTGCACCAAGCAGTATTAAAATCATATATCCCCCTCTACCTTGTCCTTCTATTCTTCAAGAAACCTTCATAGTTCCGCATATAAAGATGGGCTTGAATTTGCATAATGGTATCAAGAGCAACCTGAACAACAATTAGCAAAGCCGTACCACCAAAATAAAACGGCACATTAAATCTTCTAATTAAAATCCAAGGCAATACACATACAAACGAAAGATAAATAGCTCCGCCAAACGTTAACCTACTTAAAACCCAATCTAAATAATCTGCAGTATATTTTCCCGGTCTAATACCAGGAACAAATCCGTTATTCTTTTTTAAATTATCCGCTATGTCTTTTGGGTTAAAAACTATGGCTGTATAAAAATAAGCAAAGAAGAAAATCAACGCTATATAAACAATACTGTAAATCAAGCTACCTGGCATAATGTAGCCCGAAATCTGTTTCAATATATCTATATTTACAAGCTTACTTATTGTTGCAGGAAACAATAGTATAGACGATGCAAAAATTGGAGGAATAACACCCGACACGTTTATCTTTAATGGGATATAACTTGTCTGTCCGCCATAGAGTCTTTTTCCTACCGTCCTTCTGGGATATTGTACAGGTATTCTTCTTTGCGATAACTCAACGAAAACGACAAAAGCAACAACCATTACTGCAACTACAAAAATTATTAACAAAGACAAAACACTCATCTCGCCAGCGCTAATAAGTCTAAATAGATTACCCAATGCTGCAGGCAGTCTTGCCACAATTCCAGCAAAGATAATAAGCGATATTCCATTACCTATGCCCTTTTCTGTTATCTGCTCACCTATAAACATTAAAAATACGCTACCGGCTGTCAACGTCATAGATGTAAATAAAATAAATGGCAATCCGTGCCATATAACAACGCTTGCACCACCAGGCCCTTGCATTGACTGTAAACCTACTGCTATACCAATTCCTTGCAAAGCTGATATAGCAACCGTACCATATCTTGTATATTCTGTAATTTTCCTTCTTCCTGACTCACCTTCTTTTTTTAATCTAGCAAGCTCAGGACTAACCGCTGTAAATAGTTCCATAATAATTGCAGCAGATATGTAGGGCATAATACCTAAAGAAATAATACTAAAGTTCTTTATTGCTCCACCTGAAAACAGGTTAAATAATCCCAAAGCAGTGCCCTTTGCCTGCTCAAATATAGCAGCCAACACATGAGGGTTAACACCCGGTGTTGGCACATGAGCTGCTATCCTAAAGACAACAAACATCATGAATGTAAACAGTAATCTTTTATTCAACTCGGGAACGTTAAATATGTTACTGTAGTCTTCTTTCACTGTAGCACCTCTATGCTACCACCTGCTTTTTCTATTTTTTCTTTTGCGGATTTAGAAAGAGCATGAACCTTTACAGTAATATTCTTATTTAACTCTCCGTCTCCCAAAACCTTAACTGGCTTGCCTCTTTTTACTACACCCTTTTCAATTAGATATACAACATCAACAACATCTCCATCATTGCATATCTCGTTTAGTCTTCCAACGTTTACAACTTCATATTCTACTCTAAATATGTTTGTGAATCCTCTCTTTGGCAATCTTCTAATAATAGGTGTTTGTCCACCTTCAAAATACTGAGCCTTAGCTCCACCTGAACGAGATTTTTCGCCTTTATTTCCTCTTCCTGCTGTCGTTCCCCAGCCGCTTGCATCACCTCTACCTATCCTTTTTCTTTTTCTAACTATCTTTGGCAATTCATACAATTCCATTTTAAGCACCCCTTATTATAGTTCTTCAACCTTTACCATAAAAGACAACTTTTTAATCATCCCTCTTATATAGGGTGTATCCTTCCTTATGATATACTTGTTTGGTCTTTTAAGACCCAAAGCTACGGCAGTCTTTTTAATCTTTGGTTTCTGCCCTATCAAACTTCTCGTCATGGTTATCTTTAAATCACCCATTCTATTCTCCTTACATCAATCCTCTTGCTTTTAGAATCTCTTCCCTGCTTCTCAAAGATTTCAAAGCCTTGATTAGAGCATGCGAAAGATTGTGTATATTGTTGGAACCTATCGATTTTGTAACTATGTTACTTATACCACACACCTCAAGAATAGACCTTGCGGTGTTGCCTGCTATAATACCTGTACCTGGCTTTGCAGGTTTCAACAAAACCCTACCTGAACCTTCTTTAACCTCTATAGGATGAGGAATAGTTCCATCTTCTGTAATAGGAACTGTAATAAGATTCTTCTTGGCTTTTTGGATAGCCTTTTTTATTGCTTCGGGCACTTCGTGCGACTTACCCAATCCTATACCAACTCTTCCGTTTTTATCACCTACGGCAACTAAAGCCGAAAATCTAAATCTCCTACCACCCTTTACAACCTTAGTAACCCTACTTATATTTATAACCTGTTCTTCAAACTCTTTCTCAACACCTATCATACCAACTCCTAAAACTTAAGTCCTGCTTCCCTTGCACTATCTGCAAGAGCTTTTACTTTGCCGTGATAGATATAACCGTTTCTATCAAACACTACGGTTTTTATACCCTTTTCCAACGCTTTTTTAGCTATTGCTTGCCCAACAACCTTAGCGCTACTAACATTTGAACCATTAACCTGATCTCTCAAATCTAAATCAAGCGTTGATGCAGATACGAGAGTCTTTCCAGTTTCGTCGTCTATCAATTGAGCATATATATGTTTTAAACTCTTATAAACGCAGAGTCTCGGCCTTTCTTGCGTTCCTCTTATTTTATACTTTATTCTTAATTTTCTTTTTAATCTATCGGATTTTCTATCTCTTACCTGTGACATAATTCCCCCTATTTGGTAGCTGCTTTACCCATTTTTCTTCTAACATATTCATCTTTATATCTTATACCCTTGCCCTTATAAGGCTCCGGTGGCTTAAAGGCTCTAATCTGACTTGCAACAAGCCCTACCAACTGCTTATCTATTCCAGACACCACAATCTCAACACCTTTTTTATCAACCTCAACCGTTACACCTTCGGGAACATTGTATGTAATATCGTGAGAAAAACCTACAGTAAGCGTAAGTTTCTTCCCAGACAAAGCGGCTTTATATCCTACACCTTCAATCTGTAAAACCTTTGAAAATCCTTTGCTAACACCCTCTACAGCATTAAATATTAAACTTCTATAAAGACCGTGCATAGCCTTTGCTGCTTTACCTTCTCTTTTTGTTTTAACATATATATTATTGTCATCTTTTTCTACAGTAACATAATTACTATCGAAGTACTGCTCCAAAGCTCCTTTTGGGCCTTTTACCTTTACCCTATCTTCAAGTATCTGTACATCTACCCCTTGAGCAATAGGAATAGGAGTCCTACCTATTCTGGACATTACTACCTCCTAAATTAAAATACCTCACAGATGTATTCTCCGCCAATATTTAATTCCCTAGCCTTCTGAGTAGTCATAACACCCTTAGATGTGGATATTATGCCTATACCTAAATCATTCATTACGGGTTTTAGCTCATCTGCACGCACATAAACCCTTCTTGAAGGCTTACTAATTAATTTTAATGTTCTAATAACAGGTTGTTTTTTACTCTCATCCATATATTTTAAAACAACCCTTATCATATTCTTATTACCAGACTCTTCAAGCTTTTTTACATCTTTTACATAGCCTTCATTCTTTAGTATCTCACACACACTATAAACCAACGAATTACTCTCAAGGTCTACATAGTCGTGCTTAGACATTAAAGCATTTTTAATCTTAGATATTCCGTCAACTAACCTTTTTCCCATAACACACCTACCAACTTGCCTTTATTACGCCTGGTATCTCACCCTTAGACGCCAGTGTCCTGAAACATATTCTACAAATGCCGAATTTCCTTATATACCCCTTAGGCCTGCCGCAAATCTGACATCTGTTATGGGCTCTAACCTTAAACTTAGGTGTTCTTTTTGCTTTTTCTATCATCGACTTCCTTGCCATACTCTCTCCTTATTTAAGCTTGACTACTTTTTCTAAAAGGCATACCAAATGCGGAAAGCAAAGCCTTTGCTTCTTCATCGGTATCTGCCGAAGTTACAATAGTAACACTCAAACCGTGAACCTTGGATATTTTATCATAGTTAATCTCAGGAAATATAAGCTGCTCAGTGATACCAAGCGTATAATTTCCTCTTCCGTCAAATCCCCTTATTGGAACGCCTCTAAAATCCCTAATTCTCGGTATGGAGAATGATATAAACCTATCCAAAAATTCATAAGCTCTGTCGCCTCTTAAGGTAACTTTGCAACCTATAGGCATACCTTGTCTCAACTTGAAGTTAGCTATGGATTTCTTTGCTCTTGTTATTACACCTTTTTGACCTGTAATAATCGCAAACTCTTCCAATACCGATTCAAGAAGTTTTATATCGTGCATACCCTCAGCAAGACCCGCATTGACAACAATTTTTTCAAGTTTAGGAACCTGCATAACGTTTTTATAAGAAAATTCCTTCATCATAAAAGGAATTATTTCACTCTTATAGAGGGTCTTGAGTCTCGGAATGTAGTCTGACATCTAACTGATCCTCCTTAAATTGTCTCTGTGCATTTTTTACAATACCTTACCTTTTCCCCGCTCTCCAAAAATTTATAGCCTATTCTGGTTGCTTCATTGCAATGCGGGCAAACAAGCTGAACATTAGATATATGAATAGAAGCCTCTTTTTCTATTATTCCACCTTTTGACATTTGTGTAGGTTTTTGGTGTCTTTTTATTATATTCACACCTTCAACTATAACCCTATTCTTTTTTGGAATAAAAGATATGATTGTGCCTTCTTTGCCTTTATCTTTTCCAGCTATAACTTTAACTTTATCACCTTTTTTTAGCTTGGTAGCCATCTCGGAATAAATTCTTGCCATCATAGCACCTCTGGAGCCAATGAAATTATTTTTGTAAATTCTTTTGCCCTTAATTCCCTAACAACCGGACCAAAAATTCTAGTACCTACAGGCTCTTTGTTGTTATTTATTATAACTGCTGCATTCTCGTCAAACTTTACATATGTACCATCCGGTCTTCTAAACTCCTTTTTAGTTCTAACAACAACAGCTTTTACAACATCGCCTTTTTTAACCTTACCGTTTGGATCTGATTCCTTAACAGAAGCAACTATAATATCGCCTACACGGGCATACCTTCTTCTTGAACCGCCCAATACCTTTATGCACATCAAGCGTTTAGCGCCTGAGTTATCTGCTGATTTCAATATACTATAGGGTTGTATCATTGCTCATCTCCCAAACCTATGTATTTCTTGGTGATTTCAAGTAATCTAAAGTGTTTATCTTTAGAAATTGGCCTACATGAAACAAATTTAACTGTATCACCAATTCTTGCTTCGTTTTTTTCGTCGTGAACCTTAAATTTCTTTCTTTTTTTCATATACTTATGAAACTTAGGATGCTTTATAAGTGTTTCTACTTCCACAACTACAGTCTTATCCATCTTGTCGCTGACAACAATGCCTTCTTTTATTAGTTCGCTCATACCTTTTCTCCGGCCCTAATTTTTTCGTTTTTGACTGTTAGAATCCTTGCTAAATCCTTTCTTAAACTTCTAATTCTCTTAGGATTCTCAAGCTGCTCTAAGCCTCTTCTCATATTTAACTTAAACAGCTCTTCCCTTATCTGGGCTTCTTGTTTACTCAACTCTTCCATACTCTTTTCTCTCAATTCATTTGCCTTCATCATACCCATTCACTCCGCTTGGCGAATTTCATTTCTATGTTAAATTTTTGAGCAGCCAACTCAAAAGCTTTTTTTGCAAGCTCTTCATTTACACCGCTTACCTCATAAAGAATTCTACCGGGCTTGACTACAGCAACCCACTTTTCTATAGAACCCTTACCTTTACCCATTCTTGTCTCAGCAGGCTTTTTTGTCAAAGGGAAATCTGGAAAAATCCTTATCCAAATCTTACCCTGATGTTTCAAAACCCTATTAATTGCAACCCTTGCTGCTTCTATCTGCTTATTTGTAACTTCGCCTCTGCCTACGGCTTTCATGCCATAATCACCGAAAGCAAGTTTGCTTCCTCTATAGGCAGTGCCTCTCAAACCGTTTCTATTTCTCTGATACTTTCTGTATTTTGTCCTTTTAGGCATTAACATATCTCAAACACCACCTTTCCTTTTTCAAGAAGATACCATTCCCTTAAATACCCAAACCTTAATGCCAATTACACCGGCTTGAGTTAAACTCTCGGCAAATCCATAGTCAATATCGGCTCTTAATGTACTAAGTGGTATACGTCCTTCTTTCACCCACTCAGTACGCGCCATTTCAGCGCCGCCCAATTTTCCAGAAAGTTGAATCTTGATACCTTCTGCTCCTTTTTTCAATGCAGTATAAACAGCCCTTTTCATAACCCTTCTGTAAGGCATTCTCTTCTCAAGCTGCAAAGCTATGTTTTCAGCTATGAGTTGAGAATCAATCTCAGGCTTGGATACATCTCTAACATTTACGGTAACTTCTGAATCGCTAAGAGAACTAATAAATTTCTTTAACTTTTCAACTTCACTACCTTTTCTACCTATAATTATGCCAGGCATAGCTGCATATATATTAACGCTCATCTTATTTCTTTTTCTCTCTATCTCAATCTTAGAGATGCCAGCATAGTATATCTTTGACTTTACAGCCTTCTTAATCCTCTGATCTTCAAGCAATTTATCCTTAAAATCCTTCTCGGCATACCACTGAGATGTCCATCTCTTTGTTATTCCAAGCCTAAGACCTATAGGGTTAACCTTTTGACCCAAAACTCACCTCCTCTTAATCGCCTATAGTAACAGTTATATTACTGGTTCTTTTTATTATCCTGCCCGCTCTACCCATTGCTCTTGGCTGATATCTTTTCATTTTCAATCCATCGTCAGCTGTAATATTTTTTACATTAAAAGAATCAACATCATAACCCTTCTCTAAAGCGTTAGCAACGGCTGATTCCAAAAGCTTCTTCAAAATATAAGAAGCTTTCCTATTTGAATTCTTTAAAAGAACCAAAGCTTCATTAACGTTCTTGCCCTTTGCTACTCCTATCACTTCTCTAACTTTAATAGGAGATATCTTAGCACTTTTCAATTTTGCTACTACTTCCATAAGCCACCAACCTACTTACCTATTTTCTTTTGCACAACGCCTTTATGGCCTTTAAATGTTCTGGTAGGAACGAATTCGCCCAACTTGTATCCAACCATATTCTCCGTAACATACACTGGAACAAATTTCCTTCCGTTATGAACGGCAAACGTAACACCTACAAATTCAGGTATTATAGTGCTTCTTCTTGACCATGTCTTAATCATTGTCTTCTTTTTGCTTTCCCTCTGTTTTTCAACTTTCTTAAGCAGCTTTTCGTCTACAAAGGGGCCTTTTTTCAAGCTTCTCGGCATCTACTATAGCCTCCTTATTTTTTCTTTCTTCTTGAGACGATAAATTTATCAGTTTTCTTGTTGTTTCTCGTCTTGTATCCTTTAGTAGGTATACCCCACGGAGTAACCGGCGTTCCGCCTGTACCTGTTTTTCCTTCACCACCACCATGAGGGTGATCTACAGGGTTCATTGCCACACCTCTAACCTTAGGCCTAAAGCCTTTATGCCTCATTCTACCTGCCTTACCCCAGTTTATATTGGAGTGGTCGGTATTGCCAACCTGCCCTATTGTTGCATAGCATTCAACATTAATCAGCCTCATCTCTCCACTTGGCATTCTGATATGCGCATACTTGCCTTCCTTTGCCATAACCTGCGCCATAGCACCAGCACTTCTTACAAGCTGACCGCCCGCTTTAGGTTTTAATTCTATGTTATGAACAACACTACCTACTGGTATTTTCCTTATAGGAAGAGCGTTTCCAACCTTAGGCTCAACCTGCTCTCCTGCTTCTACGACATCACCAACCTTTAAACCTACTGGCGCTAAAATATATCTCTTTTCTCCATCTTTATAAGCCAAAAGGGCTATATGAGCGCTTCTGTTTGGGTCATACTCAATAGCTTTAACAACTGCAGGTATATCTCTTTTATCCCTTTTAAAATCTATGATTCTGTAAAATCTCTTTACTCGTCCGCCTCTACCTCTTACGGTTACATTTCCTTGATTGTTTCTACCGGCATGATTTTTAAGAATTTTAATTAAGGATTTTTCTGGTTTTTTATTGGTAAGCTCAGAAAAATCTAAAACGCTTGCAAATCTTCTGCCGTTAGTTATCGGTTTGTAAGTCTTTATTCCCATAAATCAACCTCTTTTATAATTCCTTTAAAGATTCGCCTTCTTTTAGTGTAACAATAGCCTTCTTCAAAGAAGGTCTTTTGCCTTTATATCCTCTGAAAATTTTGGTTTTACCCTTAGTGTTAATTATATTTACAGATTCAACTTCCACTCCAAATATAGACTCTACAGCTTTTTTGACTTCTGGCTTATTTGCCCTTTTATCAACAACAAAGACATATTTTCCATCTTCTTGCCCCATGAAGGCTTTTTCTGAAATAACCCTTCTTTTTAAAATACTCCACTTATCCATTGACGATTCTCCCGTTAATTTTTTCAATAACACTCTTCGGTGCAAGAATCTTTTTAGCTTTTAGTATATCATAGGTATTAAGCGTGGCTATATTTTTAACTTCTACACCTTTTATGTTTCTAAAAGAAAGATATGCATTATCCATACCCTTCTCAAGAACCACCAAAGCCCTATCAACATTTAAATTTTTTAACAGCTCATAAGCTTCTTTAGTCTTCGGAGCATCAAAATTCAACTCTTCCAAAACTATTATATTATCCTCTTTGGCTCTTTGAGCTAATGCTTCCTTAAAAGCCAATTTTTTCTCTTTTTTATTAAGTTTTAAATCATAATCCTTAGGCTTAGGTCCAAAAATTACACCACCACCAACAAATAAAGGTGAGCGGATAGAACCGGCTCTTGCTCTACCTGTACCTTTCTGTCTCCAAGGTTTTTTGCCACCGCCTGATACTTCACCTCTGCTTTTTGTGCTAACAGTACCCTGTCTTTTGTTCATAAGAATGGTTCTTACAGCTCTATTGAACAGCACACCACTATTTGCAGCCGCATTATCTTGTACGGCTAACTCAATATCTCCAACAACCTGAGATTCTTTATTAAAAACTTTAAGTTTCATCATTTAGTTCCCCTTTTTATAATGTTGACATATTCGCCTTTTGAACCAGGAACAGCTCCTTTAATCGCAATAATGTTTTTTTCTGAATCTACCTTAACTACCATTAGATTCTTAACGGTAACCTTAACATTGCCGTATTGACCTGGCATCTTTCTGCCCTTTACAACCCTTCCGGGAAACTCACAGTTACCAATAGAACCCACTCTTCTATTAAACATTGAACCATGTCCGTCAGGACCGCCGGCAAAATTATGTCTTTTCATTACGCCGGAAAATCCTTTACCCTTCGTCTTGCCAATAACGTCAACAACATCGCCTTCTTCAAACATATCAACCTTAATTTCATCTTTGATGTTGTAGTCAGCAGTGTTCTCAATCCTAAATTCCTTCAAAACCCTTTTAGGTGATACGTCTACCTTCTTGAGCTTCTCCAATAAAGGCTTGGTTAGCCTTTTCTCCTTAGTGTCAATAAAACCTACCTGTATAGCATTATAGCCGTCCTTCTCCTTTGTCTTGATTTGCGTTATAACTCCCGGCTCTGCTTCAAGAATAGTAACAGGTATGGCTTTACCGTCCACATAAATCTGAGACATACCCAACTTCTTAGCAATCAAACCTAACATTGCATATACTCCCATACGTCTAATTTATTAAAAGAAGCAGAGGAACTCTTTCTTTATGCAAAAAAAGAGTTCTTGCTTCTATTTTAAATGCTCTAAAGCTTTACTTCTATATCCACACCCGCAGGTAAATCAATCTTCATTAAAGCATCAACAGTCTGCTGAGATGCATCAACAATATCCATCAACCTTTTATGGGTCCTTATTTCAAATTGCTCTCTCGATTTTTTATTGATATGCGGAGACCTTAAAACCGTATATCTCGAAATATGAGTAGGTAAAGGTATAGGACCTTTAACCTTCGCACCTGTTTTTGTTATAGTTTCTATAATATCCTTAACAGAGCTATCCAAAAGGTTTGCTTCGAAGGACTTAAGTTTCAGTCTGATTTTCTGACCCATCTTTTCAAACCCCTCTTACTCTATTATCTCTGTGATAACACCAGCACCAACAGTTCTTCCGCCTTCTCTGATAGCAAAGCGTGTCTCTTTCTCTAATGCTACAGGTGCTATGAGTTCAACTGTCATTTCAACATTATCTCCCGGCATAACCATCTCTACGCCTTCTGGGAGCTTTACCGTTCCTGTTACGTCTGTAGTTCTAACGTAGAATTGAGGTCTGTAGCCATCAAAGAAAGGTGTGTGTCTTCCGCCTTCGTCCTTTGTTAGAACGTAAACCTGAGCTTTGAATTTTGTGTGAGGAGTAATAGAGCCTGGTTTTGCTAAAACCATTCCTCTTTCTACTTCTTCCTTCTTTATCCCTCTTAAAAGAACTCCTACGTTGTCTCCAGCCATTGCATCATCAAGTATCTTTCTGAACATCTCTAAGGATGTAGCAACTGTTTTTCTCGTTTCTCTGAAGCCTACTATTTCTACTTCGTCGCCTGCTTTGATTACGCCTCTTTCAACTCTACCTGTTACAACTGTTCCTCTTCCTGAGATTGTGAAGATATCTTCGATTGGCATTAGGAATGGTTTGTCTGCATCACGGTCAGGTGTAGGTATGTATTCATCAACAGCATCCATAAGCTCTTCTATTGCTTTTGTCCATTCGTTTTCCTGTCCATCAGGAGTCTCAAGTGCTTTTAGAGCACTTCCTCTTATTACTGGGATATCATCACCTGGGAATTCATATTTGGATAGAAGTTCTCTAACTTCCATCTCTACAAGGTCAACCAACTCTTCGTCGTCAACCATATCTACCTTATTTAGGAATACTACTATGTATGGAACGCCAACCTGTCTTGCAAGAAGGATGTGTTCTCTTGTTTGTGGCATTGGACCGTCTGCTGCTGATACAACAAGTATAGCACCGTCCATCTGAGCTGCACCTGTAATCATGTTTTTGATGTAGTCGGCATGCCCAGGGCAGTCAACGTGTGCATAGTGGCGTTTATCTGTTTCATACTCAACGTGAGCGGTATTTATTGTAACGCCTCTTTCTTTTTCTTCAGGTGCGTTATCTATATCGTTGTAATCCTTAAACTCTGCAGAGCCCTTAGATGCCAATACCTTTGTTATAGCTGCTGTTAGGGTTGTTTTACCATGGTCAACGTGACCTATTGTACCGATATTAACGTGTGGTTTGGTTCTGACATATTTTTCCTTTCCCATAAAAGGCCTCCTTAAATCTCTTTCTTAATAATTTTTTCAGCTATGGATTTTGGAACTTCATCATAGTGAGAAAATTGCATTGTGTATGTTCCTCTACCTTGAGTAACTGACCTCAAGGATGTGGCATATCCAAACATTTCACCTAACGGTATATCTGCCTTGATTATTTTTAACTGTCCCTTTTCTTCCATACTTTTTATCTTTCCACGTCTTGAGTTGATATCACCCATAACATCACCCAAGTATTGCTCGGGAGCGCTAACTTCAACATCCATTATAGGCTCAAGCAAATACGGTTTAGCTTTCTTTGCGCCTTCTTTAAATGCCATAGAACCTGCTATCTTAAATGCCATATCAGATGAATCAACTTCGTGATAAGAACCATCAAAAAGCGTTACCCTAACATCAACAACAGGATAACCGGCCAATATTCCGCTTTCCATTGCTTCTTTAACACCAGCTTCAACCGATGGTATAAATTCCTTAGGTATTACGCCGCCGACAATCTTATCAACAAACTCAAAACCTTTATTATTTTCAAGCGGCTCAATCTCCAACCATACATGACCATACTGACCATGTCCACCCGTTTGTCTAACAAACTTAGCCTCTTGCTTAACAGGAACTTTAACGCTTTCTTTGTATGCAACTTGAGGCTGCCCAACATTAACGCCAACCTTAAACTCTCTTTTTAATCTGTCGACAATTATATCAAGGTGAAGCTCACCCATTCCCGATATTATTGTTTGATTTGTTTCTTCATCGTATCTAATCTTGAATGTCGGATCTTCTTCGGCAAGTTTTTGTAAAGCAACCGACAATTTATCTCTATCTGCTTTTGTTTTTGGCTCTATTGCTATAGAAATAACAGGCTCAGGAAATTCCATAGATTCAAGTAAAATCGGTGCATCTTCAGCACAAAGCGTATCACCTGTACCAGTATATTTCAAACCAATTGCAGCAGCAATATCGCCAGCATGAACAATATCAACATCTTCTCTTTTATTTGCATGCATTCTTAAGAGTCTTCCTATACGCTCAGTTTTACCCTTTGTTGAATTGTAAGCATATGAACCCGACTTAAGCGTTCCGGAATACACTCTAAAGTATGTTAATTTACCCACGTAAGGGTCGCTCGTTATTTTAAATGCCAATAGACTTAAAGGCTCTTTATCATCAGCTTTTCTTTCTATTTCTTCACCTGTTTTAGGGTCAATACCCTTAACAGGCGGTATATCTACAGGAGATGGTAAATATTCTACAACAGCATCAAGCAATGGTTGTACACCCTTATTTTTAAATGCCGTTCCGCATAAAACAGGTGTAACACTATTACTAATTGTTGCTTTTCTGATTGCTTTTTTTATTTCTTCAACACCTATCTCTTCACCGTCTAAATATTTCTCCATTAAAGTATCGTCAAAATCCGCTATAGTTTCTATAAGCTTATTCCTATATTCTTCGGCTTTATCCATTAGCTCTTCTGGTATTTCCTTTTCTGAAAATGTAGCGCCAAGAACGTCTGAGTCCCAAATAATCGCTTTCATTTTAATAAGGTCTATAACACCAGCAAATGAGGCTTCAGCACCTATCGGTAACTCTATAACTAAGGGCGTAGCACCTAACTTTTCTTCAATTTCTGACACAACGCTATAAAAATCAGCGCCAACCCTATCCATTTTATTGATAAAGGCTATTCTTGGTACGCCATATTTATCACCCTGTCTCCACACAGTTTCACTTTGAGGCTCAACACCACCAACAGCACAAAAAACACCGACAGCACCATCAAGCACTCTTAATGACCTTTCTACTTCAACGGTAAAATCCACATGCCCGGGTGTATCTATAATGTTTATCATATGATTATTCCAAAAACAGGTTGTAGATGCCGATGTAATTGTAATACCTCTTTCCTTTTCCTGCTCCATCCAATCCATTGTAGCGGTCCCTTCATGGACCTCGCCTATCTTATGGGAAACACCGGTATAGTATAGTATTCTCTCTGTAGTTGTAGTTTTTCCTGCGTCGATATGCGCTATGATTCCTATATTTCTAACTTTCTCAAGTGGATATTTGCGCGCCACGTTTCACTCCTCTACCATCTGTAGTGTGCAAAAGCTCTATTAGCTTCAGCCATCTTATGCGTATCTTCTCTTTTCTTAACAGCCCCACCCCTATTGTTGGCAGCATCTATAATCTCACCAGCCAACCTTTCAGCCATAGTCCTTTCATTTCTTAGCCTTGCATAGTTTACAAGCCACCTTATAGACAAGCTCTGCTGTCTTTCAGGCCTAACTTCAACAGGCACTTGATATGTAGCACCACCAACTCTTCTCGGTCTAACTTCAATCTTAGGTATTATGTTTTCCATTGCTTGGTTTAGCACTTCCATAGATTCCTGACCCGTCTTTTCTTTCACTATATCCATTGCAGTATAAAATATATTACTTGCTATGGATTTTTTACCATCCCACATAACTTTATTTATGATTTTTGTTACAAGTTCGCTGCCATATACAAGATCTTTTGCAACTTCACGCTTTTCAGCCTTTCTTCTCCTCATCTATCTCTCCTTACTCTTTTTTAGGCTTTTTTGTTCCGTACTTGGATCTTCCTCTTCTTCTGTCTTCTACGCCGCTTGCATCCAGAGCACCTCTTATTATGTGATATCTAACACCTGGCAAGTCCTTAACCCTTCCGCCCCTAACAAGAACAATCGAGTGTTCCTGAAGGTTATGTCCTTCACCTGGTATATATGCCGTTACTTCATATCCGCTTGTAAGCTTGACCCTTGCAACCTTTCTCAAAGCAGAGTTAGGTTTTTTAGGTGTGGTTGTATATACCCTTGTACAAACCCCTCTCCTTTGAGGGCAACTCTGTAATGCTAATGTTTTCTTTTTTTCTACAACTTTTTTTCTACCTTTTCTCACCAGTTGGTTAATCGTAGGCACTTTTTAAACCTCCTTCAATTTTGAACTTGGGTAAACTAACAATAAAAGCTTCATTTGTCAAGAGAATTTGGAGTTATTGCAATGTCATCAAATTTTTTCTGACCTGTACCGACAGGTATTATTCTACCTACTATAACATTCTCCTTTAAGCCTCTTAACAAATCTATCTGACCGCTTATGGAAGCCTCGGTTAATACTCTTGTAGTTTCTTGGAATGAGGCTGCCGATATAAAGCTGTCTGTATTTAATGATGCTTTTGTTATTCCTAATAATATTATTCTACCGATGGCTGGTTTTTTTCCTCTTTTTACAAGGTATTCGTTCTTTTTCGTAAATATGAATCTGTTGACAACTTCGCCATCTATAAAATCACTATCACCAGCGTCTTCAATAACAACCTTTGATAGCATCTGTCTTACTATTATCTCTATATGCTTGTCGTTTATGCTAACGCCTTGCAATTTGTATACCTGTTGTATTTCGCTAACAAGAGTTTTTTGCAACTCTCTTTCTCCTAATATAGCAAGAATATCATGTGGATTGATAGAACCGTCGGTCAAGGGTTCTCCCATTTCTACCCTATCGCCTGGATATACTAATATTCTTTTGTTTCTCGGTATTAGATATTCTTTTTTTATCTCTCCGCTTCCAGCCGTTGATGTTATTATAATCTTCCTTTTGCCTTTTGACTCCTTGCCGTATGAAACTATTCCACTTATCTCACTAACTATTGCAAGATTCTTCGGTTTCTTTGCTTCAAACAGCTCGCTAACCCTAGGAAGACCGCCTGTAATATCACTAATCTTCTCAAGTTCTTTAGGAATCTTACCTATAATATCTCCAGCTTTAACCTCAGCTTTATCTTCTTTTTGCAAAACAACACCCGGCGGTAGATAATATAAAACATTTTCTTCTATATCATCAAACTGCTTTATTCTACCATTCTCATCCACAATCTCTATAATCGGCTTTAGAGATATATTTTTGCTCTCCATAACAACAAGACTCTTCATTGATGTAATCTTATCTATCTCTTCCTTAACTGTTACATTAGGAACTATATCCTTATATTTAACATAGCCATCAACACCAGCAAGCAAGAAATCATTATAAGCATCCCATTCAGCCAGCGTGGTTGTGCTTATATATGCAGTAGGATCGCTCTCAAATACTCTCCTTTTGAGTTCATCATCATATCCAGCAAGTATATCACCGGCATTTACTTTAGTATTTTCTTTAATATAAAGTTTTGAGCCCTTCGGAACATAATATCTTGCTTTTACTTCTCCATCTCTTTCTATTATAATGTGAGTTCCATGCCTATCAATAACGCCGTCCTTTGGGTATTTAACTTCTACAAATTTATCACCATCTAAGGCTATAAATTTAACGGAACCGCTTTCTTCTGACTTTACAAATCTTTTTATGGTTTGCCTGTCTTCCACGTAAATTTTTGAAGCATACGGTATCTTCTTAGGCACATCAAATACTTCCAAAACTCTCTCTACCAATAAGCCGTATTGAGGCACTTTTTCTCCATCAGATACAGAAATAATATACTTACCTATGGCGTTTGCACCACCTGTCATAATATCATTATCGCTTACTACATTAACCTTTTTAATTACATATATCTCATCTTCGGACAATTTTATATAATAGTTAAGCTTATCTTCTTCTACGGATACAACAGCTTCCTTTTTTGCAACTATTTGAGGCTCTGTTATAAGCAACGCCGCATCTCTTCTTGAGATTACAACCTTCTCTCCGTCTGAATTTAAAGCTGTTGAAAGATTGAAATATTTAACAATACCTGCTCTTTTAGTTTCTGCAGAAACCTTATCACTGGATTTTGAAGCCGTACCACCAACGTGGAATGTTCTCAATGTCAACTGAGTTCCAGGCTCTCCAATTGATTGGGCGGCGACTATTCCTATAGCCTCTCCGACTTCAACTCTGCCACCTCTTCCCAAATTCCTTCCGTAACACTTAGAACACACACCATGCTCGGCTTTGCATGTTAAAACAGAATATATTTTTACTTTTTTGATACCGGCTTCCGTTATTAACTCAACCTTTTCTTCATCTATTTCTTCACCGTCTTTTACAATCACTTCTTTAGTAAACGGATTAATTATATCTTCTGCAGCAGTTCTACCTAAAATCCTATCTTCTAAAGACTCTATCTCTTCGCCGTTTACCATAATAGCCGTAACATCAATACCTTCTGTTGTTCCACAATCTTCCATAGTAACGGTTACATCTTGAGCAACATCTATCAGTTTTCTTGTCAAATAACCGGCGTTAGCCGTCTTTAGGGCAGTATCGGCAAGACCTTTTCTTGCTCCGTGAGTAGATGTAAAATATTCAAGAACTGTCAAACCTTCCTTAAAATTTGATTTAATAGGCGTTTCTATAATATCTCCAGACGGTTTTGCCATTAAACCTCTCATTCCTGCAAGCTGTCTCATCTGTTGGTCTGAACCTCTCGCTCCGGAATGTGCCATAATAAAAATAGAGTTAAAGCTTTCGTCATACTCTCCGCCAAGCTGTTTCATCATTGCAGTTGCAATACGCTCCGTTGTTGCACTCCATATATCAACAGACCTGTTGTGCCTTTCGGAATCAGTCAACAATCCTTGCCTATACTGGTCATGAATCTTTCTAATTTCTTCTTCAGCCTTTGCTATAATTTCCTTTTTCTCTTTAGGCACAATCATATCTTCTATCGATATAGAAGCGCCCGACCTATTTGCCATAGTAAAGCCTAATTCCTTTACGTCATCTAAAAACCTAACAACGGTTGGTAAATCGTAATTTCTATAAAGATAAGAGATAAACTTGTTTAATTCTTTCTTTACAAACAGCTTATTTATCCTGCTAAAAGGAACACCTTCAGGAATGATTTCATAAAACAACACCCTGCCGACTGTAGTATCAATGAGTTCATTTTTATATCTTAATCTTATTTTTGCATTAAGGGCGCATACTTTATTTTCATATGCAATTCTAACTTCATCCATATTTGCAAAAATCATTCCCTCGCCTTTTTGACCATCTCTCTTTTTTGTCATATAGTATATACCCAAAACCATATCCTGACTCGGCATAGCTATTGGGTTTCCGTGAGCAGGAGATATAATATTTTCAGTAGCAAGCATTATGGTTTCAGCTTCAAGACGGGCTTCTATACTCAAAGGCAAGTGAACAGCCATCTGGTCTCCGTCAAAATCCGCATTGAAAGCAGGACAGACCAATGGATGAAGCCTAATTGCTTTTTCATCTGTCAAAACAGGATGAAAAGCCTGTATCGACAATCTATGCAATGTTGGCGCTCTGTTTAGCAAAATAGGATGCTCTTGCACTACTTCTTCAAGTATATTCCAAACTTCAGGTTCTTTTCTTTCAACCATTTTCTTTGCTGATTTCGGCGTGCTAGCATACCCTTCATCTATTAAACGATTAAATATAAAAGGTTTAAACAATTCCAAAGCCATAATCTTAGGCAAACCGCATTGGTCCATTCTAAGCTCAGGACCTGCAACAATAACGGAACGTCCAGAATAATCCACCCTTTTTCCAAGCAAATTCCTTCTAAATCTTCCTTCTTTTCCTTTTATGGATTCGCTTAGAGATTTCAAAGGTCTATTGTTTGATGCTCTAACAACCTGCTTTCTTCTTCCATTATCTATCAAAGCATCGACTGCTTCTTGCAACATTCTTTTTTCATTTCTTATTATGATAGAAGGCGCTCCAAGCTCTATAAGTCTTTTTAATCTGTTATTTCTGTTAATAACCCTTCTATACAAATCGTTTAAATCGCTTGATGCAAATCTTCCGCCTTCTAAAGAAACAAGCGGTCTTAAATCGGGTGGCAATACCGGCAAAACTTCCAATATCATCCACTCTGGCTTGTTTCCGCTTCTTTTAAATTGCTCAGCAAGCCTCATTCTCTTGGTTATCTTTTTTCTTCTTGCTTCGGATTTGGTTGACAGCAATTCCTCTTTCAATTCATATATCAATCCGTCCAAATCCATCTTCTTTAAAAGCTTTTGTATAGCTGAAGCACCCATCTCAGCCATAAATCTTATGCCATACTCTTCATAATATTTCTTATATGCAATTTCATTTAAAACCGTTTTAGGGGGAAGCTCTTCAACCTCACTCTCCACCACTATATAAGATTCGTAGTATATAACCCTTTCCAAATCTTTTAATTTAATGTCAAGCAAAGAAGCCATAATACTCGGAACAGAGCGTAAATACCATATATGGCTTACAGGAGTTGCAAGCTCTATGTGCCCCATTCTTTCTCTTCTAACTTTTGATTCTGTTACTTCAACGCCGCATTTTTCGCATACTATACCCTTATACTTAATTCGTTTATACTTGCCGCATAAGCATTCATAGTCCTTAATAGGACCAAATATTTTTGCACAAAAAAGCCCATCCCTTTCAGGTTTAAATGTTCTATAATTTATCGTTTCGGCTTTTTTAACTTCTCCATAACTCCACTGCCTTATCCTGTCGGGTGAAGCCAATTTTATTCTTATAGCATCAAAGTCTTTGGATGATTTAGGTTTACTCTTCAATACGGTAAACATTCAAATTCCCCCTATTTCCTTCTTATATCCTTCAGCAGTTCAACATCCAAGCATAATGCCTGCATCTCTTTTACCAATACGTTAAACGATTCGGGAACTCCTCCTAAGGGGATAGGTCTTCCTTTTGTTATAGACTGATACGCTTTATTTCTTCCGCTGACATCATCGGATTTTATAGTTAGCATCTCTTGCAATGCATAACTTGCTCCATACCCTTCTAATGCCCAAACTTCCATCTCTCCAAAACGCTGACCACCAAATTGAGCTTTACCGCCAAGTGGTTGTTGGGTAACAAGCGAATATGGACCAATGCTTCTGGCATGAACCTTATCGTCTACTAAATGGTGTAATTTCAAGACATACATCACACCTACAGCAACACGCTCCAAAAATTTCTCTCCCGTTATACCGTCACGCAAATCGCTCTTTAATATTTTTATATCGGATAGCTGTTGCAGATACTTTATATCGTCTTCTTTAGCTCCTTCAAAAACTGGGTTTGCAAAATGCACACCATTTACCCACTCTTTAGAGTATTTATCAAGCTCTTCATCGCTTAAAGAATCTATTAATTTTTCGGCTTCTTTGGAATTAAACACACGCCTTAACAAATCTCGCAACGCATCTTTTTTATTTGCTCTTATAAGCTCATCAATCTTTTTACCCAAACCCTTAGATAGCCATCCAAGATGTGTTTCCATAATCTGACCTATATTCATTCTTGATGGAACACCTAATGGATTTAAAACAATATCAACCGGTGTTCCATCTTCCAAAAACGGTAAATCTTGAGCTGGTAATATTTTTGATACAACACCCTTATTTCCGTGTCTACCGCTCATCTTATCGCCAACCGACAATTTTCTTTTTGTCGCTATATAAACGTTTACAGCAGACATAACGCCGGGTGGCAGCTCGCTTTCTTTTTCCAAATTTTTTATTTTATCGTTATGATAATCCTTGATGGATTTTTCCATAACCTTGTAGTGCGTATTGAGTTCATCAAGGTCAAAATCTTTAGGTAACAGCCTTATTAATTCCTTATCATCCAATTTCAAAAGCTCTTCTGTTTTTACTGACTGCCCTGCCTTATATGTTTTTGAACCTATCTTAACATCTTTTTGTAATTTCTTTTTTGCTATGGTTTCCGCCATTTGCTGCTTTTTAAGTTTTTTCAGTAATTCAAGCTTATCGTTAAGCTCTCTTTTCATCTTCTGAGTTTCATATTCTATTATTTCTTTTTCTCTTGGATTCTTAGGCGTACCTCTTCTTCTCAATATTTGAACATCGAGCACTATGCCACTGGCATCAGGCGGCACTCTCAAAGAAGAGTCCGACACATTGGTGGCTTTTTCTCCAAATATAGCTCTTAGGAGTTTTTCTTCGGGAGAATAGTGTGTTTCAGCTTTTGGCGTAACCTTACCAACCAAAATATCACCGGGCTTTACATATGCACCAATTCTCACTATTCCGTTTTTATCAAGATTCTTCAATGTTTCACTGGACGCATTTGGAACATCCGATGTAACTTCTTCTGGTCCAAATTTTGTATCTCTAACATATACGCTAAATTCTTTAATATGGATAGAGGTATACATATCCTCTTCAACAACTTTTCTGGATATCGTTATTCCATCTTCATAATTGTATCCTCTCCATGGAATAAATGCCACAATAAGGTTTTTACCCAAAGCAAGCTCACCCTTATCCATAGAAGGACCATCTGCTATTACCTGACCTTCTTCAACCCAATCACCAACATCAACTATTGGCACTTGAGAAAAGCATGTATCTTGATTAGACCTTAAAAATTTCTTTAATTCATACTCATCTATCTCATATCCATTATCCGTTTTCACGGAAATGTATATATTCTTATCAACCCTTATAACTCTACCGGCTCTTTTTGCCATTATGGCATACCTTGAGTATTTTGCGGCTTCATATTCCATACCGGTTCCAACGAGCGGAGCTTCGGGTTTCATTAAAGGCACAGCCTGACGTTGCATATTAGAACCCATTAGAGCTCTATTAGCATCGTCATGCTCCAAAAAAGGAATCAAACCGGCAGCAACCGACGTAACCTGATTTGGTGCAACATCCATCAAATCCACTTCGTCTTTTTTAACAACGATAAACTCTCCACTTTTTCTTGCAGAAACATAGTCGTTAATGAAAGCACCGTTTTTATCTATTGGAGCAGATGCCTGAGCTATGACATGACCCTTTTCTTTTGATGCTGTAAGGTAAACAATTTCATTACTAACAACACCATTTTTCACTATCCTATACGGCGTTTCTATAAATCCAAACTCATTTATCCTTGCATAAACAGCTAAGGATGAAATAAGACCGATATTAGGACCCTCAGGCGTTTCTATCGGACAAATTCTACCGTAATGTGTTGGATGAACGTCTCTTACTTCAAACCCTGCTCTTTCCCTTGTTAGACCACCACTACCTAATGCCGACAGTCTTCTTTTATGAGATATTTCCGATAAAATATTTGTTTGGTCTAAAAATTGAGATAATTGTCCGGTAGCAAAAAAATCTTTAATTGCCACAGAGACAGGTTTGGTGTTTATTATATCGTAAGGCGTTAAATTCTCAAGGTCTCTCATAATCATTCTATCTTTTATGAGTCTTTGCATCCTTAAAAGACCGCTTCTTACTTCTTTATATAGCTGTTCGCCAACAAGATTAACTTTTCTATTTGATAAACTGTCTATGTCATCAGGACTCACCTGACCATTCTCAAGCAAAACAATTTGATTTATAATACCTATAAAATCATCCTTTGTTAGTGTTCTTACTTCGTGAGGAACGTCTATACCAAAAGTCTCATTTAACCTTATTCTTCCTTCCAAGGATATATCAAACCTTTCGGGAGAAAAGAACAAACTGTCAAAAAACTTCTCGGCATCTTCAATAGACGTATGCTCACCCGGCCTAATAAGGGTGTGTATATACACCTTTGAAAGCTCTTCCAGCGTAAACTCTTCTGTAGAATATAGCTTCTTTTTACGCAAAACATCTTTTCCGGCTTTAAGAGTATTTAAAATCAAGTAATCGTTAAACTTTGAATATATTACATCAAACTCTATATCATACTGTTTCAATGCAGCAAGCAGTTCGTTATCCAGTTTACTGCCTATATCTAATAGTAAAGATGCATCCTCATCACTATTATCACCATCATCAATCTGTACGGTTGACGATGAATACTTATCTTGCAGTTCTGTTTCCTTGATAGCCACATATTCAACATTATTTTCTTCCAAAGCTTTTAAAATCCTGGTGGTTATCTTTTTGCCAGCTGAAACCTTGACATCTCCAATCTCCAAGTCTTCATCGACTCTAAAACCGCTAATGCTTTTGTTTACTTTTACGTAAAACTTTCCATCTTCAAGCTTTATGTGTAGTTTATCGTAAAAAATATCCAGTATTTCTTCTTCTAAAAAACCTAAAGCCTGCAACAATATGGTAGCTGGAAATTTTTTCTTTCTGTCTATTCTCGTATATAGAATGTCTTTTGTGTCAGTCTCAAATTCAACCCAACTACCGCGCTCAGGAATAATTTGGCCATAAAACTGACCCTTCCCTGCAAACTCAGACACCTTTTTAAATATAACACCTGGAGAGCGATGAAGTTGGCCCACTATGACCCTTTCTACACCATTTATAATAAAACTACCAGAGTCAGTTATTAAAGGAATCTCTCCAACATATATATCCTGTTCTTTAACATCGCTTACTTGTAATTTTTCACCCGTTGCTTCATCTAAATCCCAAGATGTCAATCTAACCCTAATCGTTAAATTACCTGTATAGGATAAACCCTTTATTTTGCATTCATCAGGTGTAAATTTAGGCTCTCTTACTTCCCAATCAATAAGCTCGAGTCTTAAGCGTCCGTGTATATCATCTATAGGAAAAATGGATTTGAGTACACTATCCAGATTTTTTTCTCTTTTTGAGTGTTTATTTAAAAATTCTCTAAAGGAATCTACATTCAATCTTAGCAAATCAGGAATATCCAAAATCTTATCTACCTTGCTAAAATCAACACGCAATCTATAATCTAACTTTAGAGGCTTAGCCATTATTCACCTCGTTTTTTCTTTATTATGTTTTTTAGAAAAAAAAGGGAAAGAGACACTAATAGCCTCTTTCCCTTATACCTACTATAAATTGCAATTATTTAATCTCAACTTCAGCGCCTGCTTCTTCAAGTTTAGCCTTAAGCTGCTCTGCCTCCTCTTTGCTTACCTTCTCTTTTACAGCTTTCGGAGCTCCATCAACCAAAGCTTTAGCTTCTTTCAAGCCTAATCCTGTAATCTCTCTAACAACCTTAATTACCTGAATCTTCTTATCACCTGCTTTATTCAAAACAACATCAAATTCAGTCTGCTCAGCAGCTGCTGCGCCTGCGTCTGCGCCTGCTGCCGGTGCTGCTGCAACAGCTGCTACAGGAGCAGCGGCGCTTACACCAAATTTATCTTCCAATTCTTTAACAAACTCAGACAATTCAACAACTGTCATATTTTCAATAAAAGCAATAACATCCTCTTTTGTAATATCTGCCATCTTACAAAACCCCCTTATTATTCATTTCCTTTTTTTTCTTCAATAGCCTTAAGTACATACATAAGCTGCCTAATGTTTCCTGCCAATACATTGACAAATCCCGTAACAGGAGCCTTCATAGTGCCAAGCAACTGAGCAAGCAAAACCTCTTTTGGTGGTAGCTTGCTTAGGGCTTCAATCTGTTGTGCATCAACAATGCTGCCATCCAAAGAACCGACCTTCACTTTAAGCTTATTATACTCTTTAGCTTTAGCAACCAAAACCTTTGCTAATGCCGCAGGGTCATCAAAGCTCAAAGCATAGGCATTCGTACCCTTCAGGTGCTCCTTGAGAGACTCCCATTGACTACCATCAATCGCTTTTGCAACTACACTGTTTTTAATAACATTGAATGTTGCGCCGATTTCCTTAACGCTGTTTCTAATATCTTCCATCTCTTTAACCGTCAAGCCTGTATAGTCTGTAACTATAATTGCGACGGCATCTTGTAGCTGCTCAGCAAGTTTTTCTGATAGTTCTAACTTTCTCTCTCTTCTCAATACATCCCTCCTTTCTTAGGCGGGCCAAAAACTATTCAAGCCTCGTGCAGGCATAATTTAAAACCAAAAGGCTACCCGCAGTCTTTGACCTCTAAATTTTTATATATTAACGCTGTATTGATTGCGCATCAATCTTAACACTTGGTGAATGGCTTGTTGCTATATAAAACGATTTTATATATCTTCCCTTGCTTGCAGCAGGCTTAGCTTTAATAATAGCATCGTATAGAGCAAGTATATTTTCTTTTAGTTTCTCATCTTCAAAAGATTTCTTGCCGACACCCGCATGAATGTTTGCTGTTTTATCAACCCTAAATTCAATCTCACCAGCTTTTGCTCTTTTTACCGCATCTGCCACATCGAATGTTACTGTTCCGACTTTTGGGTTTGGCATTAGACCTCTTGGTCCTAAAACCTTACCCAACTTACCAACTATACCCATCATATCGGGTGTTGCAATCACCTTATCAAAATCAAGCCATCCTTCTTTTGTAATCTTCTCTGCTAAGTCTTCTCCGCCTACATAATCAGCGCCCGCATTCTCTGCTTCTGAGAGCTTTTCACCCTTTGCAAAAACCAATACCTTTACAGATTTTCCAGTTCCGTTTGGTAATGAAACAGAACCTCTAACAACCTGATCGGAATGCTTCGGGTCCACTCCAAGTCTCATGTGAACTTCTACGGTTTCGTCATACTTGGCAAAGGCAATCTCTTTCAAAATAGAAATAGCTTTGTCCAAGTCATACTCTTTCAAATAATCATACTTCTTCAGCGCTTCTAAATATTTCTTTCCTCTTTTTGCCATCGCTAAATCTCCTTTTAGCTCCCACTAACCTTTAACGGTGTGGTAAATATATTTTTAAAACTCTTCTACCTCAACGCCCATATTCACAGCCGTTCCAGCTATGATTTTCATAGCCTGATGTACATCGTTTGTATTCAAGTCAGGCATTTTAATCTTTGCTATATCTTCCAATTTCTCTTTCGATAGCTTTCCTACCTTCTGTCTTGCTGCATCGCTTGAGCCCTTTTCAATACCCAAAGCCTTCTTAATCAAAGAGCTTGCAGGCGGTGTTTTTGTTATAAAATCAAAAGATCTGTCTTTGTAAACGGTTATAATTACAGGTATTATGTCGTTTTTATCCTTTGTTGCATCATTAAACTTCTTAACGAAATCCATTATATTAACCCCATGCTGACCCAATGCAGGACCAACAGGCGGTGCAGGAGATGCTTTCCCTGCTTCTATTTGAAGTTTAATCTGCGCCATAAACTCTTTAGCCATTTAAAAACTCCTTCTATTCTTCAACTTTTTCTACTTGGTTATAGTTTAACTCAACAGGAGTAGACCTACCGAATATGCTTATCAATATCCTTAACCTTCCTTTGTCTACATCCACTTCCTCTATCGTACCGGTAAAATTGGCAAAAGGACCATCCAAAACCCTAACACTTTCTCCAGCTTCAAACGATACAGATAGCCTTGGAGATTCTTTAGATGTTTCGATTTTTTTGAATATATCGTCTACTTCTTTATCATCCAATGGAACGGGCTGATTCTTGTAGCCCACAAAGCCAGACACAAAAGACATTCTTTTAACTATGTTGTATAATTTATCACTCATCTTGGCTTTTATAAAAACATAACTTGGATACAAACACTTTCTAACCATTTCTTTCTTGTTGTTTTTCTTTATCTCTATAACTTCTTCGAATGGAACAAAAATATCTTCTATATCATCTTCAAGCCCTTCATTCTCTATTTTGTTTTTTAACATAGATTTAACCTTTTCTTCATATCCAACCTGCGTATGAAGGGCATACCACTTAAATTCGCTCATTATATCTCTCTTTTTGAAGTATAAATTTATTTAAACAAAGATTGAAGGCCTATCGAAAGAAAGTAATCAAGCACACTCAAAATGACAGCTACTATAATACTAAAAGCTAAAACCGATATAGTCGCTGAAGTAACTTCTTTCTTACCGGCCCAAACAACCTTTTTAAATTCTATCTTGACTTCTTCTAAAAAACTTAAAAACTTTTTCATAATAATTTAATGGCAGGCCAGGGAGGACTCGAACCCCCAACATGCGGTTTTGGAGACCGCCGCTCTACCAATTGGAGCTACTGGCCTATCCTATTTCACCTCTTTATGTAAAGTATGTTTCTTACAATAAGGACAATATTTTCTTAATTCAAGTTTTTCCTTGTTCTGTTTTTTATCCCTTGTGCTGGTATAGTTCTTTCTTTTACATTCGCTGCAAGCCAACGTTACCATTTCACGCATTACTAAACCCCTCTTACTCTATTATCTCTGTGATAACACCAGCACCAACAGTTCTTCCGCCTTCTCTGATAGCAAAGCGTGTCTCTTTCTCTAATGCTACAGGTGCTATGAGTTCAACTGTCATTTCAACATTATCTCCCGGCATAACCATCTCTACGCCTTCTGGGAGCTTTACCGTTCCTGTTACGTCTGTAGTTCTAACGTAGAATTGAGGTCTGTAGCCATCAAAGAAAGGTGTGTGTCTTCCGCCTTCGTCCTTTGTTAGAACGTAAACCTGAGCTTTGAATTTTGTGTGAGGAGTAATAGAGCCTGGTTTTGCTAAAACCATTCCTCTTTCTACTTCTTCCTTCTTTATCCCTCTTAAAAGAACTCCTACGTTGTCTCCAGCCATTGCATCATCAAGTATCTTTCTGAACATCTCTAAGGATGTAGCAACTGTTTTTCTCGTTTCTCTGAAGCCTACTATTTCTACTTCGTCGCCTGCTTTGATTACGCCTCTTTCAACTCTACCTGTTACAACTGTTCCTCTTCCTGAGATTGTGAAGATATCTTCGATTGGCATTAGGAATGGTTTGTCTGCATCACGGTCAGGTGTAGGTATGTATTCATCAACAGCATCCATAAGCTCTTCTATTGCTTTTGTCCATTCGTTTTCCTGTCCATCAGGAGTCTCAAGTGCTTTTAGAGCACTTCCTCTTATTACTGGGATATCATCACCTGGGAATTCATATTTGGATAGAAGTTCTCTAACTTCCATCTCTACAAGGTCAACCAACTCTTCGTCGTCAACCATATCTACCTTATTTAGGAATACTACTATGTATGGAACGCCAACCTGTCTTGCAAGAAGGATGTGTTCTCTTGTTTGTGGCATTGGACCGTCTGCTGCTGATACAACAAGTATAGCACCGTCCATCTGAGCTGCACCTGTAATCATGTTTTTGATGTAGTCGGCATGCCCAGGGCAGTCAACGTGTGCATAGTGGCGTTTATCTGTTTCATACTCAACGTGAGCGGTATTTATTGTAACGCCTCTTTCTTTTTCTTCAGGTGCGTTATCTATATCGTTGTAATCCTTAAACTCTGCAGAGCCCTTAGATGCCAATACCTTTGTTATAGCTGCTGTTAGGGTTGTTTTACCATGGTCAACGTGACCTATTGTACCGATATTAACGTGTGGTTTGGTTCTGACATATTTTTCCTTTCCCATAAAAGGCCTCCTTATTGTTTTATGGAGCCCACGAGCGGGCTCGAACCGCCGACCTCTTCCTTACCAAGGAAGTGCTCTACCGGCTGAGCTACATGGGCAACCCTAAAAATAAAAATGGAGCGGGAAACGGGACTCGAACCCGCGACCCTCAGCTTGGAAGGCTGACGCTCTAGCCAACTGAGCTATTCCCGCTCTCGCAAAGATTTAATGGTGGAGAGGGGAGGACTCGAACCTCCGAAGGCGAAAGCCGGCAGATTTACAGTCTGCTCCCTTTGACCGCTCGGGAACCTCTCCATAAATGGAGCTGGCGAAGGGACTTGAACCCCCAACCTGCTGATTACAAGTCAGCTGCTCTACCGATTGAGCTACGCCAGCGTCAAGCGAAAACGGATTATATATGAAAAATATAATATGTCAATAAAAAAATACACATCAAATCAAAAGAAATGTGCAACAAAAATTTATAAAAAATCAATAGCGGAATTTAATAAAGAAAACAATAGAGCTTTTCAATAAATAATTCAATCTGAAGCTTTTTTATTGTTTATACAAAATTGAAGGCAACATTAAAAAATATGCTAATGAGCTACTGCAGTCTACAAATTTTTTCTTGACAAAAATATGATTTTAATAGAATATCGTAGTATGTGGAAACGTGCTTTTTATATAATTTTTCTTTTAGTTTTTATTGCCACTTCTGCCTATAGTAAACCTAAAATCTTTATTCTATCATCTTATGATAAAATGGATGTGTGTGGCGGACAGCAATACAAAGGCGTGGTTGATGTTTTGCGCCTAAATCTATTGAATAACTTTACCCTAAAAAGCTTCTGGATTGACAGCAGACACTTGGACAAAAAACAGCTTAACTTAAGAATTAAAAAGGCGGTCTCTTCAATAAAGGCTTTCTCTTGCGATGTATTGATAACCATTGACGATGTGGCATTTAAGGTAGCACTGGATTATTTTCTTGGAAAAGCAAAGCCCATTATCGTATTTAGTGGAGTAAATAAACCACTCAATCTATACAATCAAAAGTATCACTTCTTAAAAGATAACATACCTACAAAGAATGTAACAGGCGTCTATGAATACATATTTGCAAAAGAAGGTATCCAATTTCTCGACAGCTGGATTGAAGATGAAAATTACAAGATTGCTGCGATTTACT
>Ga0256842_1000494_pt1 | contig 34999 bp, 36 predicted proteins | sample 4559240metaG_FD_185973 | JGI IMG/M metagenome (GOLD analysis project Ga0256842, IMG submission 185973) | Hydrothermal vent microbial communities from Guaymas Basin, Mexico - 4559-240 | ecosystem: Environmental > Aquatic > Marine > Hydrothermal vents | place: Mexico: Guaymas Basin | collected...
GAAAATTATGATGATGGTATGTTTTCATCTGTAAAGTTTGCTTGTAAAGAGTTAGATGTAGAAACACTTTTATTTTTTCATTTGGATAGACCTATGGTAGATAAAGAGGTGTTTGAAGCAGTTGGTGGTTCTAAAACTAAAGTAGCAGTAGCTTATAGAGATTCTAAAAAAGCACCACCTATAAAAATATCATCAATTATGAAACAAGAGATACAAACATCATCATTTAACCGTTTAGATTATTGGGTAGAATCTTTAAAAGATGTAACATTTGTTGATGTTTTAGATGAAAAAGTCCATTTTAATGGTAATACAGATGAAGATTTGTTTAAATACTTTAACACTTATGCTAAAATACCCTAATTTAAACAATGGATAGATAATGTTAGATATGGATTTAGTTATATCGTTTTTGGTGATGATTTTACTTTTTGTTAGGCAGATACAGATTTTAAAAGAGGAGAATAGACTCAACTACTCCCCCATCATAGTTGGTGTTGGTGCTATTAGTTCTACGATTCATTTTATAATCAATCCAGATATTGTAGATTCTGTTTTACTTTTTAGAGAATCTCTTTTCCCTTTTGTTATATCACTTTTTCTTTTTTTGATTATGAATGTTATACATCAAACTAAAGAGTCAGAGTATTCAATAGCACAAGATATATTTAGAAAGAATCTTATATCAGAAGTAAACAACCTAAAACAGAATGTTTATGAGTTAGAAAAGAGGGTAGACAGTGGTTATACTCAAGAGAGAGTGGCACAAGAGAAAATCGTTACTAAATTTCAACAAGATATAAAAGCACTAGATACCATAAGTGTAAATCAAGCTAGATTTTTAGAGAAGTTTGAGGAGATGGAGATTTGGCATAAAAGTGTTTCAAAATCTTTTAAACATTTTACAGATGTTGAGATGCCAGAGTTAGACAATATCATACATAAACATATAGATATATTTAGAATAACAGAGCAAGATCATTATAATCATCTTAAAAAAATGTTAGAAGATTCATTTGTAAGTAGTGATGGAATCAATGAAAATATTGAGAATCTTAAAAGTGATATAGATAGTATAAAAACTATATCAGATGGTATAGCAAACACCATAACAGATAATATTATCACAAAATTATCAGATTCTATATCTATGTTTGAAAATGAGGTGTTGGCATTAAAATCACACACACAAAAGATAGAAACATCATTATCTGAAAATGATAATATCATCGGAAGTATAAGAGAAGAGAGTGAACTTGTGATGAAACAGATGGTATTGACATCAAGCAAGATGGATGATATAGATAAACAAAATAGTAAGATTTATGATATACAAGAGAGTGTAACAGGTTTGATAGAATCTCTAAATATCATAAAAAAAGAGTATGATGAAGCACAAAAACAGCTAAGATATATCTCAAAAGAGTTTCAAGTAGCAGAAAATGACCAGATAAAAAGTATGAAAATACAGATAGAAAATCTAAGTGAAACTCTAGCTATTAGAATAGATGAATCATTAGCAAAACTTCATGAACACTACCACATAGCAGATGAAGATATATCACAAAGTGTTCAACTTTTAGCTAAGAGAGCAAAATTGAAAAGTGGGTATGATATTTAAAAAAGTAGGTATAAACCTACTTTTTTAACTCTTTTACAAATTCAGCAATTCTTGAGATACCATCACGGATAGTATCTATATCAGTTGCGAAGCTTAGTCTAAAGTAACCCTCACTACCAAATGCTACACCCGGAACTACGGCTACAAATTTTTTATCTAATAGATCTTTAGCAAATGTAAGAGAATCTGAACTAACCTCTTTAATGTTTACAAATAGGTAAAATGCTCCATCAGGTTTTAGTACACTTAAACCATCTATATCATTTATAAGTTTTACAGCTTCATCTCTACGAGCGATGAAAGCATCTCTCATCATAGCTATATCAGCATCTGCACTTCCATCAAGACCAGCGATAGCTGCCATTTGAGTGATTGAGTTGATATTTGATGTACTTTGTGATTGTAGTTTTTTAGTAGCTTTGATAAGAGCAGTATCAGCTGCTGCCATATAACCAAATCTCCAACCAGTCATAGCCACTGATTTTGAAAGACCATTTATAGTTACAGTTCTTTTATACATATCATCACTAACAGAAGCACAAGATGTAAATGTACCTTTATAAGTTAATTTTTCATACATCTCATCAGATGCCACGATAATATCAGTACCCTCTAAAACTTTACCTAATGCAGTAAGTTCATCTTTTGTGTAGATTGAACCTGTTGGATTTGATGGTGTTGTTAAAATTAGCATTCTTGTTTTATCGTTTATAGCATTTTTTAGTTGTTCTGGTGTGATTTTAAATCCATCAGTATCTTGAGTATGAATCTCAACAACTTTACCACCACAATATTTTACAAGTTCAGGGTAAGTAACCCAGTATGGAGATGGTATGATAACTTCAGCACCATCCTCTATAACAGCAGAAAAAAGATTAAAAAGTGAATGTTTTGCACCATTGTTAGCTATGATTTGGTTTGGAGCATAAGTTAAACCATTATCTCTTTTTAACTTAGTAGCGATAGCCTCTCTTAATGGTAAAACACCATCAACAGCAGTGTATTTTGTAATGTCATTATTGATAGCATCTATAGCAGCATCTTTAATAACTTGAGGTGTACCAAAGTCAGGTTCACCAGCAGAAAAGCTAAGTATATCTTTACCCTCAGCCTTTAACTCTTGTGCTAAAGTAGTTATAGCGATAGTAATAGATTCAGAAAGTGTATTTACACGTTTAGTTATCATAAAAATCTCCAGTTTAATATTAGGGTGATTATACTAAAATTATTACTAATCCTTACTAAAATTGACAATCTTTAGTGTTTTAATATTTATTTGTATATAATTGATAAAATAAAAATATTAAGGAAAAAAATGGGTTATAAAATAAAATTGGCATTTTCTACTATTTTAGTATTAGGTGCAACATCTTTATTTGCTACTAATGGTTCAGAGTTGATGGGTCTTGGTGCAAAATCAAGGGGTATGGGTGGTGTTGGAATCGGTATGAGTCATGGTGCTGAATCAGCATTAACAAATCCAGCTTTGATAACATATGTGAGAGATACTGAAGTTTCATTTGGTGGTACTATTTTTATGCCAAATGTATCGTTTGATAATGGTATGGGTGCTGGTGCAAAAGATAGCGATTCAGATATGGATGTGATTCCAGAGGTATCAGTTGCTAGTAAAATAGATGAAAACTTTTACTTAGGTGTTGGAATCTGGGGTACAGCTGGTATGGGTACAGACTATCGTAGTGAGCCTTCAAATTATAATTCTAAAATGGTAACAAACTTACAGTTAATGCAATTTGGATTACCATTAGCATATAAAATGGATAATCTAAGTATAGCTTTTACTCCGATTTTACAATATGGTGCATTAGATATTAATTACGATGCTGGTTATGGTTCAAATGGAGCAGGGATAGCACAAGATTTAGAGTTTGGTTATAGTTTGGGTGCTACATATGAGATAGAAGATTTAACTATAGGTCTTGTTTATAAATCTCAAATAGATATGGATTATAAAAATCAACTATCAGTAGCTATGGCTGGTTTTGGAATCGCATATACAAACACAAAGCTATCTACTCCAGAGGAGATAGGAATCGGAATCTCTTATATAAAAGATAAACATAGAATTGGTGTTGATTATAAAAGAATCAATTATGCAGATGCTAAGGGTTATAAAGATTTTATGTGGGATGATCAAAATGTTTATGCGATTGGTTATGAATACACATTTAATGATCTTGCATTAAGAGCAGGTTATAACTATGCTAGTAGTCCCATAACTGACCAAGGTCTTAATGGTACTTTGATAAACACATTTAATCTATTAGGTTTTCCAGCTATAGTTGAATCTCACTATACAGTTGGTACAACTTACAGTTTAAATAAAAAAACATCTTTTGATTTGGGTTTAACATATGCTTCGAATGTTAAAGAAACATATGAAGTTATGAACCCAGATGGTAAAACTACAAGAGATATTACAGCAGAACACTCACAAACTTGTGTAACGCTACAAGTTGATTTTGTATTTTAATTAGTTGGCTTCTCTATAAGTTCAACATCATCAGTTATATCTATATCATCACTCTTATCTTCGATAAGTTGTTGTTGATATTCACCATTTGATTCACCTTTAAAAGCACTTATGAGTTGATTCTCTTGTGCTTTGTCTAGGTGACCAGATGCTATAGTATCTAACATTTTTTCAGCTATCTTTACACGAGCTTCATTCTCTTTTTGGTTAAAATATTTTTGTAGATTATCGTTATATGCTCTTAGTTTATCCTCTCTTCTTTTTTTGAAGTAGTAAAATATAAAAAAACTTCCAACAAGTACAAATAATCCAAAAACTAACACAAGGTATCTTTTTAGTTCCATATTGTTTATCTGCTCATTTTGAGACATCTTTTGCTCAAATATAGCTTTTTCTTTTTCCATATCTAAAACAATTTTTTGTTTCTCTAACTCTGTTTGTAGTTTTATTTTTTCTAACTCTTTCTCTTTTTCTATATTTGCCAACTCTTTTTTAGATTCTAAGATGGCTAACTCTTTTTGAGTTTGAGCAGAGAGTTTTTTTAGTTGAATCTCTTTTGTTTGAGCCACTTTTTTTTCAAAAGCTACCTTTTGGTTCTCTATCTTTTGGTTTTTTTCCTCTTGTGTTTCCAACAAATCACATCCATTGAAAACGAAAAGTAAAAGTAATAAGTATGTGTATTTCATATGTTTTATAATTCCTATTTATTTTTTATTCTAAGTAATGTATTTTAGCAAAAAAAACATAACTTATGGTACAATTTAAAGAAAATAATATAATGAGTATTTTATGAAAACAACTTTAATAATTGGTGCTGGTGGTGTAGGTCGTGTAGTGGTGCATAAATGTGTGCAAAATGCAGATGTATTTGGTAAAATTATTTTAGCTAGTAGGACTATTAGTAGATGTCAAGCTATTAAAGATGAACTACCAAAAGCAGATATTGAAGTTAAATCTGTTGATGCTGATAACACAGATGAGCTTATAAAGCTTATAGAATCTGTTAAGGCTGATATAGTTATAAATGTAGCTTTACCATATCAAGATTTAACTATTATGGATGCTTGTATAGCTACATCAACTCCATACCTTGATACAGCAAACTATGAACACCCAGATGAAGCAAAGTTTGAGTATAAACTTCAATGGGCTAGAGATGAGAAGTTCAAAGAGGCTGGAATAATGGGGCTTTTAGGAAGTGGATTTGACCCAGGTGTTACAAATGTTTTTTGTGCTTATGCTCAAAAACATTATTTTGATGAGATAGAAACTATAGATATATTAGATTGTAATGGTGGAGATCATGGCTACCCTTTTGCTACAAACTTCAACCCAGAGATAAACCTAAGAGAGGTATCTGCAAATGGTAGATACTGGGAAAATGGTAAGTGGGTAGAGACTAAACCTATGGAGATAAAAATGGTTTGGGATTATCCTGAAGTTGGTGAAAAAGATTCTTATTTACTTTACCATGAAGAGATGGAATCTTTAGTTAAACATATAAAAGGTTTAAAAAGAATCAGATTTTTTATGACATTTGGTGAGAGTTACTTAACACATATGAAATGTTTAGAAAATGTTGGTATGCTTGGAATCAAAGAGGTTGAACACAAGGGACAAAAGATAGTTCCTATGGAGTTTTTAGCAACACTACTACCAGACCCATCAACACTTGGTGCTAGAACAAAAGGTAAAACAAACATCGGAATTGTAGCTGAAGGAATCAAAGATGGAAAAAGAAGAAAAATTTACATATATCAAGTAAGTGACCATGAAAAATGTTTCGCAGAGGTAAATTCACAAGCAGTTTCATACACAACAGGTGTCCCAGCTATGATAGGTGCTAAACTTATGTTAGAGGATAAATGGAGTGGTAAAGGTGTGTTTAATATGGAAGAGTTTAATCCAGATGTTTTTATGGAAGAGTTAAATAAACAGGGTCTCCCTTGGCAAGTAAAAGAGTTAGATGTTTAAGATAGAAAGTGTTAAAACACCTTGTTATATTTGTGAAGAGGAGCTTTTAGAGAAGAATCTAAAACTCTTAGAGTATCTGCAAAAGGAGAGTGGGGCTAAGGTTATCTTAGCTTTAAAAGGTTTTGCTATGTGGAGTACATTTGATATGGTTTCAACCTATCTACAAGGTTGTACGGCTAGTGGTTTATATGAAGCAAAACTAGCAAAAGAAACCTTTAAAGGTGAGGTTCATACTTACTCACCAGCTTATAAAGATGAAGATATAGAGGAGATAGCTAGAATCTCTGACCACATAGTTTTTAACTCACCAAATCAACTTTTTAGATATAAAGATATAGTAAAGAGTATCAACTCAAACATAGAAATTTCACTTAGAATCAACCCAGAAGTATCATCATCACCAAAAGATATATATAACCCTTGTGGATTGTATAGCCGTTTAGGTACAACTTTGGCAAATTTCGATGAATCTATTTTAGAGTTTGTTGATGGTTTAAATTTTCATGCTCTTTGTGAACAAAATGTTGATGCTTTAGAGGAGGTTTTAGTAACTTTTGAGAAAAACTTTTCTAAATATTTTAAGAATCTAAAGTATATAAATTTTGGTGGTGGTCATCATATAACTAAAAAAGGTTATGATGTTGAGAAGCTTATAAAAATTATAAAAACTTTTAAAGAAAAGTATGGTGTTGAGGTTTACTTAGAACCGGGGGAAGCTGTTGGTTGGGAAGTTGGTACTTTAGTGAGTTCAGTTTTAGATATTTTTGAAAATGGTATGAGTGTAGCTATCTTAGATACATCTGCTGAAGCACATATGCCAGATACTTTAGCGATGCCTTACCGTGCTGATGTTAGAGGAAGTTCAGAGGCTGGAGAGAAAAAGTATACTTACCGTTTTGGTGGTAACACTTGTCTTGCTGGTGATATTATGGGTGATTACTCATTTGATGAGCCTTTAAAAGTTGGTGATAAGATTATATTTGAAGATCAGATTCATTATACATTTGTGAAAAATACAACTTTCAATGGTATAAAATTACCATCATTAGCAATTTTAAAAAAAGATGGAACATTAGATATAGTAAAAGAGTTTAAATATGAAGATTATAAAGGGAGATTATCGTGATAGAAGATAAACAAAGATGGAACAAAAGACATGTTAAAAAACCTATGAGACATGAGAGTTCAGAGATTTTAAAAAACTATGTAAAACACTCAAAAGTTGGTAAAGCACTAGATATAGCTTGTGGTACTGGTAGAAATACACACTTTTTAGAGGAGATGGGTTTTAAAGTAGATGCTGTCGATCTATCAGACTATGCTCTTTCTCAGATTAAAAATACTAAAAATATAAATAAAATAGAGACAGATTTAGATGAGTATAATTTAGAAAAGAACAGATATGATTTAGTATTAAACTGTAACTATCTAAACAGAAGACTTATAAAACAAATATCAGATTCATTAGTTGATGGTGGTGTAGTTATATTTGAAACATTTATAGTAGCACACGACAAACCAGAGCAGGGAAGTATGAATCCAGACTATTTGTTAAAGAAAAATGAGTTACTAAAAGCTTTTTTAGATTTGGAGATTATATACTACGAAGAGAAAGATTCTATAAATCTAAGAGGTGAAAACAACAAAATAGCTTCTTTAGTTGCTAAGAAAATATTATAAGTGTTAAAGATTAATTTCATAAGCTATAAATTTTTTTAAATCTATGGTTTTACTAACCATAGATTAAGTTGTTTATCTAAACACTAACCTCTTTAATATCTGCGATATTTAAGATACTTTTATAGATGCTAGCTACTAAAGATTTTCTGTTGTTTTTAACAGCTTCATCTTCAGCATTTACCATAACATCTTCAAAGAATTTATCAAGATAAGGTTTTAAACCTAACAGAGCATCTAACTCCTCTTCATAAGATTCATAGTTTGATGAGATAACTTTTGAGTAAGCATCATATAGGTTAGTCTCAGCCACCTCTTCAAATAGTTTAGAATCTATACTTAAATCAGCAGATAAATCTATATCTTTTGTGATGTTTGCTACCCTTTTAAATGTTGAAAATGATTCATTAAAACTTTCACTGTTTGCTATGTTGTTTAGTGCTTCTATCTTTTTAGCAATATTTAAAAGTTCTCTTTCCCCAGTTGATAAAACAGCTTCTATGATAGATGGGTTTACTTTAAAGTATTGTCTAACTCTCTCTAAAAAGAAGTTTTCTAGTTTTTTCATATCTATATTTTCATATTCAGAAGCTAAATTACTTAAAGTTTTTACTATATCAAACTCTAAATTATGTTCAGATGTGATTCTGATAAGTCCATTTACAGCACGACGAAGAGCAAATGGGTCACGAGAACCAGTAGGGATTTGGTTGATGCTAAATAGTGCTAAAAGTGTATCTAGTTTTAAACTCATAGCTACTATGGCACTTAGTGGAGTTGATGGTAGTTCACTATCTTCACCATCTGGTAAATACTGTTCCGTTATGGCAGTAACAACAGCTTGATTCTCCCCACTAGCTTTAGCATAGTACCCACCCATAAGACCTTGAAGCTCAGTAAACTCATAAACCATCTCACTCATTAAGTCAGCTTTAGCAAGTTTTACAGCTTTGTTTAAGTCATCTTTTGAGGCATCTATCTTGTAAGTGTCAAATAGTTTATTTGCTATCTTTACTTCTCTATCTATCTTATCTGCAACAGTTCCTAAACCTTTAAAAAATGCTACTTTTTCAAGCCCTTTAGTGCTTAGACCATTTTTAAGGTCGTTGTTATAGAAAAATAGTCCATCAGCAAGACGAGGTCTTAAAACAGTTTCATTACCCTCGATAACTTGAGTGAAATCATCAGTTAAAGCATTTGATACTACACAAAATTTATTTATAAGTTTCCCATCTTTAAAAACTGGAAAATATCTTTGATGCTCTTTCATAGATGTGATGATAACTTCAGGTGGAAGTGTTAAAAACTCCTCATCAAATGAACCTAAAAGTGCAGTAGGATTTTCAGTTATAGCTACAACTTCATTAAGAAGTTCACAGTCAATTTCAATTTTTACACCATTATCTTTCTCTAAAGATGCAAAATTATTTAGTATGTTTTCTCTTCTTTGTTCTTGGTATAGTGTAACACCACCATCTTTTAAAGTGTTAAAATAATCTTTTGCACCATCTACAGCGATAGCATTAAAGTTAGAGATTCTATGAACAAAAGTTGATTTTGTAGATTTAACTCCATAAAGTTCAACATCTACTAACTCATCACTTAGCATAACATTTACCCATCTAATTGGACGGATAAATTTTTCACTAGAACTTCCCCATCTCATAGATTTACCAAAATCTAAAGATTTTATCCATTGGTTGATAATTTCAGATAGTAAAAGTTTAGAATCTTGCCCTTTAATATCTTTTTTATAGTAAAGAACCTCTTTACCACCTTTGGTCGCAGTTGAAAGTTCATCTAAAGAAACACCACATTTTTTAGCAAAACCTTTAGCAGCAGGAGTTGGTTCACCATCTTTATAAGCAACAGCTAAAGGTGCTCCAAAAAACTCCTCTACACTATCAGCTTGAAAAGTTTGAAATTCTCTATGCCATAACACTAAACGGCGAGGTGTGTAGTAAAATTCAAACTCACAAAGAAGTGAATTTTTCTCTAAAATATCTACATATTTTTTTTCAATATTTTTCAACTCTTTTAAAAGTGGAACAGCTGGAAGCTCTTCAACTCCTATCTCTATAAGTAATGGTTTTATCATAATAATTCTCTTTATATTTATATTGTTGAGATTTTATCTTTTTTTTAGTTAAAGGTTAATAAAGTTAAAATTATTTATGTTCCATTACTTAAGTCAATATTAGATATAATCACAAAAATAAAATTATAGGATTCTATATCTATGAGAAGTCATTATTGTACAGATTTAAGTGAAGCAAATGTAGGTCAAGATGTTGTTTTAGCTGGTTGGGCTAACAACTATCGTGATCATGGTGGGATTATATTTATCGATTTAAGAGATAAATCAGGTCTAGTTCAATTAACAACTGATCCAGAACATAACAAAGAGGCTCATAAGATAGCTGATGCTGTTCGTGATGAGTTTGTTCTTATCGTAAAAGGTACTGTTCGTCTTCGTGGTGAAGGTCTTACTAATCCTAAGTTAAAAACTGGTGCTATTGAGATTATAGTAAATGAGATTGTTATTGAAAACAAATCTGCTCCAGTTCCATTTGTGATTGGTGATAAAAATGTTGGTGAAGAAACAACTTTAAAATATCGTTATTTACAACTTCGTGACCCTGATTTATATGAGGTTTTCCGTCTTCGTTCAAAAGCAGCAATCGCAGCTAGAAATGTACTAGATGCTGATGGTTTCTTAGAGGTTGAAACTCCGATTCTTACTAAATCAACTCCAGAGGGAGCAAGAGATTACTTAGTTCCATCTCGTGTTCATAATGGTGAGTTTTATGCACTTCCACAATCTCCACAACTTTTTAAACAACTTCTTATGGTTGGTGGTTTTGATCGTTATTTCCAAATCGCAAAATGTTTTAGAGATGAAGATCTAAGAGCAGATCGTCAGCCTGAATTTACTCAGATAGATGTTGAGATGTCTTTTTGTAATCAAGAGGATGTTATAAAAGTAGCTGAAGAGTTGATTGTAGCTATGTTTAGTGCTTGTGGAATCGAAACAAAAGCACCATTTAATAGAATGACATACAATGATGCTATGGAATTTTATGGTTCTGATAAACCAGATATGAGATATGGTCTTAAGATGGTTGATGTTATCGATATTTTTGAAAGATGTGATAATGAGATTTTTACAAATATAGCTTCACAACCACATAAAAATAGAATCAAAGCCCTAAGAGTTCCAAAAGCTGATTTAGTTTTCTCAAAAAGAGAGATGAAAGGTTTTGAAACTTTTGTTCGTCAATTTGGCGCACATGGTTTAGGTTACTTCCAAATGAAAGAGGATGGTCTTAAAGGTCCACTTACTAAATTTTTCTCAGAGGAAGATATAGCTCTTATCATAGAAAGAACTGAACTTGAAGTTGGTGATGTTGTTTTCTTTGGTGCTGGTGATAAAAAAACTGTATGGGATTATATGGGTAGATTTAGAAACTTTATAGCTGAACATGAAAAAATGAATCTTGTAGATGAAGATGCATTTGAGTTCTTATGGGTTGTTGATTTTCCTATGTTTGAGGTTGAAGATGGTAGAGTAAAAGCACTTCATCATCCATTTACACAACCTAAAGATACTGATAAAGATGATGTTGAAGAGATAGAATCTATCGCTTATGATATTGTTTTAAATGGTACTGAACTTGGTGGTGGGTCTATCCGTATCCATAAAGAGGAAGTTCAAGAAGAGGTGTTTAAACTTCTAGGAATCGAAGAGGAAGAGGCACAAGAAAAATTTGGTTTCTTACTAGATGCTCTTAAATTTGGTGCACCTCCACATGGTGGTTTTGCTCTAGGTTTTGATAGAATGATTATGCTTATGACTAAAAAAGCATCTATCCGTGATGTTATCGCATTCCCTAAAACTCAAAAAGCATCTTGTGTTCTTACAAAAGCACCAAGTGAAGTAGACAACAATCAATTAAGAGATCTACACATCAGACTTAGAGAACAAACAAAAGCATAATGGAAAATAAAAAATTATTTTTAATTATCGGAGCTCCTGGCTCTGGTAAAACTACTGATGCAGAGTTAATCGCAGAAAAAAATGATTCTATAACTCACTACTCAACAGGTGATATGCTTAGAGCAGAGGTTGCTAGTGGTAGTGAGATAGGTAAAGAGATAGATTCTTACATATCTAAAGGTTTAATTGTTCCGATTGAGATAGCCATAAAAACCATAGTCAATGCTATAAAATCAGCACCTACAAATATTGTTATCTTAGATGGTTACCCTAGAAGTATTGAGCAAATGGATGCTTTAGAAAACTTTTTAAAAACTGAAGATAAGCTTGAACTTGTAAGTGTTATAGAGGTTGAAGTAAGCGAAGAAACAGCTCGTGATAGAGTTATTGGTCGTAACCGTGGAGCAGATGATAATACAGAGGTTTTTAACAACCGTATGAAAGTTTATACTGAACCATTAGCTGAGATTCAAGAGTTTTATAAAGCTAAAAATATTTTAAAAATAATCTCTGGAGAGGGTACGATTGAAGAGATTGTATCTGAGATGGAGAGTTTTATAAAAAGTAAAATTTAATACTTAATATCCAGAATCTATTCTGGATATTAAAGCCTAGCCTAATTTAGCGATAATCGCTTTTTCAACTTCATCAATGTGAGCAGTTCCATCAACTGTTATATAAGTTAAACTATCTATTTTACTAGCTTGTTCTTTATAGTAACCGATAAGTGGTTGTGTAAGAGAATGATATACTTTTAGTCTATCAAGTACAACAGATTCTTTATCATCATCTCTTTGAACTAAATCTTCACCAGTTAGATCATCTTTACCCTCAACCTTTGGTGGGTTAAATGCTATATGGTAAGTTCTACCACTAGCTAAGTGAGCACGACGACCAGCCATACGAGTAACGATTTCAGAATCTGGAACATCTATCTCTATTACAGCATCTATCTGGATACCAGCATTTGTTACAGCATCAGCCTGTGGAAGTGTACGAGGGAAACCATCTAAAAGGTAACCATTTTTACAATCATCTTCAGCGATTCTATCTTTTACAAGACCAATGATAATCTCATCAGTTACAAGCTGACCAGCATCCATAGCAGCTTTAGCCATTTTACCCATCTCTGTACCAGCTTTTATAGCACCACGAAGCATATCACCAGTAGATATTTGAGGGATATTATATTTCTTTGTTAAAAATTGAGCTTGTGTACCTTTTCCAGCACCGGGAGCTCCTAGTAAAATTATTCTCATTATTTTTCCTAATTTGGATTTATTATTGAAATTATATAGAAACGAAATTAAAATTAACTATAAATTAGTAATTTATTTAGATATGCTTTATAATAACTTGATTTCTACCATTATCTTTAGCTTCATATAGAGCATTATCAGCTATTTTTAAAGCATCATCAATATTATCCATTTTACCATAGCTAATACCCATAGATACAGTATATTTTACTATATAATCATCTATTTTAATTTCACTTTGTTCAAAATCAATACGAATCTTTTCTGATATTTTTTCAGTATCTTCATATGATATATTTTCTATTAAAATACAAAATTCTTCCCCACCAAAACGGGTAACTAACTCTTCAGATTTTAAAGTTTTATCAAGTACAGCTTTAACATTTTTTAAAGCTTCATCACCTACGGCATGACCATAATTATCATTGATTTTTTTAAAATAATCTATGTCTAATGCAAATAGAGCGATACTTTTATCATCTTTTTTATTATTTTTTATAATCTCTTTAGTAACATCAAAGAAATATCTTCTATTGTAAGTTCCTGTTAAAAAATCTTTATTTGCTAAATCTTTAGTTTTTTGAAAAAGTTCCAATATATCTAAATTAGAGTGGATTCTAACATTTAACTCTTCAAATTTATAAGGTTTAGATAGATAATCATTAGCACCAGCTTTGATAAACTCTGTCAAAACAGATTCATCTTCTGTACCACTAATAGCTATGATAGATAGAGAATCTTTTTTATATTTTTTTCTTAAAATTTTTGTCAGTTCTATACCATCCATATTTGGCATATAGTAGTCTATCAAAACTAAAGAGATCTGTTTTTCACTTTTTTCTATGATCTCTAATGCTTCTTTAGCATCACAAGCTTCTACAACATTTATACGAAGTTTCTTTAGATCATCTTTAAAAGTTCTTCTTGATAATTCAGAATCATCTACAATCATTGCTGTTGTTTCATTATTTCTTATGATTCTGGTTATGAAATTTACAGCATATTGGATACTTTCTGGAGAACTTTTTTGAATATAATCTAAAATATCTTTTTTTGATAATAAAGATTTTAGATCCTTATTATTATTTCCCGTAAAGATTATGGTAGGAATTTTATGCGAGTTTGTTAGTAAGGCAGCTTTACCAGATGTGCAATCTGGTAAATTTAGATCTACTATAGCTGCATAAATAGAGCCTCTATTTTGTCTAATTATCTCATTTGCTTGAGCATAAGTAGTAGCAGACAATATCTGAATATTTTTGTTAGTTTCAACAATTTTTATTTCAAAAGCTTTCAAAATTGTTGGACAGTCATCTATAATTAGTATTTTTTTCATGTTAATAAACTTTATGCTATAAATTACTTGGATTATAGCAAAAAATAACTTTAAATATTATCAGATTAGATTTAATTTTATGGTTAATATAAAATTTATAGTTGAAAAGTTTTTTTATTTATATACAAAAATAGTAGTTTAAAGATACTTTAATAATAATTAAACTAGTGTGTAAATGGGGTCACTGTAACTATTGCTGGAGAATGGTATTATGCAGATGATATACTTACATATTATTCTGACGCTGATAATCAAGTAGAAAATATTGGATTAACTTTAGCAGATGGATTATCTATTTCAAGTAATAATAAAGATTCTTTTGAGATAGCATAAAAAGTAATTTGAAACTATAATTCTTCTAATAAATTTAGAAGAATTATATACGATTTAGTGAAATATATCCCTAACTTAGTATATTTTTCATTGAAATTATGTCACAATACACTAATTGATTTTACGGGCTCGTTACTTTAGATTAGTAATCCATTTACTTAAAATTTCTAAATCTTTATCACTTAAATTTTTGAAAGCTGGCATCATTGCACCATGAGAATCTTTCCACTTTCCTTTACTACCATTTTGTATACTATCTTTGATATTAGTTGTTGAATTTTTATATTTTTTTGCTATAGCTTTAAAAGCTGGTCCAACAATCTTTTTATCTACTTTATGACAACCTAAACATCCATTTTTAATAGCTATCTTTCTAGCAGGGCTTAGTGCATCATACTCTGCTTTTTCTTTTTGAACTTTAGCTAAATTCTTTGGTGTATAATGTTCAAATAGATAAGAGGCTATAGCTTCTGTTTCATCAGTAGTTATTTTCCCTTTTTGTGATGGCATTAGACCATATCTTTTTAGACTAGCTTTATCACAAAACGATTTATTTATAGCTGGGTTCTGAACATAATCAACTACAAAATTTATAGCAGTTGGAACTCTTTGGCTCTCATCAGAAGGTTTTACAAAATCTCTTACATGGAAAGCTACTGCCATCATAGGTGGTGCTAACTCATCATCAGATACAACAGGTGGCATATTTAAGTTATGACAAGATGCACATTTTTGCTCTAAGAGTTTTTTTGCATCATAATGTTTTGCTGGTTTACTATCTTCACAAGCACCAAATAAAAAAACTATAGATGTAGCTAAAATCAATTTTTTCACGATAAGACCTTTTTTAAATATAATTATACACTTAAATAAGAGTTTTTTGATAAAATATCAAATATTAAGAATAAAAGGCTTTATGATAGATATGCAAATGATAGTAGATTCCATGAGAAAAAATGGAAAAATATATAAAAAAATGTTAGAGATTGCACCTAAAGAGTTAGGTATAAGAAATAAGATTAGAATCTATAAAGCAACAGATATGAATGGTTATTTTTGGGCGATTTTTAGTGTTAGTAAAAAAAGTAAATTATTGATGAAAGATGTTCAAACATTTGAAGCTATATATGCAAAATTGGTTATCTTTAGTGACCATAATTATAAATATAAAGTTATCTTTATAGATGCCCCTATATGTTCTAAAGCTGAAGAAGGGTTTAAAGATAATGGATGGAAGATAAAGGAGAAAAAATGTGTATGAGTATAAAAGAGAAATATATAGACCCACTAAATAATATGTCAGATTTAGATAGGCTAGCAACAGTTTTTAATGATGATAAGTTGATAAAAGAAGCATTTGATATATCTGAATTTTTAGCATTACCAAAAGAAAAACAGTTTGCATATCAACATGATTTAAAAGCAAGACTTGATTATAAAAATGTTATGGATTATGCGATAGAAACAGCTAATAATTAAAAGGTAGGTTTAGTAATGATACTTTGTGATATAGGAAATACATCATACCATTTTTTAGATTCAGAAGATAGCTATAAAAAGAATGTTATGAGATTTAATCCAGCTACTATAGAAGAAAAGGTATTTTATATATGTGTAAATCCTAAAATAAACAAAACTTTAGAATCTTTGATAAATTGGATAGATATATCGAAATATATAGATATGAAAAACTACTATAAAACAATGGGGATAGATAGAATCATAGCTTGTGAAGCTATAAATAATGGTGTTATTGTAGATGCTGGGAGTGCTATAACTGTAGATGTTGTAAAAAATGGTGTTTTTGAAGGTGGTTTTATATACCCGGGTAAAAAAGCTATGGCTATTTGTTATAAAAATATATCTTCAGTTTTAGATTATGATTTTAATTTTTCAATAGATTTAGCTAAATTACCAAAAAATTCACAAGATGCTATAAGTTATGGATATTTAAAAAACATATATAGTGAAGTAAACTCTTATGATTTACCCATATATTTAACAGGTGGTGATTCTAAAGAGTTTAGTAAGCTTTTTTTATCTGCTAAAATTGATGAGATGTTGATTTTTAAAGGTATGAAAAAGATAATTAAAAATATATGAAACATCTCTCATCAAACTTTGAGTTATATTTAGATAGAATAGCGAAAATTATATTTATACATAAGGTCGTTATAGATGCTAACAGTTGCACTTCCTAAGGGTCGTATCGCTAAAGATACACTAGAGATATTTGGAAAAATATTTGGTGATGAGTTCAAATTTGATGATAGAAAGCTTATTTTAGAAACTCCAAACTTTACTTTTTTACTTGTAAGAAATCAAGATGTAGCAACTTATGTTTACCATCAAGCAGCAGATATTGGTGTTGTTGGTCTTGATACCTTAGAGGAGCAAGGTCTTGATGTGATTCGTCTTTTAGATTTACAAAAAGGTGTTTGTAAAGTTTCTATCGGTATGAGAAAAGGTGAAAAACTTGATCTTAACAAGCCTGATTTGAAAGTTGCTTCTAAAATGGTAAACATCACTAAAAGATACTTTGAAGAGAGAGCTGTGAGTGTTGAGATTATCAAACTTTATGGCTCTATAGAGTTAGCACCACTTATAGGTTTAGCTGATATGATAGTAGATGTTGTTGAAACTGGTGCTACTATGAAGCAAAATGGTTTAGAGGTTGTTGAAGATATTATGACTTCATCAACTTACCTAATCGCTAACAAAAATAGTTATATTGCTAAGAAAGATGAAGTTTTAGATATTTATGAAAAAATTAACGACATTATAAAAGCAGAGAACAAATAATCAGATGACAAATTTAGACTTATATGCTAAAGCTGAACATCTTTTAGGAATCGAAGAGGCAACAGAAGCACTTTATGACCTTTACCGTTCAGAGTTGGATGATAAAAATGTAAAAACACTTTTAGATGTTGGTTGTGGTCGTGGTGGTTTTATGCGACGGATGATTAGTGATGGTGTTAAATGTAAAGGTGTTGATTTAAGTAGTGTGATGGTTGATGAGTGTTTATCACAAGGGCTTGATGCTGAGTGCATAGATGCTACTAAAGTAGATGGAACTTATGATGCGATAGTTTCAATCTTTGATGTTTTAAACTTTATGGATAAAGAGACACTTCTACCATTTTTAGAATCTATGGCTACAAAACTTAATGATGATGGTATCTTTATAGCAGATATAAACACACTTTATGGATTCTCGGATGTTGCTGAGGGTACAATGAGTAAAGATAGAGATGATGAGTTTTTATGTGTAGAAGCTGAATTTGTTAATGAAGAACTTCATACATTTTTTACACTTTTTGTGAAAAATGAAGATGAAAGCTATACAAAATATCACGATAAAATAGTTCAATATTTTCATAAAATAAAAGTTTTTCAAAAATTAACAGGCTTAAAGTTAGTAGATAAACAAACATTTTCACTTTATGATACAGAAGATAAGACACTTCTTGTTTTTAAAAAAAGATAAATTTTAAAATAAATCACTAATATTTAGTGATTTATTTAGTGTCATCTTTTTTACTTCTAAGTGTAAAGTAAAATATACCTGCGATAACTAAAAAAATAACCATTCTTATAGTTAATGTTGTTAAATCTGATGTATCATTCATTATGTAGCCTCTTTTTTTGGTAATCTTATCATTATTTTAGTAACAATCACATAACAATAGGTTAGATATAATTTACTTAATAGGATAAAGTTATGTTTAAAACTTTTTTAGTGATTATATTTAGCATAAATTTATTGTATGGTGATGATATATCAGACTTAATTACACAAATTCAAAATGCTGATGTATCACAAAAAAGGTTGTTGATAAATAGATTGAAATTAAAATTGAGAGATAACAATAATCAAACTAGAGAAAAAACATTAAAAAACTTGAAAATTAAGCATCAGCATAGTTATATACACTCACATACACATATTGATAATATTTCACAACATAATCATTCTGTTAAACATACAAATAAGTAGATATTTTATATGAAACAGTTTATCTTATTTTTTATCTTTACCAGTTGTCTCTTTTCATTTGTTGATGAGGATTTTGATGGTGTAGATGATAAAATAGATAGATGTTTAGGTACATCTTTTGAAGATTTAGTAGATGAAGATGGTTGTCCATATGATAAAAATAGATTTGGGCTAATAAATTTTGAAATAACTTCTAGTAATCATAAAGATGATAATTTAGATACAAATATTTATAGTATAAACATTGACTATCAATATAAAAATTATCTTTTATCATTTTTTAAATCTTACTATAAAATTGATTATCAAAATAATATTGACGATAGTATTAGTGTTGGTTATCTGTTTGATTTTGAAGACTATATGCTTAAATCATATGTTGGTGAAGAGAATCAAAATCTATTTTTCTCTTTAAGTTTAGATTATTATCTAAATAATTTTATATATTCATCATATTTATCTTATGTTTTTGAAGAGATTGGTGATAACTATGTTAATTACTCTTTAGGTATAACTTTTATTGCACAAAAGTATGATATATCTATAACATACTTAAATAGTGGTTCTGAAAATGATTTTGTAAATAAATATCAAAATTTAGATACCTCTTTAATCTATACAATAAATAAAAACTTATATACAAAAGTAGGTTATAACCAAAATTTACTAAATAGTAAAAGTTATGATATATACATCACATTAGGGATAAATTTTGAATAAAATACTACTACTTGAAGATGATCCATTGTTAGCAAAAACATTAAAAAAGTTTTTAGAAAAAAATAGTTATAGTGTAGATTGGGCAAGAAATGGTGAAGAAGCTTCATCATATAGTTATGATAATAGCTATATACTATACCTTTTTGATATAAATGTCCCACTTTATAATGGTGATGATTTGTTAAAAGATTTAAGAGATTCAAATGATAAAACACCTTGTATCTTGATAAGTGCTTTGGTAGATGTTGATTCTATATCAAAAGGGTTTATGAGTGGAGCAGATGATTATATAAAAAAACCTTTTGATCCAAATGAACTACTTGTTAGGATTAAAGCAAAAACACAACGATTAAATAACCTCATCAAGTATGGTGATTATGAGATTTATGTTGATGATGAGAGGATTTTTTATAACTCTAAAGAGATATTTTTATCTTATATCCTAAAAAATATATTTATCTCTTTAGTAAAAAACTATCCAAACCCTGTAACTAAAAATGAACTTATGCTTTTTTTAGAAACACCAAATGATTTGGCTCTTCGTGTAAACATTACAAAGTTAAAACAAAAAATAGATGTTGAGATTCAAAATGTCCGAGGTGTAGGGTATAAGCTTGTATAAGTTCGAGGAATCTTTTGTTAAAAGTTTTTTACTATTTTTTATAACTATGGAACTATTTTTAAGTTTTATATTTTATAACTATGCCAAGATTGAAAAAGAGCATCTTGAAGAGACTATATTTTTACAGATGAAAAATTATAGTTATGATTTTAAAAGTGATAAGTTTGATATAGATTTTGTGGATAAAAAAAATGTACCATTTCATGAGTTGCAAAAAGATAAAAAGTATCTTTATATATATAAAAACAAATGATGAAAATAGCGATATTATTAAGATATTTTATCCTAAAAAGAATTTTGTAGTAGAGTTTGATAAAATCAAAAATCAACTTATAGTTAAGTTTATATTTTTAAGTATGATAGCTTTAGTTATAGCATCTATATTTAGTTTTTACTCATTATCACCACTTAGAAAATCTTATATGATACTAAAAGAGTTTATAAAAGATATAATCCACGATATAAATACACCACTTAGTGTTATAAAATTGAATCTTAGTTTGATTGATGATAAAGATGATGAGGTTTTAACGATTCAGCAAAGTGTGAATACACTTGAGATGTTACATAAAAATTTAAATAATTATCTAAATAGTTCATCTATAAATTTAGCTGAAGCTGATTTGAAAGATATTATCGAAAAGCAAACAGATTTTTTTAGTAATATTTATGATTGGTTAGATTGGCAGATTGATATAGAGGATGCTACTATCATCAATAATAGTTTAGTTATACAAAACAGTAGTTATGGTATAAAAAAAATAGATAAAATTTTCGATAGATTTTATAAAGAGAGTGATAGAGGTTTAGGTATAGGCTTACACATAGTTTCTAAATTTTTAAAACAACTAAATTATAAATATAGTATAGATATAGATAAAAAAAAATATAGTTACTTTTGAGGTAACACTAAGGTAACAAAATTGTTTTATAATTCTGGTAAGTAAAAAAATAAGGAATTAAATATGAAAACTCAAATAAAATTAGGGATTGTTTCAGCTATAGTAGCATCATTATTAGTTGGATGTGGTAGTGATTAATCAGATGATGAAACATCTTCTTTAGATACAGGTTATTTTATAGATTCTGAAGTTATAGGGGCTCAATACGAAACGAGTTCAGGTATCATGGGTATTACTGATGAATATGGAAGATTCCAGTATAACAATGGAGATACAGTTAAATTTTCTTTAGGTGATTTAGTTTTAGGTGAGAGTCAGCCAAGTTTAAATGGTTTAATTACACCTAAATTATTAATCGTTGGTGATAGTTCTACACCAGATTCAGAACAAGATGCACAGATAACTCTACTTCTTCAAACATTACAATCATTAGATAGTGATGATAATAACTCAAATGGTATTACCATTGGTATTACCATAAGTTCTAGTGTGATAGATGATCTATCTACATTAAATAGTGAAGTTTATTTTAATGATATAAATGAAAGTTATCTTATAGATTTAGACAATCAACATGATTTAGGTTTAGATGAAAACTATGATGGGCAACTTGATGTAAACTCTTATACAGCACAAACACACTTTGCAGAGAGTACAAATAGCTGGGATAATGGTAATAGACCAGATGATACAACAAAAACTACTACTACTGATTGTAACAGTAGCACAGGAACTAATACTTTTGATTTAGCACTATATCCTGTTACTCCAAATTTAACACAAGAGTTAGAAGATTCATTGGCTCATATGGGTAATGAGGAGAGATTAGCTTATAAATATAGCTACTAAATCTGAATCAACTCATGTTGGAATTGTTCAGTCAGTTGTTCAAAGATATAATTTAACTGCTGATAATCTAACGGATGTAGATTCAAACATAACAACAGCAAATAATATGTCAAATAGTATAACATTTGATGCGATGCCAAGTGGTGTTTATGATATAGAAGCTATACAATCTTTATATAATACATTATATGATATGGGTTCAACAGATGTGGAATCTGCTTTAAAAGTTGGATGTATGGTTGAGGTTGTTGATATTACAGATTTAGATAAGTATATAATTTTAGCACAAGATTCTAATGCAACAGATGTTTTATCTGCTTTTGATACTTTAAGAACAGGTAGTTATAGTCACTATTGGGCTTTTGATCAAGGTTTGAAAAATATAGGTGTTACTAACGGATGTTATGTTGAGGGTGATGATCTTTTAGGTGAAGATAAAAATGGAATCTACCCTACAGATGATCAAGGTAGTACAAATACAACAACAAATACTGGTGGATACCAATATGGTAGACAACATTAATTATTTTTTAATCTAATTAAATTTCAAGTTATTGTTAAATCACAATAACTTGAAATATTTATACTCTTCTATTTATTTATCAACTGCTTTATTATTTTTAGATATAATCATCCTATAGTTAAATTGATTTAAAAAGGATAGATAATGGAATGTGAGTTTCCTTCAGTTAATGCTAATAAACAAGAGATAAAAGAGATTTTTGATAGTGTTAAAACTATTGCCATCTTAGGTCTTTCCCCAAATCCTGAAAAAGATAGCCATAAAGTTGCAAAATATTTACAAAGTGTTGGATTTACTATTGTTCCTGTTTATCCTAAAGAGGATACTATCCTTGGTCAAAAAGTTTACCGTTCACTAGCTGAGATCCCTTTTAATGTTGATATGGTTGATATATTTAGAAAACCAGATGTTTTAGTTACGATAGCTGATGCTTGTATAGCTAGAGGTGATGTAAAAGTTTACTGGTCTCAAAAAGGTATTGTAAATAACGAGGCAGCACAAAAAGCTAAAGATGCTGGTATGATAGCAGTTCAAAATATGTGTTCAATGGTTGAACATAAACATTTATAAGGTATTTAGTTGTTAAATTTAGAAAAAATATATGAAGCAAAAGAGCGTATAAAGGATGTTGTAGTAAATACTCCATTTTCTTATGCGCCATATTTAAGTGAGATGGTTGATTGTGAAGTTTATCTTAAAAAAGAGAATCTTCAAGTTACAGGTGCTTTTAAAATTCGTGGTGCTTATAACAAGATAGCATCATTGAGTGATGAACAAAGAGTTTGTGGAGTTGTTGCTGCTAGTGCTGGTAATCATGCACAAGGTGTAGCACTTTCAGCTTCAAAGTTTGATATAAAAGCAGTTATAGTTATGCCTGAATCTACACCACTTACTAAAATTAATGGTGTTAAACATTTTGGTGCTGAGGTTATTTTACATGGGAAAAATTATGATGAAGCTTATGGTTTTGCTCTTGAGTATGGAGAAAAGAACTCTTTAACTTTTGTTCACCCTTTTGAAGATGAAGAGGTTATGGCTGGGCAGGGTACTGTAGCTTTAGAGATTTTAGATAAATGTGAAGAGTTAGATGCTGTTATCATCCCTGTAGGTGGTGGTGGTCTTATCTCTGGAATGGCGACAGCATTTAAAGCTAAAAATCCAAATATAGAGGTTATCGGTGTAAGTGCTAAAGGTGCTCCAGCACTTAAAAACTCTTTTGATTTAGGTCGTGCTGTAGATACTACAAGTGTTAGAACCATAGCTGATGGTATAGCTGTTCGTGATACTTCGGAGATAACATTAAGTTATATGCTTAAAAGTGTAGATAGATTTGTTAATGTTGATGATGAAGAGATAGCTAGTGCGATTTTATTTTTACTAGAGAAACAAAAGTTAGTGGTGGAGGGTGCTGGTTCTGTTGGTGTAGCTTCATTACTTCACAACAAACTGCCCCACTTAAAAGGTAAAAGGGTTGCTGTTGTTTTAAGTGGTGGAAATATGGATGTTACACTTCTTTCAGTTATCATAGAAAAAGGTCTTTTAAAATCTGGTAGAAAAATGAAACTAACTGTAACATTGGTTGATAAACCTGGATCACTTATGAGATTAACAGAGATTCTTAAAGAGTTAAATGCAAATATTGTTCATATCGCTTATGATAGAACATCTGTTTCACTTGATTATGGTGATGCTAATGTTACTGTTCATATGGAAACTAAAGGTGAAGAACATCAACAACAGATAAAAAATAAACTTTTATCTGAGGGATATATAAGAGAGATATAGATGAAAGCAATTAGAGTTAAAAAATTTCCAGAAGCAATTATTTATATAAAGATTTTAGAAGATTTGACTTTACTTGTTGCCGATTCTAAAACTACAGTTAGATATTTTGATAAAATAGATTTGAAACTTTTAACAGGTTTTAAAGCTAAAATAGAACATAAAAGATATAAAACAAATGTTATATCATTCACTAATGATGCTTCGTTTTTTGCATCACTAAGTTCTGACTGTAGAGAAACTGTACTTTTTAATTCAAAAACAAAAAAAAGTATTGCTAAAGTTACGAGACATCAAGGTGAAGTTTCTTGTCTTGGAATCGATCCTAGAGATCGTTATATGTTCTCTTGTGGTGATGATGGTAAAACATTTGTTGTAGATATTAAAAGTGGAAAATTAGCATTGGTTCTTCCTGCTCATCCAGATACTATCAATGATATTGCATTTAGTAAAAATGGGCAATGGGTAGCAACAGCTAGTTATGATAAAACAGTACATCTTTTTAATTTAGCTACTATGAAAGCATCACACAAATTGATAGGTCATTCATACCCTGTTATGAAAATAGTTTTTTTAAATAAATATAGATTATTGAGTATAGATAAAAAAAATAATACAATTATTTGGGATACTAAATCTGGTGAGATTCTTAAAAGAATACAAGCGATACATGATAATGTATCACAAATAGTTGTAGCAAAAGAGTATAAATTTTTATTTGTTGGTACTGAATTAGGGTATATTTTAGTATATGATTTAGAAAGCTATGAGTTGATTAATGATAAATATATAAAATTGACTTCAAATATAAGTGCAATGATTTTTGATGAAGCTACTAGAGAGTTACTTGTTGGTACTGAAGATGGTGATTTATTGATTTATAATATTGAAGCTGGTGTTGAGAAGTTGAAAGAGTTAGTGGAGAAGAAAGATTTTGATACATTAGATATATATACTAAAATAAATCCACTCCTAATATATACAGATATATATGATTTTATTTCAACTTTATGGGATAAAACATTGGAAAAAGCACAAATTTGTTTACAAAATAATGACAGAGAAAGAGCTAAAAATATATTTTATCTTTTCAATAAAGTTCCAGCAAAAAAAACAATTATTAAAAATGTTTTATCAGAGTATGATGATTTTACCCAATTTACTACTTTGGCTAAACAGGGTAAAATAGCACTTGCATATGGGGTTGCGAATCAACATCCATTATATAAAAGTTCTAATGTTTATAAGGCACTAGAACAAAAATGGCAAAAAACATTTGTCTTAGCACAACAGTATGCCCTTGATAGAACTACAGTTGAAAAAGCAAAAGATATATTAGCTCCATTTAGAGGAATCAGTAGTAAAACAGCCTTTATTCAAGAACTCTTTAGCAAAGGTGGAGTTTATCAACGCTTTAAAGATGTAGTAGGTAAAAAAGAGTTTAAATTAGCTTGTGAACTTGTAAAGCATCATCCTTATTTAAAAGAGTTTCCAGAATATAAAAATATGATAAACTATGCTGATAAACTTTATGCAAAAGTGTATGAACTTATAGAAAAAGATGATATAAATACTGCATTAAAAATTGCACAAATTTTATATGATTTTAATGATTTTAGTCTTGAGATCAAAGAGATTATGAGAGATATAACTGCTAAACAACAGTTTAATAGTGCTATAGTAGATGGTGATATGGTAACAGCTTATGCACTACTTGATAAACATGAAGATCTATTAAATACAGCAGATGGTAAAAAACTACAAGAGGATTGGGCAAAAGATATTGATATAGCAAATACTTATGCTGTAAAAGGTAATCCTGAAGGTGTTGAAAAAACACTTGAAAAATATATGCATATAAGATCAAGATATGTTTCTTTAGCTACTATGTTTAGTTGGTGTTATATGAGGCAATTAGAGAGTGCATTAGTAAGAAAAGAGGATATTAAAGTTATGGAAGCAGGTATCAAAAAATTTGTTTCATATTTTGGTATAGAGAATCAAATGGAGAGTTTTTTCCATATTTTTAAAAAATATTATAAAGATAGTAAACTTGAACTTGATACTTTACCAAAAGGTTCTTTAAGTGAATGGAAACCATCTATGATATTTAACTCTATCTTAGATTAAGAAACTATATCAACAATTAACCTCAAATATAGTTCCTCTTAGATATAATGCAGAAATTTTTAAAATTATAATTTTTATAGAGGAGACTTTTCATGCAAATAAGTGGAGCACAGATGGTAATCGAAGCTTTAAAGCACGAGGGTGTAGATACAGTATTTGGCTACCCTGGTGGAGCTATAATGAATGTCTATGATGAGATTTACAAACAAGATGGGTTCAAACATATTCTGAATCGTCACGAACAAGCTTCTATCCATGCTGCTGAGGGTTACTCAAAAGCTAGTGGTAAAGTTGGTGTTGCTATGATCACTTCTGGTCCAGGTTTTACAAATGCTGTAACTGGTTTAGCTGATGCTTATATGGATTCTATCCCTATGGTTGTTATAAGTGGGCAAGTTCCTATGAGCCTTATCGGTACTGATGCTTTTCAAGAGATAGATGCAGTTGGAATCAGTCGTTCATGTACAAAACATAACTACCTTGTAACAGATGCTAAAGATTTAGCTCGTGTACTTAAAGAGGCTTTTTATATCGCTCGTACTGGTCGTCCAGGTCCTGTTCATGTAGATATTCCAAAAGATGTTACGGCTCAAATCGCTGAATTTAACTACGATATAGAAATAGAACTAGAAACATATAAACCACATGTAAAAGGTAACCCTCGCCAAATTAAAAAAGCGATGGAAGCTATAAGTAAAGCTAAAAGACCACTATTTTATTTAGGTGGTGGTATCATAAATGCAAATGCTGCTTATGTGGTAAGAGATTTAGTTCATAAAACAGGAATCCCTGCTGTTGAGACATTTATGGCTCGTGGTGTTTTATCTTACGATGATGAACTTCTTGTTGGTATGCTTGGTATGCACGGAAGTTATGCTTCAAATATGGCTATGAGTGAGACAGATTTAGTTATAGGTCTTGGTGCTAGATTTGACGATAGAGTAACTGGTAAACTTAGTGAATTTGCTAAAAATGCAGGTGTTATCCATGTAGATATTGACCCAGCTTCTATCTCTAAACTTGTTAATGCTGATTATCCAATCGTTGGTGATGTTAAAAATGTTGTAAATGATATGCTTACACATTGTGATAAAATCAATTCAGATAGTTATAAATCTTGGAGAGATACTGTAGTTAATTTTAACAAATTACACCCTTTAACTTTCCATGAAGATTCAGATAGACTAAAACCTCAGTGGGTTGTAAAAAGAGTTGGTGAGCTTCTTGGTGATGATGCAAATATCTCAACAGATGTTGGTCAGCATCAGATGTGGTCAGCACAATTTTATCCGTTTAGTCGCCCTCGTCAGTTTATGAGTTCTGGTGGACTTGGAACTATGGGGTTTGGTTTTCCAGCAGCATTAGGTGTAAAAGCAGCTTCACCTGAAAAAGTTAGTATCAACTTTACTGGTGATGGTTCTATTCTTATGAATTGTCAAGAGTTGATGACAGCAGTTGAGAAAAAATTACCAGTTATCAATATTATTTTAAACAATAATTTTCTTGGTATGGTTCGTCAATGGCAAACACTTTTTTATGATAAAAGACATAGTGAAACAGATTTAAGTGTTCAACCAGATTTTGTGAAACTAGCAGAAGCTTTTGGTGGAATCGGTTATAGAGTTAAGACTAAAGAGGAGTTTGATTCTGCTTTAAAAGATGCTATAGATAAAAATGTAGTTGCTTTTATAGAGGTTATCGTTCATAGAATGGAAAATGTTATGCCGATGGTACCAGCAGGTGGAAGTCTGTTCAATATGATGTTATTAGAGAAAAAGGGGACAAAATAATGAGTGAAAATAACGAAAGAAGAGTAGTATCTGTTATCGTTGTTAATGAAGCTAGTGTTTTATCTCGTATCACAGATCTTTTTTCAGGTCGTGGGTACAATATAACATCATTAACTGTTGCACCGATTCCAGATTCTAAATACTCAAGACTTACGATTGTAACTTCTGGTTCAGTTAGAGTTATAGAGCAGATCACAAAACAACTTCATAAACTGATTCCAGTTTTAAGAGTTTATGAACACTCTGATATGGTTGAAAAAGAGATGGCACTTATCAAATTCCCAATCACAGAATCGTTAAGTGATATAAACACTTTATGTGAAGCATATAATGGCAAAATAGTAAATGCTGGTGAAAATGTTATTATCGCTATGGTTGCTGATGAACCAAATAGAGTAGATAACTTCTTAAAAGCTGTAAAAAGATATAACCCTAAAGAGATTGTAAGAAGTGGTGCTGTAGCACTAGAGAGATAATTATGAGATTACAAGAGATAGCTAAAATAATTGGGGCAGAGTTTAGTGGAGATGATATTGATATAATTGGTATGAATACATTAAAAGATGCTACAAGTGGTGAGTTGTCTTTTGTATCAAATAGTAAATATGTTAAAGATATAGCTGAATCTAATGCTGGTGCTATCATAGTTGATTCTAAAACTAAAGAGTTTGTACCAGATTCTTGTGTAGCTTTAGTTGTAGATAACCCTTACTGGGAGATGGCTATACTATCTAAAAGTTTTGCTCCACTTATAGAGGATGATAATTTACCTAAGCCTATCGTAGGTGAGGGTAGTAAAATATCAAATAAAGCTGAGATAGCAAATGGTGCTAAAATCGGTAAAAATTGTACTATTTTGGCTCATGTTTATATCGGTGCTGATGTAGTTCTTGGTGATAATAGTATCATATACCCAAATGTTACGGTTTATAGAGATTGTAAAATAGGTAGTGATTGTATCATACATGCAAATAGTGTGATTGGTTCTGATGGTTTTGGTTTTGCTACAAATAAACTAGGTGAGCATAAGAAAATTTATCAAAATGGAAATGTTATCATAGAAGATGATGTTGAAATTGGTAGTAATGTAAGTATAGATAGAGCAGTCTTTAGTTCTACCCATATTAAAAAAGGTGTTCGTATAGATAATCTTGTTCAGATTGGACATAATTGTGAAGTTGGTGAATATTCAGTATTTGTAGCACAGTCTGGTAGTGCTGGTTCAACTAAATTTGGTAGAAATGTTGTTATGGGTGGTCAATCAGCTTCAGCTGGTCATTTAGAAGTTGCACCATTTACTACTTTTGCAGCAAGAAGTGGAATCACAAGTACAATCAAAGAGAGTGGAAAAACTTTTGCAGGTTTCCCTTTGATGGAACATAGAAAGTGGTTAAAACTTCAAGCAAAAATAGCTAGATTATTAAAGTAGTTTAAAAATAATCAAAATTTAGAGAATCACACTCTACCTTGTGATTCTCTAAACTATCATCATATATATCATAAGGTATATTTTCATAATAAAAACACTCCTCATAATCACCATCTAAACTAGAGATTTTTTTATAAAACCCACTAGGTACAGAGATAAAATCTTCACCTATTTGTTGAGGGTTATCACTATATACAACACCTATCACAACATCTACATAATTGTATTGATGAGCTTTTTCTCTTTCTAAATTTTCAGTATCTATCCATGAATATCTATTTACATCTGGGTCTTGTGGTATGATGTTTGCCATACTATAAACACTATATAATGAATCTTCTGAATAATCAAAAGAGGCATCACTAGCTAAATGCCCTCTATCGTAACCACTACCAATATAATCATAGTAAGAACTTTGATACTCTTTTGGAATCTCATCTTCGCTATAAAATGATTCCCTTTGTGTAATATTTGGATTATCTACAAGTGAACCATCAAGTTGATAAGATACAAACAAAGCACCTTTTAGTTTGTAGTCATAACATATCTCATAGTAATTTTTATCTATGATAATATCACATTGTGTTATGTTAGCTGAATCTATTTGTTCATCACTACAACCACTAAATAGGGTGATTAGTATAATTGGGGTTAAAATTTTGTATATCATTATCTGATTTTATCATAAACTTTACTCAACTTATGTATAATTGCAAAAAATAAAGGTTTTTTCAAATGTCAACATATATTTTTGGTCATACAAATCCAGATAGTGATTCTATTGTCGGTGCTATATCTCTTACATATTTAAAAAATAAACTAGGTGAAGATTGTATCGCTACTCGTCAAGGTGCTATATCTCCTGAAACAGAGTTTATTTTAAATAAATTTGGTGGTAAATTACCAGAACTTAAAACATCTTATGCTGGTGAAAATGTTTATATAGTAGATTTTTCAGATTTAGGTCAAGCACCTAAGGATATTAAAGAGGCTACAATTTTAGGTATAGTAGATCATCATAAATTAGGTGATTTAACAACATCAACACCGTTAGAGTGTTGGATAAGACCTATAGGGTGTTCAAACTCTGTTATAAAAGAGATGTACGATTATCATGGTGTTGAGATTCCAAAAGATATAGCTGGTATGATGCTTTGTGCTATCTTAAGTGATACAGTGATTTTTAAATCACCAACTTGTACAAAGATAGATACTAAAATCTGTAAAGAGTTAGCAGAGATTGCAGAGATCAAAGATTACAAAGCTCTTGGTATGGAGATGTTTATAGTAAAATCAGCAGTTGCTGGAGCGACAGCTAGAGAATTAACAACTCGTGATTATAAAGAGTTTGATATGAATGGCTCTAAGTTAGGTGTTGGACAACTTGAAGTGGTTGATTTAAGTGTATTTGATGATATGAAACAAGATCTTTTTGAAGATATGAAAAAGTTAAAAGAGGAGGGTGGTTTACACTCTGTACTTATCCTTTTAACAGATATTATGAAAGAGGGTTCTCAACTTTTAGTAGTTAGTGATGATGAATCTAAAATTGAGAAAGCTTTTGAATGTAAGCTAGAAGATTCTCAAGTTTGGTTAGATGGTGTACTTAGTCGTAAAAAGCAAGTTATCCCTTTCTTACAACCACAATTTGATTAAAATATAAGCCTCTTTTTAAGAGGCTTATTCTGTATATAAATATCTTTTTATCTTTTTAGTTGGTGTTTTTACAAATGGTTCTATCTGCTCTATAAATTTAACCATTCTACTAAATGATGATATACTAGAATTAACTTCTAATCTCATCTCTTCTAAAAGTTTAGTTATATCTTTTCCCATATTTTTATCATTATCAAAACCAAATTTTTTATCTATTATGTCATAATCTAAATGGATTCTAGCTATAAGTTTATTATCTTTCATCATAACCAATGAATCTATAACAGCTTCGTAACGATTTATATTTGCTTCTATCTGTTCAGGGTAGATATTTTCACCACCAGAACCAATGATGACATTTTTACTTCTACCATTTATAAAAAGGTATCCATCATCATCTATATAGCCTAAATCACCAGTTAAAAACCAACCATCTTCCATAACTTCAGCAGTTTTTTCATCATCTTTAAAATAACCTAGCATCACACTAGGAGATTTTGCAATAATCTCCCCAGTTTTAGTTGTCGGATTCATATTTTTTATTTTTAACTTTACTCCAGCCATATTTAAACCTGTTGAGCCTATCTTTTTAACACCTTGATGTATAGAAGCAGCTATAAGTGGAGCAGTTTCTGTTAGACCATATCCTATAATATAAGGAAATTCAGATTCTATAAGAAATTGTTCTACCGATGGTGATAAACTAGCACCACCAATCCCAAAGAAGCTAAGTCTACCACCAAAAATTTCTATAAGTTTTTTACCTGCTATAAGGTTGAGTTGTTTTCTCATAAATGGAATTTTATATAGTGTTCTTGTAATAATTGAACTATTTATTTGTGTTAATATTTTATTTTTATATATTTTTTCAATTATAAGTGGTACACTAACCATCATTGTTGGTCTTACTATTTTAAAAGCTTTTAGTAAAACACTAGGTGTTGGTGCTTTGTTTATATGAAATATACTAGCACCATTTAAGATAGGTATGATAAACCCAACTGTACACTCTAAGGTATGTGCTAAAGGTAGTATAGATAAAAAAACATTGTTAGGTTCTATGGTGATTTTTGTATAAGCACTCATAGCATTTGTCACAAGATTCTTATGTGATAGCATAACACCTTTAGAGTGACCAGTAGTTCCAGAAGTATATAGCAGTGATGCCATATCATCTTCATTTGGTTTCTCTATATTTTTAGTGGAGTGTGAAAATCTTTTTGCTAGTTTTGATATGTAAGTTTGGTTTGTTAACTCATCAATTATCTTCAAATCATCAAGTTTTATGACAAATTTGATATTATTATCTTCAGATTCTTCAACTGTTGCTAAATATTTATCAGATACAAATACAGCTTTTACTTCAGAATGTTTTATGATATGATGAACATCAGATGGATGAAAATCTGGTAAAACAGGAACGATTACAGCACCAAAATATGTAACAGCAAAATAAGCAACACCCCAATGTGGCATATTTTCACCTAGTAAAAGAACTTTATCACCTTTAGAGATACCATTATTTTGAAGAAGTTTAACCATCTCTAAAACTTTTGTATTAAATTGATGATACTTCATAGCATCTTCACCAACTTTACCAACAAGATCATTATCATTGTATAGTTTTACAGATCGTTTTAGTAAAGATGGAAGAGTAAAGTTATCTAAGTTTTCAAAGGGGTAGTTCATATATAATCTCTTATTTTAAATTCTTATAGTATTATTATACATATAAAAAGTAAAATATGACCGATTACTAATTAAAAGGGTACAAATTGAGCAGAAGAAGTAAAAATAAACAACCAAAAAGAGATACAGTAACATTTAGTGAGAAAGATTTTCTACCAACAACTAGAGCAGAGATGGATGCTAGGGGGTGGGATTATTGTGATGTAATTCTTGTTAGTGGTGATGCTTATATAGATTCCCCTTTTATTGGTGTTGCTATGGTTGGTAGGATGCTTGAAAAATTAGGTTATAAAGTGGGGATGATAGGTCAGCCAGATATTAAATCTCCTGATGATATTATGCGACTTGGTGAGCCTAAACTTTACTGGGGTGTTAGTGGTGGTAGTGTTGATTCTATGGTTTCAAACTATACAGCTACAAAAAAGTTTAGAAATAGTGATGACTATACACCGGGTGGAAAAAATACTAAAAGACCAGATAGAGCTTTATCAGTTTACTGTAATTTAATCAGACGATACTTCAAAAACACTGTACCTTTAGTTTTAGGTGGAATCGAAGCATCTTTAAGAAGAGTTAGCCACTATGACTATTGGTCAAATAAGATGAAAAAACCTATACTTTTTGATTCTAAAGCAGATATTCTTATATATGGTATGGGTGAGATAGCAATAGAAGAGCTTACTCGTGCTATATCTTTAGGTGAAGATTGGAGAACTGTTCGTGGAGTTTGTTATATAGCTAAAGAGCCTGTAACTGAGTATATTCAACTTCCATCACATCAAGAGTGTATAGATACTAAAGAGCGATATATAGATCTTTTTGATGATTTTTATGATAACAACGACCCAATAACGGCAAATGGTTTATGTCAGCCAGTAGATACAAGATTTCTTATTCAGAATCCACCTTGTGATTACTTAAATGAGAAAGAGATGGATGCTAACTCAAACCTACCTTTTACAAGAGAGTTACACCCACACTATGCAAAAGAGGGGAAAGTTAAATGTTTAGAGACTATAAAATTTTCCATAATGACACATCATGGATGTTGGGGTGAATGTAACTTCTGTGCCATAGGTGTTCATCAAGGTCGTACAATTCGTACCCGTTCAGAGAAAAATATTCTTCAAGAAGCGAAAGATTTTAACTCATACAAAGATTACAAAGGAATCATTAGTGATGTTGGTGGACCTACAGCAAATATGTATGGTTATGAGTGTGATAAAAAACTTAAAAAAGGTACTTGTGACCATATGAGATGTGTAGATGCTAACCGTCTTTGTAAAGTTATGACAGTTGATCACACTAGAAATATAAACCTTTTAAGACAGGTAAGAAAAGTTGATGGTGTTAGAAAAGCGTTTGTAGCTTCAGGTGTAAGATACGACCTAATCACAGCAGATAAACAAAAAGGTTATGAGTACCTAAAAGAGATGGTAGACCATCACATATCAGGACAGATGAAAGTAGCACCAGAACATACAGAACAACATGTATTAGAACTTATGGGAAAACCGGGTAAGCAATCACTTATAGATTTTAAAAAAATGTATGACAAACTAAACAAGGAATCTGGAAAGAATCAGTTTTTAACATACTACTTAATAGCTGCTCATCCGGGTTGTAAAGAGAAAGATATGCACGAACTAAAAAGGTTCACAACAGATGAGTTAAAAATGAACCCAGAACAAGCACAAGTTTTTACACCAACACCTAGTACCTATTCAGCAGTGATGTACTATACAGAGATGGATCCAAAAACCCGCAAAAAGATTTTTGTTGAAAAAGATACAAAAAGAAAAGAGAAACAAAAACAGATAGTTGTAAAAAAAGAGTGTGGCTTCAGTAGTGGATTTGCTTCGTAATTTTGATTTTTTATAAAAACTTATTGTATAAAATTTAAGGGGACATAATGTCTTTTTAATAGTTTTTTTAACAAATAACTCAATATTTTATCTAAATAATGGCTAGTTTCTAGGTTATAAGACATTTTTTATTTAAGTAAAATAATATAAAAATAGATAAACGATTAAAAAAATGTAAATTATTTATCAGTTTAGATTAATTTATAAATTAAAAGGACATTTTGAATGTTCCTTTATTTATGGAATTTAATTATTTTTATGATATAGTATTGAATTAATAAATAGTTGCATGTTTCCGCGGAGCGGAAACATGCAACGGCGAAGCTGAGCCCTAAACGTGCCACCAGCCTT
>Ga0256842_1000495_pt1 | contig 34982 bp, 32 predicted proteins | sample 4559240metaG_FD_185973 | JGI IMG/M metagenome (GOLD analysis project Ga0256842, IMG submission 185973) | Hydrothermal vent microbial communities from Guaymas Basin, Mexico - 4559-240 | ecosystem: Environmental > Aquatic > Marine > Hydrothermal vents | place: Mexico: Guaymas Basin | collected...
TTTACACATCTTTTATGTATTTTATCACAAACTTCAGTCTCTTTATCACACATAGTGTCATTTGTGCAGTAATTTTCTATTCTTTCACATTCACCTGTAGTTTTATTGCATGAATATGATTCCCCACACTCTTTATTTTTACATAAATCTTCGGTTTTAGGATTATTATTACTATCTGAACATGAAATAGCTATAAAAACTATAAAAATAATCAATAAATTGCATATTTTGAGCATTCCAATCACCTTAAAAGTATAAGTTCAATAAATAAACATATTTTTTCCAAATAGACAATGAGTAAGTGGAGTTAATTCTTAAAAATAAAAATTACCTTAAACAAGTTTTAAAAACTCATCTATTTCAGAAGTAACAATTCTTAAACTTGCACGCCAAAACTCAATATCATGTAAATCAATTCCCACAAATTTAACCGCATCATAAACTGAATTATTTCCAGTTCTTTTTAATAACTCATCATATTTTATTAAAAAATCTTCTTTATTTTGCTCGTATTGTGCATATAATCCTTTTGCAAACAAAAGCCCAAACGCATATGGATAATTATAAAAATTATAATCAACATCATAATAATGAGGCTTACATGCCCACATATAAGGGTGCAAAAATTCAGAATCTAGTCCATCTCTATATGCCTTTTTTTGAGCATCAAGCATCAATTTTTTAATTTCTTCAACAGATAAAGCCCCTTCTTCTCTCTTTTTGAAAAATTCTGACTCAAACAAAAATCTACTGTAAATATCTATAATTACCTGAGCAGATTGCATAATAGAGCTTTCAAGAATTGCAATTTTATCATCTTTTTTAGCATCTTTAAGAGCTGCATTAAAAACTATAGTTTCGCAAAAAATACTTGCAGTTTCAGCAAGAGGCATAGGGTAATCACTATTGATAACTGATACTTCGGTTAAAACTTCTCCATGATATCCATGTCCTAATTCATGAGCTAGTGTATCCATATCATTAAAAGAACCTTCAAAATTAGATAAAATCCTGCTTTCTTTTATTGTATGAAGATTAGCACAAAATGCTCCTCCGAGCTTGCCTTCTTTAGGGAAAGGATCTATCCAATTATTATCAAATGCCTTTTTGGCAAAATCTCCAAGCCTTTTAGAAAATCCATAAAATTGCTGTAAAATAAAATCCTTTGCTTCATCATAAGTAAATTCCATATTGCTGTTACCAATAGGAGCAAACAAATTATAAAACTTTAATCCATTATTGTCACCAAGTAATTCTCCCTTTTTTCTAAAATATTTAACAAATTCAGGAATTGATTCTTCCATTGCCTTCAACATTGTATTTAATGTTTTTTCATCAACTCTAGCTTCCTTTAAACTCATATCAAGAGGTGATTTATATCCTCTTTTTTTGCTCATTGTAATGACTTCTCCCTTAATTGAGTTAAGAGCCATTGCCGATACTTCCTCTATATTTTTATATGAATCAATTTCTGCAATATAAGCTTTTTTTCTTACTTCAGTATCTTTGTCATAGGCAAGATTTCTAATTGATGAAAGAGGGAGTTTCTGACTTTCTCCATTTAATTCTATTTCTATCATTAAATTAGAACTCACCTTGTTTTGCAAAGTAGTAAATGCTGTTGAACCGGTTTGCTTTAATTTCGCATATAAAATTTCTTCTTCGTCGGTAAGCAAATATTGTGAATCAGATGCTAATTCCTTAATATGAAATTCGTGAATTTTAAAATAGTCATTGCTGTTAAGTATATCATCAAGATTTTTAACACTTGAAAGGTATTTTTGAAATTTTACTATTGGTTTTACCTTTTCTGAACTGTAGTCATCAATAATATTAACATATTTCAATGCCTCTGTATTATTGGTATCAGTTGTAACTGTTAATTCTGCAAAAGAATAGATTTTTATAAGCAAATTATTTATATTTGTTGCAAAATCAAGATATAGTTTTATTATTTTTTCTGGGCTTTGCCCAGTTTTAATATTATCATTTAATGATTTATCAAACCCCAAAATCATAGACTTAATAGAGTTTAAGTCGTTTTGAAATTCTTTACTATCAAAAGAGCTATAAAGAGCTGATAAGTCCCAACTAATAATACTATTCTTATTCATTTAATACTCCGTAAAATAAAATCAGACTAAAATGTCAAATTTAATTTACAGTTTTTTATATGAGTTGTCAAATATGAAAACAAATGATTTTATTCACTTATAGAAATAATATTACCTAATCCATAAGTTTCACCTGCAATAACTAACTCTGGGTAACCATTTTCATAAGTTATCCCCGTAATTTTACCAGTCATTCTTGGAATTACCGGTATAGAGTTTCCATTATCATCAGTTGCAGTAATTTTAACTTTGTATCTACCATTGGGCATATCTAAGCCTTGTTCATTTTGACCATTCCACATTAAAGTATTATCTCCCTGTTGAACAGATGATTGTTGTATGGTTTTTATTAATTGCCCATTTTCACTATATATTGAAATAGTAACATTCTCAGCATTTTGAGGAAGTTCATAATTGATTGTGGCTGTTCCTGAATCAAGATTTATTGTATCTCCTGCTAATACTGCGGTTTTACCTATGTAATTAACCATACTTGTATTTGTTGCATTAGATTGTAATAAAGAGAGGTCATCAAGTCCACCATTCATATTTTCCATTTGTTCCAATGATGAGAATTGAGCTAAGTCGGCAATAAAAGATTCATCATCAGTTGGTTTGAGAGGGTCTTGATTTTGTAGTTTAGTGATTAATAATTTTAAAAACTCATCTTTTCCTAATTGGCTTTGGGCTGTAGTAAATGCTCCAGCTGTATTATTTGCACCAACTCCTTCTACACCTTGAAGAGCCATATAACCTCCTAAACAATAACTTCAATAAGTCCTACATAAGAACTTATCGTCTCGTTTTCTGAATAGTTAAATTTTTCTTCAATTTCTTGATATTTTTTTCGTTTTTGTTTGCTATTATTAGATTCTGATTCTGAGTTTGTATTTTTATCAAATGAAAATGATATGTCATTACTTGCTTTTTTGATTTCTGAAAATAGATTTTTAAGAGATGTTTGATTGTTATTTAATAGTTCTAATGTTTCGTGTTTTTGTACTTTAATCTCCACCTTTGTACTTTTTTTAATCATTGATATATTAATTTCTAATTTACCCAAATGTTCAGGAGTTAATTTAAGAACAACTTGTTTTCTGTTATTTTGGCTCATATATGTAATGGAGTCTTGTAATTGAGTTTTAATAGACTTCATTGTTTTATAATTGTTTGTTTGTGTTTGATTTATTGATTTATTGATTGCTTTTTGAGTAAAATTATTTTTATTTGATAATAAATTTAGATTTTCTTTAAAATTTAATTTTTCTTTTAAGGAATTATTGATATGTTCATTGCTTTTCTTTTTATGTGCAGGTAATTTTATTTCATTTTTAAAAATGGAAGATTTAAGACTAGAATTCTCATTTCTTTCGTTTCTTTCATTTTTATCATTAAGGGGGTAAGTTTGTGATTTACCTTTATTTGTAGGTTTGGTATTTTTATTTTGAGAGAACTGCTTAGCAAAAATAATATTGGTAAATTCCTCTCCTTGAGCTTTGCTCAAAAATGAAGTGGGGGCAATAATGTTGACGGGTGCGGGAGTTGTTTCATTTTTTGTTTTTTTGGGTGAGAATATATTTATTTCTTTTTCACTTTTTATTTTTTTGTTTATTTCTTTCATTATTATAAATTGAAAATCTAGTTCTTTTACTACTTTAGTGTTTTTTTTATTTTTTTTATTTATTATATTATGAGGCTCCATAATAGGATGAGGCTGTTTTATGATAGAAGGAGCTGTTGCCTTATCATGGGGATTTGCTGTTTTATTATGACCAACCTTATTAGGATTACTCATCACCGCCTTATTGGGACGAGTCACCGCCTCGTCCCTACGGTGGTGGTGACTGTTTTTTTCAATTTTTAATGATGATATGTTCATATTTAACCCCTTAATATATAAAAAATCGTCTTTATAGAGATAAACTTGAATATTAATTTTATTTTTTGTTGATTTTCCTTATAATAGATACGACTAAGAGATGTAGTTGATTTTTTATGGAGGGGCTTATGAGTAAATTAATTGTTTTTTTATTGTTGTTAGGGATGCCAAGTATTCTATTTACTGATGATATAAAATTAGGAACACCTTTAAAGGTAGATTTCTATGATGAGTATTATGGTGAAGAAGAAACTGCCACTCAAGAAGGAGATTATAGTAATGTATATGCAAACTACGAAGAGAGATATATACTTTATAATTTAAATTTGTATAGATTAGCTCCACAGCTTTTAAAAAATGAAGATACAAACACCGACCCTGATGTAAAAAAGTGTATTGATTGGGGTTACTGCTTTCAACCAACAAAACCTCTATATTGGAATCTCAATTTATCGAGAGCTGCAAGATATCATGATGATGATATGATTAAACACAATTGTTTTGCTCATAATGACTGTGATGGAGGTGATATTTGGGCAAGAATACAAAGATATTATAGTTCAAGTGCTATGGGAGAAAATATTGCAGCGGGAAGTAAATATAATGAAGTTACTAAAAATTTTATAAATGAAAAGGGCGCTGCACCTGGAACTGTTGGGCATAGAGAAAATGTTTTCAGTCCTAGTTTTAATGAAGTAGGTTTAGGTTATTTGTTGGGTGGTTCTTACAGAATGTACACAACTCAAGATTTTGGGGCTTCTGCTAAGTTTACTGCTATACCAGCTGCTATTCACGAGCCTAAAAAACCAAATAATGGTGCAACTGTTAAATTTAAGGCAATATATTATAGTAGTACTCAAAATAGTAATCCTAAAATCTATTTAGTTTTGAATAATAAAGAAATTGAAATGAAAAAAACTGTTTCAAGTCTTGATTGGAAATCAGATAATTATGTTGGAAAAGGTTCTGTTGTAACAAGAAATTGGTATTCTGCTGAATATACAGTCAATCATAAAATAACTGCAGAATGTAATAATTATTACATTAAAGTAAATGTAGATAATAAAGATTATTATTATCCTGATAATGGTTCATTGCTTGTAGGTCCTAATTGTGATGATAAATTATATGACTCTAAAAGATTTTCAGAAGCTAATAATGAGGGTAACAATAATTTAAATAATAATCCAGAAGATGAAGGATGTAGTTTTGGTAATAGTAGCAATAATTATATTTTTTATTTTATGTTTTTAGTAATTTTTTATCTTCGTAAGAAAACTATTAGAGAAAAATAAAGTTTATGTATTTAACTTATTTTAATTTTCCTTTTGCAGGTATTAATCCTAAAGCCATAACAATTTCTGGGATTTTCATTGCATCTTTCATTGTTAATCTAAAGCTTATTACAAGAAATTCATTTTTTTCTTCAATTTTAACTGTATTAACCATATTTTTTATAATATTTATACCAGATGGGGTAACAATAGCTTTTAAATTTGTTAATTGTTTATCTAAATTTGGTTTAATTTGGTTTAATTGAGTATTTGCTAAACTTGCAAGTGATTTAACTCCATCTTTTGACGATTTCATAACAAGTGTAAAATCTATGTTTTTATTATCAACCTTAATTCCAAAGCCTGCAGATTTTAAATTATCTGTAAATTCTTTAAGCATAAAAAATTGTGGTTTACTAAAAAAATTTTTTATTTCAGAATCTGTTTTTTCATTAGAAACAAAAATTAAGTTTAATTGACTATTGTTCAATTTTGAAATTATTTCTTTAAAATCATTGTTTCTAGGTGTTGATGCTAGATTTTTGGATTTACCTTTATTTAAAGATATTGCATTTTTAACAGAAATTAGTGTTCCACCTATTGTTTTATTACCTATAACTACAAAGCCTGTATTATCATCATAAATATTAATATCTAATCCTTCAAATTTTTCTGTTTTAGGGGCTTTGGGCATTTTTTTTAGTTTAGATAAATTAATACCATCTAGTATTATCGCTGCATTACTTAAAGGATTGTTTTTAAAATCTTTAATATTTATGAATGCGGATAAAGAATTTAATTCAGATAAGTCTAAACTATTACTTTCTTTTACTTTACTAAATAATTTTTTTAGCATAGGTTGAAATGCTTTAATATTAAATATGCTTTGAAAGTCAACGATTGCAAGAACTGTTGTTTCTGCAGGGAAATAGCTAAAGTCTAATGATTTAACTATGTTTTTTGAAGTTTTTTTAGATGAAAGGTTTTGGTTAGATTTATTTTTACAAGCTGTTGTAAAAATGGTTATTGCAATTAATGCTATAAATAATAATTTAATTTTTTTATTCATAATGCTCCTTAAAACTAGAAATCATGAAAATTTATATCATATTTACTATATAAAAACAAGAATGTTAAATTAAGGCAAAAAAAAAGGACTCAAAAGAGTCCTTTTTTTGGTGGCTGGGGAGAGACTTGAACTCTCGACCTCACGGATATGAGCCGTGTGCTCTAACCAACTGAGCCACCCAGCCACACAAAAGAATATATACACAATTTAACTATAATTGTCAATACTTTCTTGTAGAAAATTGAAAAAAATGTTATAAAATTCTGTTTTTACTTGGAGATAGTTATGAAAATTGCATTTATTACCACAGAAGTTTTTCCTTATGCAAAAGTTGGTGGACTTGGAGATGTTTCATCTGCTCTTCCTTTAGCATTAAAATCCTTAAAAAAAGAAATTGATATTTTTATGCCTATGTATAAGGATATTGATAAAAAAGCTCATAAAATCAGAAAATACAATCACTGGAAACCTTTTGATATAAAAATCGGAGATAAAAGCTACAGTGTAGAGCTTTTCAGGGTTAAACTTGATAAAAAGGTTAATGTATTTTTTATATATAATGAAGAATTATACAATAGGAGTGGAATATATACTAATACAGAAGGCAAAGCATTTAAAGATAATCACATAAGAGATATTTTCTTTTCTAAGGCAAGTCTAGAAGTTATGAAAATTTTAAATTTAAACTATGATATTTTACATACAAATGATAGTCATACAGCTCTTATTGCACCATATATAAAATTAGTTTATAAAGATGAAGAAGTTTTTCAAAATACTAAAATTGTATTAACAATTCACAATATCGGAGCTGCATATCAAGGGATTTGTGAAGCAGTAGAAATAGAAAAAGCTGGGTTTTCTTATGATTTACATTATTTAGGTGGCCCTCTTGAATTTTATGGAAAGTTTAATTTCTTAAAGGCGGGTATCTATTATGCTGATTTAGTTACAACGGTTAGCCCTAAATATGCCATAGAAATACAAACGCCTCAATTTGGAGAAGGCTTAGATGGATTACTTAGAGAGATGAGTCATAAATTAGTTGGGATACTAAATGGAATTGATACTAATATATGGAATCCTTCAAAAGATGATTTAATTAAGAAGAAATATAGTTTCAAAACTGTGAAAAAAGGAAAGTTAGCTAATAAAAAAGAATTATTGAAGGAATTTTTCTTAAAAGATGGTAAAAAACCATTAATTTCAATGATTTCAAGGCTTACTGCACAAAAAGGTTTTGATTTATTGGAATCAGTTGCTGAAGATTTGGCAAAATTAGATATCAATTTGATAGTTTTAGGAACAGGTGAAAAAAATTATGAAATGATTTTGTCATCTTTAATGGAAAGATACCCTGAAACATTTTCTGTAAAATTAAAATATGATGATAAATTAGCTCATTTAATGGAAGCTGGTTCTGATATGTTTTTAATGCCTTCAAAATATGAGCCTTGTGGCTTAAATCAGTTATATTCATTGGCTTATGGAACTGTTCCTATAGTAAAGGGAGTAGGTGGACTAGAAGACAGTATTGTCTCATATCCCTCTGAGGATTCAACTGGATTTAAATTTTATAAACATGATTCTTTAGAAATGTTAGAGGCAATAAAAAAAGCAATTGATTTATATAAAAACAATACTGAGGAGTTTTTTAATTTAAGTAAAAGAGGAATGAAAATAAATAATAATTGGAAAAAATCTGCAAAAGAATATGTAAAACAATACACTGAATTAATAAAATAGATAAATAGATTAACTATGCTCTTAAAATCATTGAAATTATTAATCATTTTGTTGATAACTTTGTTGATAACTCTGTTTTCGGCATGCAGAACATCAGTAAAAGATGATGATTGGATAACTGGAGATGATGATAAAGACGCTGTAGATGCGAGAGAATTAGTTGGAGAAAAATCATCTTATAAATCACAGAGGTTTGAATCTAATACTGTAAGGGAAGGTGATTCCATTTCTTTTGAAAAACAAGATAAATCTTTAGAGTCTAAAAAGCCTATAAGCCTTATAGATGCTGGTAAAACTACCCCCCATCCTATTTGGGAGGAGAGCTCTAGGCAAACAAAGAATGTTCTTGTTGTTTTACCTCTAACTGGTGAGTTAGAAACTATAGGTAAAAAAATTAAAAATGCTATAGTTAAGGTAAATCAAGAACTAGAAGAGCCTTTTAATTTAGCTTTTTTTGATACTCAAAGTAACATGTATGAAAAAAAAGGAGAATTATATGATTTTGTAATTAAAAATGATATAAAATTTATTATTGGAGGTCTGCAAAGTCAAGATACTAAAGATATTGTGGAAGTTGCAGGAATTAAAAATATTCTAGTTTTTTCTTTATCTCCAAATAGTAAACTTGCTCTTGAACACAAAAATTTATACATTCAATCTATTACTCCAGAAAACATAGCGTATTCAGTAGTAAAATATGCTATAGAAAAGAAACATTTCAGAAAATTTGCAATTTTTTATCCATATACTGAAATAGGAATGGAGTATTATTATTATTTTAAATATTATGTTGATTATATGGGTGCTGAAATTACCAAAGAGGTAATATTCAATCCCAAAGCAAATAACCTTGATAAGCCAATTTCAAAACTTGTTGAAAGAGATAATCCATATAAAAGACCAGATTTTCAAAAATACTTAAGACATGCAAGAACAATTTCCAATCCATACCGAAAAAAACACTATCTTGAAATTTCAAAACTTAAATTAAAACCAATTTTTGATTATGATGCTATTTTCTTACCAATATCAGATAGAAAAATAAACTATATTATTCCAATACTTGCATCATGGGATTTACCTTTAAAAACCAATAATCAAAGATTAATGGAGCAGGTCTATCACAAATATTTAAACAAACACCAAAAATATGTTCAGGTTTTTGGTACTCCCTTTTGGTATAATGAAAATATATTTAATGATAATTCACCTTATATAAACGGTTCAATTTTTCCTTCTCCCTATAATATTGACTTAGAAAATGAAAGCAATCCGTTTGTTGTTCTTTTTAAAAACGAAATAATTGAAAAAAAATCGTTAATATACGAAGCCCTTATTTATGATATGGTTAACATTATGTATTATGTTTTTGAGAAAAAAGAAGATATTAAAACTTATGATGGCGTAATGGGGGCTTATTTTTTATATAAAAATCAATTTTTTAAAGATTTTGGAATGGCAATTATTCATGAAAATAGAATTTACACCTATGCTGAATAAATTTTTATGCAAAACTTTTTAATAAAGAACCAATTATTAAATCCCAGCCATTAACCAAAACAAAGAGCATTAATTTTAATGGTAGTGAAATAATTGCAGGTGGTAACATCATCATACCCATAGACATTAAAATTGACGCAACTATTATATCCAAAACAATAAAAGGTATAAAAATCATAAACCCCATTTGAAAACCTCGTTTAATTTCTGAAGTTATAAAGGCGGGGATTATAATTCTTAAAGATAAGTCATTTAAATTCTGAGGCTTATCTTTTAAGCCAGAATGAGATAAAAATAATTTTAAATCTTCTTCATAAACTTGTGCAAACATAAATTTTTTTAGAGGTTCAGATGCATTTTTTAAAAATACAGTTCTGTTTATCTTGCCATCAATATATGGTTGCAATGCAGTTGTATTTATCTGATTAAAAGTTGGACCCATTATAAAAAATGTTATAAATAGAGATAAACCAACAATAATTTGATTAGGAGGAAGAGATTGAGTTCCTAGTGCTTGTCTAGTAAAGGATAAAACAATTACAACTCTTGCAAATGATGTCATGGCTAGTATAATTGCAGGTGCAATAGTTAAAAGGGTTAATATAAGCAGTATTTTTATTGTGGTAACACCTTCTCCTTGTGCAGGATTATCACTAAAACTAACTTTTACTCCACCTGGGATATTAAGCTGTGATTGTGCAAATGTATCAATGTTAGTAAATAAAAATAATCCTATGTATAAATACTTTTTCATATTATAGCTTTTTGATATTTTTTAATTTTTTACTAAAATGTGTTACTACTTCAGGTTCTTCTTCTTGAATATATGGATTCTTTTTAGTTTTTTTCTGAAAGAAACTTCTTTCTAATTCATCGATTTCTTCATCTAATTCAGTTTTAAATTCTTTTTTATTTCTTTTTTTAGGTAAGTACTCTAATTCTTCATTTTCTTCAGTATGGTCATTTAATCCTGATAGTACTTGAACACCATTTTCCGATGTTGCTAGTAGCAACTTATTGCCATTGGCTTCAACCATAATTAATTGTTTTTTATTTCCTAGTGATTTTGTTGATAAAATTTTAACACTTTCATTATTGGCAAGAGATAAATTTCCATTTCTTTTTTTAAGAAAGAATGCAATTGCTCCTAAAAATAATAAAATAATAAACATTATACTATTAAAAGAATTTGGAGCTGGAGATGCAATTAAAGGCTCTTTGTTGGCTTTTGGGGAAAGTGCTGATTTTATTTTTGCATTAGTTTTTAATTTCTCTTTAGAGCTAGTTAATGCTTTTTTGCCATTTATATTTATTGTTTTTTTGTTGTCGTCAATAGTGGTAATAGATTTTGCCATTTTTACAGGAAGAGCTTTTGTTTTATTATTATTTTTTTCTTGGAGATGAAATAAAAGCATATCTTTTTGAGATTTAAAGAGTTTTACTATTACTTTGTTTTTTTTTATTTGTATTTCATTTAGTTCTGGTTTAACAAGTTTTGCATTTTTAAATCTTATTCTGTAATCAACTCTATTTAAACTAGGAGAGTGAACGAGTGTTCTTAATATTCTTTTATCAGTAGTTTTAGGATAAGCTTGTTTTTTTACCATCATTGTATTTTGTAAAGTAATTATTATTAAATCTTTATTGTAGGATATGAATATATTTTTACTTTCTAGTGGGCTCTCTAATGTTAATATTGCATCAGATGATAAATCATTTTCTTTTAATGAGCTTTCAAGTACAGTATTAATTGGTTTTGCATATATTGTTGCAGTTATCAAGGTTAAAAATATAAAAAAGAATTTCATTGTGCCTCCTATTACATCAAAGTATCCACTTGAAAGAATAGCAATTCATTTTCCATATTTTTTATATGCCCGTAGAGACAAGGCATTGCCCGTAGAGACAAGGCATTGCCCGTAGAGACAAGGCATTGCCTTGTCTTTACTTTGGCGTTGCCTTGTCTCTACGGGGTGTCTATATTTTGACTATATTATTATTTATACTATTTTTTGTTATGATTTGGATTATAATAATATCCCTTTTCTATAAACGGAATTGCAATAATTTCATTATTTAGGGATAATAAAGGCCATATTTTTCTTAAAAAGATTGGGATTTTATGGTCTATAAATATATCCTTCAGTTTTATCTCTTTATTATTGTATTTCTTAAATTTATCTCCATTTGTAAAATTTATTAATTTAATATTTTCATTTATAAACAAATCATTTAGTTCACAATTTCTAAAAAAACTTATTTTTTCTTTTATTATTTCAAAAAGTTTTTTGGTTTCATCTATTGATAGTATGTTATTATTATTTCTATAAATTGCAATATAATTTTTATCTGAATAGAAGTTAATCTCTTTTGTTATTTGAAGTTTTATAGGAGTTGTTGTGAGAGTCATCGCCTTTGTAGGACGAGTCATCGACTCGTCCGTACAGGCTAGGATTTCGGATATTTTATTGTATGATGTGCTGGTATTGAAAAATTTATATAATATTAAATGTATAAGCCTATTTTTTATATTATTAGGTAAAGAATTATGGAGATTAATATCAAAAAAAATAAAATCTTTAAAAATATGAAGGTTTTTATCTATAAAATTATTTAAAATCCCATCAAAATATTCGTTATCTTTTTTAATTTGTTCCATTAAATTTATAATATGAGTATGTAAATCATAGTTTTCAATATTTAATCTAGGAAGAATTTCATTTCTTATTTTATTTCTTAAGTATATATTTTGGAAATTAGTTTCATCTTCTATATGTTCTAAATTATGCTTTACTATATAGTTTTTAATATCAGTAGTTGTAAAATCTAATAACGGCCGGATAATAATATCTCTGTTTTCAGATATTCCTGCTAGTCCACTCAATGAGGTGCCTCTGTATAGTCTTATAAAAAACTGTTCAATATTGTCACTTTTAGTGTGTGCTGTTGCAATTTTATTATAGTCGTTTTTTTCTGCAATTTGATATAGTGCTTTATATCTTTTTTCTCTTGCGATAGCTTCAATATTAGAATTTAGATTTTTTAAATTAAGTCTAGTTTCAAAATACTTTATTTTATACTTTTGTGCAATTTTTTTAGAAAATAATGCGTCTTTATAACTAGCTTCTCTGATTTGATGGTTTATATGAGCTATTGCTATTTGTTTTTTGTTTACTATCTTTAATAATAAATCAAGTAATACAATAGAGTCTTTACCGCCTGAAAATGCTATAAGAATTTTATCAGAATCTTTTATAAAAGAAGTATTAAGTTGCATTAAATTAATTATATTTTATTGATGGAATCCACCTGTAATATCCCATATCTTTTTTATTGATGTTCTGTTTTCTCCATCAAAAGGGTATTCCGTGTTTTTTAAGCCAGGGTAAGTGTCTATGGTTACCCTTATTTTATATGCATCTTCATCTGTATAGTCACTACACTTATCTGTGGCGTTTGCTACTTTTGCAATATATTTAAAACCTAAATCTTCATCTTTAACATCAAATTTAATTATTCTACCAGATTTATCCATTTCAAAACCGTATTTATTTCTGTTAAAATCTAATTCTCCATTTTCTTTATCAAAATCTCCTGATATATCTTTACCATTAATTTTGATGCTCATTTTTGATTCATTTTCATTTGTTGCTATAGGATTCATGTATTCATCCATTAAATAAAAATAAATTATTTGCTCACTATTACATCTCATTGCTGGCCCCCCTTGAACCCAATTGAAATATTCTCCTTGTTCTGTTTCAAATCTTGTAGTCGTTTCAGATTCATCAGGTGAACCAGTCAGTAATATTTTAAATTGAGTCCAAACGGTAATGTCATCATTCCAAGATCCATCTTCACCATCATAAGCACTTGGATCACCAAAAGATTCTACATAAGGCTCATCATAAGAGCCATTTAATAATCCTGTATCTCTTTTTCCATTATCATTTGCATCAATAAATGGTTCTCCTAAAAAAGTTCCTTTTACTTTTTCACCTGGGTCAAAGTCTCCATTTCTATTTGTATCTTCAAAACACTCTTCTCCATTTGCATAAGCAATAATTGTAACAAGGCTGTCTCGTGGATTCATCGTTTCACCACTAAGTCCACATCTGCATCTTTCTTCTGTTTCTGAGTCTTTAGGGCAGCTATTACAATCACCAGTTATGCCTAATGGCTCTACATCCATTGGTTTAACTGCTGGATCTGCGATATAAAAATATTTATTAGTTGCAGGAGTATTTCCTGGAATTATAATCATTCTTCCGACTTCTGTTTCAAATTTTACATCTGGAACATCAACAGGGCTTAAATCTCTATTTAATGATTTAATAAAGCATTCAGTTGCAATATTATGATCGGTATATGCACCTAAGTTTTTGGCTAGGCAAGTTAATTCAAAATGACAAGCAGAAAGCTTTTTACCAGCAACTAAATTACCGAATTTAAGCTTTATTACTTTAGTAAGCTTACTTCCCTCTGCGCCCCTATCGTCAAATGTGATTCTTACTGTAATGTTATCATTTCTAACTTTACCTGCATATAAATTTACTTTAGCTGTGTCACCGTCTGTTTTCGCGGTAATTTTTTGTACATCATCTTTGATACTGCTAAAAGAACCTGCATTTGTTTCAAATTCAACAGGAGTATCTGTCCACACTTCACCACCTGCACTTATTAATTTAGCATCTATTTCTATATAAGAAATACCATCTGCAGGAACTTCAGTTGAATCTGCTACTTGATTTCCTGTTGCTCCACCAACAAAAGCAATTGTTGATATTTTTATATCTGTATCGTCTCCACCACAAGAAACTATAAAGAATATTGAAAATGCCAATATTAAAAATCCCAAAATTTTCATAAATAACTCCTAAAAAAATACATATTATAATAACATAAAAATAATAAATTTAAAAGTTTATCAGCTTTTTATTATTATTTTGTTTGATATTCTCTTCAAGTACTTGCAATTAGATATTTTATATAGTATAAAATAGAATGTTTTTTTATAGGTGAAGTATGAAAAAAATGGCATTGACTTCAAAGTCTGAAGGATTTATAGGGCAAGGTATTGAAATTAAAGGAAGTTTAACTGGAGATGAAGCACTAGTAGTTGAAGGCAAGATAACGGGTGAAATCTCTCTTAATAACCATTTAACTGTTCAAGAATCAGCTGAAATAAAAGCAAATGTTGAAACAGTTGAGTTAACAATTAATGGTACTCTAGAGGGAAAAGTTCAGGTTTCTGAATTAATTACAGTAAATTCTACTGCTCAGGTATCTGGAGAGTTATATTCTCCACGAATAATTATAGAAGAAGGTGCTCGTTTTAATGGGCATGTTGAGATGGATTTTGAATTACCAGAAGGTATTTAAAGGGGTAATATATGAGTAATACTATAATTGGTCAAACACTTGTAATTGATGGTGAAATTGTTGGAGATGAGTCTTTAACAATTCTAGGTACAGTAAAAGGTAGAATAGAATTAAATAATAAACTTCTTGTTGAAAATGAAGGAAGCGTAGAAGCCGATATTATTGTTGACAATATTACTGTTAATGGTACCGTTACCGGTAATGTAGATGCAAGAGAAAAAATAGAAATAGAATCAACTGGACAAATGATAGGAGATATTAGAACTCCTAAGCTAAGCATTAAAGAAGGGGCTATCTTTAAAGGTCAAATTGATATGGTTATGGAATAGAGAGAGGAAATATGAGTGATGTTACTGTAATCGGCAATTCTATATTTATTAGTGGTAATATTGAAGGCAAAGAAGACTTAAGTGTTCAAGGAAAAATAGAGGGGAATATAACTCTTTCTAATACTTTATTTTTAGAAGAAAGTGGTGTTGTTAAAGCAGATGTTTCTGTTAAAAATGCTGTTATTTCAGGAATACTTGTTGGAAATATTGAAGCAGAAGAAAGTATTGAAATTACTGAAATTGGTCAAATGGTTGGAGATATCATTGCTCCAAGAGTTGTGATTAGAGATGGTGCAAAATTTAGAGGTAATATAGATATGACTTCTTATGAAAATACCGTTCAGCCTATTAAAAAAGTAGAATCTTCATTCAAAAGACCTGTTTTAAAGCAGTCTAACTCTAAAACTGTTATTTCAAGAAGAACATTTACTTCAAATGCAGGTTCTGCAAGTAAAACAATTAAAAAGGATGAAGTGAATACTCCAGCACTTAACAATAAAATTGATACTAAAGAATCTGAAAAGATTAAAAATGCGGTAAAAGAAACTGTTGAAGCCAAAAAAGATACTGAAAAAAAAAAAGAGTTAACAGAAAATCTAAAAAAGTAACTAAAAAGAATAAAAAAAGGTAATATGATTAAAGTTTGGTTTATATTGAGTTTAGTTTTAATAATGTTTACATCTTGTAATACGATTTTTCATAAAAAGAACAATAATTATGATTTAATTCTAAACAAGTACTCAAAAGAAAGTTTTAAATATAAAGATTTATTTAATGGAAAAGTAACAGTTGAAGCTATTTTTATTTCTGATAGTATTAAAAAAGCACTAGAAAAAGATATTGAAAATAACAACTTAAGAGAAAATAACATTCCGTTTTCAATAAAAAATGATTATTTAACTTTTTTAGTTGCATTTTATTATTATGATTCCAAATTAAATAATCTTGATAAAAAAAATAGTATATGGGATATTACATTGATATTACAAGGTAATAAACACAAACCGAGTAAAATCACTAAACTTTCTAGAACTAATCACAAAATCTTCAAATATTATTTTAAGAATAACCAACGGTTTTCAACTATTTATTTGGTTGAATTTAATATGTTGGAGTTAGATAATATACTTGGAGAGATGAAACTTGTATTTTCTTCAATTGAAGCAACTCTAAAACTTAGTTGGAGGTTATGATGTTTAAAGGTCTTTTGGATTCTTATCTTAAAAAAGTTGAAAAAGTAATAGCTCGTTTTCCTGAAAGAAAAGGCACTTTTTTGAATACTTCTAAAATTATTTTAGAAAGATTTTATTATAATAAAAATGATGAGAATTATTTAAAAAAACTTGGTTTTCCAGGTTTTTATCCTTTTACTCGTGGGATACAACCAACTATGTATAGGTCAAGATTTTGGACTATGAGGCAATATGCAGGGTTTTCTACCGCAGCTGAAAGCAATAAAAGATACAAATATTTATTAAATAGTGGCACAACAGGGCTTAGTGTAGCCTTTGATTTGCCAACTCAAATGGGATATGATAGTGATAGTGAGTATTCTATAGGTGAAGTTGGTAAAGTTGGAGTTGCTATTGATTCTTTAAAAGACATGGAAATCCTTTTTGATGGAATTCCACTGGATAAAGTTTCAACTTCAATGACTATTAATGCAACTGCTAGCATATTACTAGCAATGTATATTGCTGTGGCTAAGAAGCAAGGTGTTTCATTAGATAAAATATCAGGTACTATTCAAAATGATATATTAAAAGAGTATATGGCCAGAGGTACTTATATTTATCCTGTAGAATCATCACTAAGAATAATTACTGATATTTTTGAATATTGTTCTACTAGTGTTCCTAAATGGAATACTATTTCCATAAGTGGTTACCATATACGAGAAGCTGGTTCTACGGCTGCACAAGAATTAGCATTTACTCTTGCAGATGGTATCGCTTATATTGAGTCAGCACAAAAAAGAGGGCTTGATATAGATGTATTCTCTAAAAGGTTATCATTTTTCTTTAACGCTCATAATAACTTTTTTGAAGAAATTGCAAAATTTAGAGCTGCAAGAAGAATGTGGGCTAAAATTATGAAAGAAAAATTTAAAGCTAAAAAAGATTCTTCTATGCTTTTTAGGGTTCATACTCAGACAGCAGGTTCAACTTTAACTGCACAACAATCTGAAAATAATATTGTAAGAGTTACTTTACAAGCTTTAGCTGCAGTTATGGGGGGGACACAATCTCTTCACACTAATTCTAAAGATGAAGCATTAGCTCTTCCTACAGAAGAAAGTGTTCAAATTGCTTTAAGAACTCAACAAATAATAGCCTACGAAAGTGGTGCAGGTGATGTTATTGATCCATTAGGTGGTTCATATTACATTGAGAGTTTAACTGATAATTTAGAAAGCCTAGCATGGGATTATATAAATAAAATAGAAAATATGGGTGGAATGATTAAAGCTATTAACAATGGTTATCCTCAAAAAGAAATTGCCGATGCATCTTTTAAATATCAAAGAGCGGTTGATAGTGGCGAAGAAATTATTGTTGGTGTTAATAAATTTCAATCTCCAGAGGGTGTTGAAAAGAAACCTAACTTACTAAAAATAGATGACTCAATCAGAAATGTACAAGTAAAAACTTTAAACGAAGTTAAATCCCAAAGAGAGAATGAAGATGTTAGAATAAAATTAAAAGAATTAAAAAATGCAGCAGAAGGAAGTAAAAACTTAATGCCATTTATAATAAATGCAGTTGAATCCTATGCTACGCTAGGTGAAATATCAAATATATTTAGAGAGGTTTTTGGTGAATATGAAGAAAACATCATCTTATAAAAAAGAAGATAAGAAAAAAACAGGAAGAGCAAACAAATACAAAAAGCCTAGTAGGGATAAGTCGTTGACTTATCCCGATAAAGAGGTGACTTATCCCGATAAAGAGGTGACTTATCCCGATAAAGAGGTGACTTATCCTACTAAGGCTAGCGGCAAGGACGAGTCGGTGACTCGTCCTGTGAATAAAAAAAATAAAAAAGAAGAGTTAGTAAAAGATAAAACAAGTTTTGACCCATATTACAATAAACAATCTCGTAAATATAAAATTACTTGTTTTGTGTGTAAAAAAGAAAAAATGGTTGCTGTTGAACCAATTGAGGGCGTTCCTGTTATTTGTGATGATTGTTTAGTAGAGCTTGAAGCTAGAAAACTACTAGATCAAGGTGGAGCACAAAAAACCAAAAAACTAAATTGTAAGTGGTGTGGAAAATCCTTTTATGCATTAAATGAATCGTATTTATTTTGTGATGAATGTTATGACCACTTTTCTCATACAATTAAAGCAAGAGGAAGAGGTTTTGTCTCTTATAAATGTAAAAATTGTGGTGCAGATGGTTGGATACACCCAAAAGTCTTGGCAGAAAAGAAAAAAGAAAATGATATGCCTTTATGTAGAGCATGTATGAAAGAAGAAGAGCAAAAAGCTAAAAAAGAAAAGAGCAAAAGTAGAATCAATAAAGTTAAAAACAGAAAAAATACTTTGTCTACATCCAATAATCCAAAAGATAAATAGGGAAAATGAGAAATATTAAATTAACAATTTCTTACCATGGGAAATACTTTTCTGGTTGGCAGATTCAAAAAGATGTTATTACAATTCAAGAAGAAATTGAAAAGGCTTTATCAAAATTATTAAATGAAGATATTAAAATCACTGGTTCAGGAAGAACCGATGCAGGGGTTCATGCAATTGCTCAAATTGCTAATTTTCATACTAAAAATGATAAAATACCTTTAGCGGCTTTTGTTTTGGGAATAAATAGGCTTTTAGCACAAGGAATTGCGATTTTAGATGCCCAAGAAATTGATTTTAACTTTAATTCGAGGAAAACAGCAAAGAAAAAAACTTATATTTATCAAATTTACAAAGGAAAAGTTATTTCTCCATTAGAAGAAGATTTCTATTATTTATTTAAGTATGAGCTTAATTTTGATAAAATGAAAAAAGCATCAAAGGCTTTTATTGGAGAACATGATTTTGCATCATTTGCAGCTGCTAAAAACAGTACTAAAACAACAGTAAGAACTATTTATGACATAAAATGGACTAAAACTAATAATAAAATATTTTTTGAAATAACAGGCAATGGATTTTTGATGAAAATGGTTAGAAATATTATTGGAACTTTAATTGAAATTGGAAACAATAAAAAAAGTGTTGATTGTATTAATAATATTTTAGAATCAAAAAATAGAAGTTTTGCAGGGGCAACTGCACCTGCAAAAGGATTATTTTTAAAGGAGGTCTTTTATGATTAACATATTTAGAGTTATTACTTATATTGTATTAATATCTTTTTTTTCATCGGTTATCTATAATGCTTTTTTATTTCCTAGAGGAATTGCTTTATACAAATATTTATTTGGTTCCATTGATTCATATACTGAATTAGTGATTTACTATATTGTAAAGTCGTTGCCTGCAATTATTATGAATTTTTTCATTATCTTGGTTCTTAAAAATGTTTTAGATATTGCTAAATCATGGTTGATTTTACCTTTTTATATCGTTTTCTTTTTAATTTTTGAAACAATGTTTTTTTATTTTATAAATAGGGCGTATTTTATAGAAAATAACAATATTTATCATTACTTATTATCATTTTTGGTTTACTCTATTTCTTTGTGGGCTTTAAGTTTCCCTAGTTTTAGTAATTCTAGCTTAGAAAGTGGTTCAACTGGTGATTTAAATAATGGAAATAATGAAAAAACAGAGTTATAAAACAATAGATAAAGTATTTAAATATGAAATAGAAAAAATTAAAGCTTCAAGATTTATTGGAGTCGCAATTCCTATTTTAACAGAAGAAGATGTTAAAATTGAATTAAATAAACTCAAAAAACAATATTATGATGCCAGGCACCATTGTTATTCTTATATTTTAGGAAATAAAGAGCAAATTATTAAATATTCTGATGATGGAGAGCCTTCTAAAACAGCAGGATTACCAATTTATACAGTTTTAAATTCTTATGAAGTAACAAACATATTGGTAGTTGTTATCAGGTATTTTGGAGGAACGAAATTAGGAACGGGTGGACTAGTAAAGGCTTATACAAAAGCTACTCAAGGATTATTGGAAAATATAAGTTTTATAGAAATTGAGATTAAGGATGTTATTATTATTAAATTTTCTTATGAGTTAACCAAGCAAGTTTATTATGTAGTTAATTTATATGAAGGAATTATCATAAATGAAATCTACGAAAATAATGTGACTTTTGAAATAAGTTTAAATATCTCTTATTTAGAACAATTCAAGAAAGATTTAATAGAAAAAACTTATGGGAAGGTTGAGTTTATTAAGTAAATTAGAAATCACAAAAACCAATATCTTGTTGAATCATTTGTCCATTTTCTTCTTCAACTTCAATAGACTCAGTATTACATGAAGTGTAAGAGTTATCTGTACAGTTATAAGTTTTTTCAACTCCATTTACACAATATTTTAAAGTATTGCCATCACATGAAGGATAACTATCACATGGGGTTGCAACTTCACTGTAAACACAACCCAAGAATAAAAAAGCTTCCATCATATCTGGATCTTCCTTACATATAAAACCAGGGCCTGCTAATGCTTCACAATCAGTTTTAACAATTTTTCCTCTATTGCACTTTACTGAATATTGACCCTCACAATGTTCTTCAAAGGTGTCTTCATTACAATCAGGAAGACTATCATTTGGCATACAAATTAGTTCGTCTTCACCATCTTCGTTTACGATTTGACAAGTTCTTCCTTCACCACATGAAAAAGTTTTTATTTTTCCCCATTCACACATTGTTACGGTACCATCTGCATTACATTTATCAACAAATGTATCGTCGTCACATTCTTCAACTCTCTCCGTAATACATTCATTTTCATCTGCATCACATGTAGTACCTTCTTGACATGTTTTTTTAATAACTTTTCCTTTCCAGCTACAACCAACAAGTTTATTGCCTTCACAGGTTACGGTATATTCATCAGAAGGAGTGCAACTGTCTTCTGTAATTTCGATGTTCATGCATGATGCAATATCTAAACATGTTGTATTATTTTTTGTACAATTAATTGCATTTTGAAAATCTTCTTTGATTGTATCCATTGGAAATAATCCATAACCTTTTCCTAATAATGATTCGGAAAATATATTAAGAATATTCATACTAAAATAAATGTTTTCATTAATATTTGTTATTTTATTGCCAAGGCCACAAGCATTAGTTATCATCATTGCTTCTTCAATTTCTTCAATGCTAGGGGTATCAGTTTTTACAACACATTTTGTTCCTGCTCCACTACCTGTACAAATTTCATTGTCTTCACATGGAGTAACAATTTCCATTCCGTTACCAGGACATTCAATAATTGATTTTCCATCTTCGCTGCATTTATTATCCTTTTCATCACAAAGAGGTGCTTCGCAAGCCGCTATTTCGTCGTCTTCTATACACTTTTTTTCATTCTTACATTTTGTTAAAATCCAGTTTCCACTTGCATCACATGTTTCTAGATTTTCATCATCAAGGCATCTTGTACTATCTTTAATACATGTTGTAGGTTCTTCACAGATAACATTATTGTTACCTGAATTTACACATAACATTAAGCCAGTACAGCTTAAGTCATATTTCCATTCTCCATTACTATCACATTTTTCTATTTCTTTTTTATCGGAACTACATCTTAAATCATTTTCTGTACATTCAGGTGTATTATCTTCTACACATATTCCATTATCACATATTGGTTTCGTAGAATCTTTACAATCATTATTAATTGTACACTCAGGAGTATTATTCGCTATGCATTCATGAGTTTCTAAATTACATTTAGGCTTGCTAGTAACATCATTGCAATCCTTGTTTTCATTGCACATTCCAGGGCTTAGTTCACATTTTTGCTCACTACTACAAGTTTCCCATGAGTTACATGCTGGGGTGCATGTTTTATCAGTGTTTTCACTATCTCCACAACTAATTAGAAATATAGCTGAAATTGCTATAATTAGAAATAAAAACTTTTTCATATTTAACCTCCATTTAATCAAAAACATTTAGACGGATATTATTTGGTTTTATTCAATAATAAAAATTCGGTAAGATGAAGCATGGGCTTTTAGGAGATTTTTATCCTTTGATTATTATTATCATACGACGAATAAGAGATACAGATACATGGTCGTGCGTTTCTGTCTTATGATGCTGGGTTGGAATGGCAAAAATCCTTCAAAAAAATAAAAAAAATGATATTTATTACTAAATTTAATACTAACTATTAGATATTTAAGTAGTATAATGAAAAAATAGAAATTAGAATTAAAATTATACTGATAATTCATTGCTTTTATAATAAATATTTGTTATATTTCAGGGGTTCGTTTTATGGCCTAAATAATTTGGGCTAAATTTTCTTAGGAGGAAATAATGGCTAAAAACTATGTTACGATTGATGGTAACTATGCCGCTTCTTATATTGCTTACGCATTTAGTGATGTTGCTGCAATATATCCTATTACACCTAGTTCTGATATGGGACAAAATGCTGATGCATGGGCTGCAATAGACAAAAGAAACTTATTTGGTGAAAGAGTAAAAGTTGTTGAAATGCAATCAGAAGGTGGTGCAAGTGGTGCAGTACATGGTTCTTTAACAGCTGGAGCCTTAACAACAACATTTACAGCTTCTCAAGGTTTATTATTAATGATACCTAATATGTATAAGATAGCTGGTGAAATGCTTCCATCTGTTTTTCATGTTTCTGCAAGAACTATAGCAACACATGCTTTATCTATTTTTAATGATCATAGTGATGTTATGAGTTGTAGAATGACCGGCTGGGCAATGACTGCTGCTTCTAGTGTTCAGGAAACTATGGATATGGCTGTTGTAGCTCATTTAGCTACCTTAGAAGCTAAACTTCCATTCTTAGCATTTTTTGATGGATTTAGAACAAGTCATGAAATTCAAAAAGTAGAGCTTATTGAGCATGATGTATTAAAATCTTTAATGAATGAAGAGCACATTAGAGAATTTAGATCTAAAGCTTTAAAACCTGAAAATCCCTATATTAAAGTTGGAGCTCAAAATCCTGATGTATTCTTTCAAGGAAGAGAAGCTGCAAATAAATATTACGATGCAATTCCTGCAATTGTAGAAAAAACAATGAAAAAGTTATCAGCAAAAACTGGTAGAAAATTAGATTTATTTGAATATTATGGTGCAGAAGACGCAGAAAAAGTAATTATCATTATGGGTAGTGCTGCTGGTGCAGTAAAGGACGCTGTTGATTACATGCTTGAAAAAGGTGAAAAAGTTGGTTTAGTAAATGTACATTTGTATAGACCATTTTCAATAGACCATTTCTTAAAAGCTATGCCTAAAACAGTTAAAAAAATTGCTGTATTAGATAGAACAAAAGAACCTGGTGCAATTGGTGAACCATTATATATGGATGTAAGGTTGTCAATCACTAATCCAGATATTAAAATTTATGGTGGAAGATATGGTCTTTCATCTAAAGAGTTTACACCTTCACATGTTAAAGCGGTTTATGATTTCTTAGATAGCAAAGATGTTCATCATAATTTTACAGTTGGTATTAATGATGATGTAACACATTTGTCTATTCCTGTTAATGAATTAATCAACACAGATCCTGCTGAAATGACATCTTGTATGTTTTGGGGCCTTGGAAGTGATGGTACTGTTTCCGCTAATAAAAACTCAATTAAAATTATTGGTGATAACACTGATATGTTTGCACAAGGGTATTTTTCTTATGACTCTAAAAAATCAGGTGGAATTACAATTTCTCACTTAAGATTTGGTAAAGAAGAAATACGTTCACCATATTTAATACAAGAGCCTGATTTTGTTGCTTGTCATAATGCTTCTTATATAGGAAGATATGATATGCTTGATGGAATCAAAAAAGGTGGTACATTTTTATTAAATAGTCATTTTTCTGCAGACGAAGTATTTAATAATTTAACAGAAGATATGCAAAAGACTATTTTAGAAAAAGGTATTAAAGTTTATAATATTAATGCTAGTAAAATTGCAAAAGAATTAGGACTAAGAGGCAGAATTAATACAGTTATGCAAGCCGCTTTCTTTAAATTAGCTAATGTTATTCCTATTGATGATGCTGTTAAATACATGAAAGCTGCAATTGACAAAACCTTTAGAAAGAAAGGTGCAAAAGTTGTAGAAATGAATTGGAATGCTATTGATGCTTCTTTAGATGCTATCGAAGAGGTAGTTATACCAAAAGCAATAAGTGTCTCTGCTCCAGAAATGGAAGTTTTAAGAGGTGAACACTATGTTGAGAATTGGATTAAAGATGTTGTTGAGCCAGTAGTAAGATTGAAAGGTGATGATATTCCTGTTTCTAAGATGACTCTTGATGGAACTATGCCTTTAAGTGTTACTAGAATGGAAAAAAGAAGAGTTGCTGAAGATGTAGTTAATTGGTTACCTGAAAACTGTATACAATGTAATCAATGTGTTGCTGCTTGTCCTCATGCTGCAATCAGAGCAAAACAAATTGGCCCAGATGATATGAAAAATGCTCCTGAAACATTTGAAACACTTGATATCAGAAAGTCAGATAATAAATATAAAATTCAGGTTTATACTGAAGATTGCACTGGTTGTGGTGTTTGTGTAACTGTTTGCCCTGGTAAAAAAGGTGTTAAAGCACTTGAATTCTCTCCACTTGAAACTGAAATTGAAGCTGGAGAAATAGAAAATCAAGAATTCTTTGATTCATTACCAGATAATTTAGAAGGTGTAAACTTAAATACACTTAAAGGAAGTCAATTTGTAACTCCTTTATTTGAATTTAGTGGTGCATGTGCAGGTTGTGGTGAAACTCCATATATCAAGCTATTAACTCAAATGTTTGGTGATAGAATGATGATTGCTAATGCAACTGGCTGTTCTTCAATTTATGGTGGAACATTTCCTTCATCTCCTTATGCTAGAAATGAAGAGGGACATGGGCCAGCTTGGGCTAACTCTTTATTTGAAGATAATGCAGAGTATGGTATGGGTATGCGTTTAGCTTTAGATTCTAACAGAAATTTACTTTTCAAAAATATTGAAAGAGTATTAAAAGCTGATGTAAGATCTGAATTAAAAACAGCTCTTACAAACTATTTACCAAAGAAAGAAAATACAGATGCTGAAGCTAAGCAATTAGTTAAAATAGTAAAAGCTGCTCTTCCTGTTGCATTACAAGAAGCTACTGGAGAAGCAAAAGAATTATTGCTAAAACTTGATGAACTCAAAGATTATATGATGCCTAAATCTATGTGGATTATTGGTGGTGATGGTTGGGCTTATGATATTGGTTATGGTGGATTAGATCATGTAATTGCAAGTGGAGAGAATGTAAATATTCTCGTTGTGGATACAGAGGTTTACTCAAATACTGGTGGTCAGGCTTCTAAAGCTACTCCTATGGGTTCCGTTGCTAAATTTGCAGCAGATGGTAAGCCATTAGGTAAAAAAGATTTAGGGTTAATTGCAATGAGTTATGGTTATGTTTATGTTGCTCATGTTAATATGGGAGCGAGTCAAACTCAAGTATTAAAAGCTTTTAAAGAAGCTGAAGCTTATGATGGACCTTCAATTATTATTGCTTATTCTCCATGTATTGCTCATGGTTATAATATGGCACAAACTCCATTACATCAAAAAACTGCAACGGATATTGGATATTGGCCTATTTATAGATATAACCCTATGCTTGCTGATGAAGGTAAAAATCCTCTTGTTATGGATACTAAAAAGCTTAAAGATGATAAATACAGAGAATATTTACTTTCTGAAACTCGTTATAAGACATTATGTGATTCAAAGCCAGAACATGCTAAAAAATTATTTGAAGTTAATGAAAGACAAGCTACAGATAAGTTTAAGTATTTAATGGAATTATCTAAAATTTCTTATACAAAAGATGAAGAATAATTAACCAAATAAATTAGTTTAATTATTTAAAAGGGGAGTACTTCGGCTACGCTTAGTAACCGATGCTCCCCTTTTTCCGTAAAGCCTAAGGTCTTTACTCTATAGTCGTTCAACCAAATTTGTTTGGCAAAGCCAAAGGGCAGATAAGCTTGCTGAGCGTAGTCGAAGTATATTTGCCCTCACTCAAATTTGTTTTCACTTAAAAATTTTTAAAGTAATACTAATCTCTATATTTATAAAATATAAATATTATGAGTGTATATAAAAAAATAAGAAAAAAGTATGAAAAAAACTCTAAAAGCACCAAAATAAAGGAAAAACAAATAAAATACTTGACAATGATTTCCTTTATTTGTAGTATTCATCATTATTTTAAGCTTATCATTGGAGGAAAAAATGAAAAAGAACGATTTTATCAAAGAAGTACTAGCGAATCTACCTGAAGATTTAAAATTATCTCAAAAATCATTAAATGAATTATTAGATATAACATTTGAAACTTTAACTGATGTTGTTGTTAAAGAAGAAAAATTTGCATATCCTGGTTTTGGAACATTTTCTTTAAAGAAAAGAGCTGCAAGAGATGGAATTAATCCTAAAAATAAAGAAAAGATTAAAATTAAGGCTTCTAAGTCTATAGGTTTTAAACCATCAACAAAATTAAAAGAAAAACTTAACTAAAATATTAGTTTTATTAAAAAAAATCCTAAAAAAATATAATTTTTACTTGCATTTACAATTTTAGTGTTTATACTGTTTTTTGTTGAATGTTTATTTATTTAGTAGGAGATAAAATGTCAAATATTCCAGAAAGATTAATCGATGACGAATCAAGAAAACACTTACAAGAGAGATTTCAAAATGAAATGAAAAATGATGTAACAGTTGACTTATTTGTTGGTTCTGATAATGCAGATTATGTTGAATTTACTGAAAAAGTTTTAACAGAACTATCAGAAATAGATTCAAGAATAAAAGTTAATAAATTTGATATAAGTAGTGATGAAGCTAAAGCAAGAAACTTAGAAACTTCACCAAGTTTAACTATTGGGTGGGATAAAGGTTATAAAGTTGAGTATTGGGGAGCACCTGCTGGTTATGAAACAGGTGGATTGATTGAGAGTTTATTATTTGTTTCAAATGAAGCATCAGGTTTATCACAATCTACTTTAGAGACTTTAGATTATCTTGATAAAGAAGTTAAATTATATAGTTTCGTAACTCCAACTTGCCCTTATTGTCCACAATCTGCAGTTTTAAATCATAAACTTGCAATTGCCAAAAAAGGTTTAGTTAGATCTATTTGTGTTGAAGCAAATGAAAATATGGAACTTTCTCAAAAATTTGCTGTTTCTTCAGTTCCTCAGCAAAATATTAATGATGATACAGAATCAACAACTGTTGGTGTTCAACCAGAATCATCATATATAGATCAGGTATTATCTTATGGTTCTACTAAGTATGAAGAACTTAAAAAAATTAAAGAAGAGAAAGAATTAAAAGCAGCTGAATTAGTAGATAATCCTGACTATCCTGTTCAATTAACTGATGCAACTTTTAATGCTGCAGTTAATAAATACCCTTTTATTGTTGTTGATTGTTGGGCTGAGTGGTGTAGTCCTTGTAAAATGATTGCTCCGATAGTAGATGATTTATCAAAAGAAAAACAAGGTGAAATTGTATTTGGTAAACTAGATACAGATCATAACCCTGCTATTTCAAATCAATTTGGAATCCGTTCAATACCTACTTTAATGGTATTTAAAAATGGTGAAAAAGTTGGACAAATTGTTGGTGCAAAACCAAAAGCAGCTTTATTAAAAGAGATAGAAGCGTTTAAGTAAGGGGTAATTATGGCTGGAAAAAATATTAAAGTGGATGTTATTCTTGGACAAGGGATGTCATTAATGGGAAAGGCTGATTCTAATCACTGGGTTGCTATGGACGGACCAGCTGATTTCGGTGGTAGTAGTGCAGGAACAAGGCCTATAGAATTATTTTTAATGGGAGTTGTGGGTTGTACAAGTATGGATGTTATTTCTATTTTACAAAAGAAAAGAGTTCCATATACTGATTTTAAAGCTCAAGCAACAACTGAAAGAGAAGATAAGCATCCCAAAGTATTTAAATCAGTAAATATTCATTTTCAAATATTTGGAAATGGTATTAAAGAAAAGGATGTTGCAAGAGCGATTGAATTGTCATCTGAAAAATACTGTGCTGCTTCTGCAATGCTTAAAAAGTCACTTCCTGTTACAACTTCTTACGAGATAATAGAATCTTAAATTTTAATTAATTTACTTTTTTTAATAAACTTTAAAACTAATTTATCTAATTTTCTACCTATAATTTCGTCTTTAGCTGAGATGTTTTTATTTATATTATCTATGAAGTCATCTTCTATGTTAAGTATAGATGCTATATTTTTTGCAATTTTGCCTTGCTCTGTTGGAGAGAAAAAAGTAAAAACTTGCTTTAAATTTGGAATTATCTCTAAAAATTCATCTTCAGTAATTGTTGTAAAAAATTTATTTAATTCTTTGATAAATTCATTGTTGAGTATAAAAATTTCTCTTGATACTAAAAATATTCCTTTTAAATATTTTGCAATGTTTTCTCCATTATTTACTCCATTAACAATCTGAATAAAATAAATTAGTATATCCTCCTCTGTAAATAGCTTAGAATTATATAATATTCCATCTATAGATCCTAAGACTTGTATATTATCAAAAAGCTTTATTTTTAATGATGTTATAAGTTCTAAAAATTCTTCTAAAAATTCATTATTATCTACAATAATAGAATAAATGGTTTTTAAATCGCTAGAAAATTGATTTTCTTCTTCTGTGGCTAGCGTATCAATGAAATATAATAATTTAATAATTTTATTAAAGGTATTTTCATATATTTCGTTAAATTTATGGTTGTTTTTGTTGTTTTCTACTTTCATAAAATTATGTAAAGATACAAAGCCTGTGGTTAAAGATGATAACAACATATCATTTTCTAGAATATTTTTTAATTCGATAAATTTTTCATTATGATTTAATTTTATTTCAAGTTTTAGCATATTAATATATAAAGAAACTGCAGTTTTAAATAATCTTGTTTCTCTCCATAATTTTTCGAATTTATTTAAAATGGCTTCGTCTATTGTTGCTCCATATAAAGAAGCTTCTACTAGAGATTCATAAGTATTTACTTTAAGTGAATATTCCCATAATTCTGCTAAATAAGTATTGTTATCATTTAAAAAATTTCCTTTTCCTTCTGTTGAGGAATATACTTGTTCGTTGTTGCTATAGTTACCTAGTTGTTTATAATTTTTAACAATTAGATTAGCAAAATATATATTTAAAAACACAAGTTTATGCAAAAAGATAGATTTTTTCTTTTGTGAATCTGTTTTAGTAGGGTAAATGTCAATTCTTTTAATTTCATGGCTCTCTTCAAGCCTATTTTTTTGGAGATTATCATGAAAATTCATTAAAATAGGGCTATCTTCTTTTGTATATGGATAATAACCTCTTTTTTGCCCCGTTAAAACCTTATTTAAAGAAATCATAATATGTTGAATATTGTCATCACCTTTTGCATAAGAAGTAATAATACTATCTATCATTTCTTTAGTTGTAACTGATTTTTTATTTCTTAAATATTTCAGTTCATTCATTACTCTAATCGCTTCCATTTTATTTACAATTGTACCACTCTCTCCACCTTTTTTTAATTCTTTATGTAATTTATGCAAAAAACTAATTATCGTTTCTTCATAAGGGGAGTTAAAATCACTGTTTTCTTTATTAAAATTTAATAATTTTTTTAATAGTTCGTTATGATATGTAGGAAATATAATTCCTGATTTATAGCCACTTCTTTCATCAATTCTATCATAAGAATATGGAATAATATAGTTATCAATAGTGCCTTTATCTTTTAACTTAAATTGAAGTTCTTTATGGTCTTGAATAAGTTTAATTAAAGATGGAGTATGAAAACCTCCAGTAACAACGAGTATTTTGTTATAATTTTTTGAATGTTCAATTATTTTAGAAACCATATAAATTTCTCTAGCAATATTTCCTTCATTTATCAGAGTTTCAATATCATATGTTTTTCTGGAATAGTAGCAAAATGAATAAAAGTCACTAATAAATTTATTTGGAGTTTTATCATGATATGCAGTTTCAAAATAGTTTTCCCATAACTCATTAAAATTTTTAAGTCCTAGTTTTTGGGTAAGTAAATTAATATATTTAGAGTAAGCAATATAATTATCATTAACGATTTTTTCATAATTTGTATAGTATTTTTTAAGGTTAATATAATGCAAATCAATAAATTCTGTTCTAATATTATTTTTAAGTCCTTCTTTCATTGCAATGTATTCAGGAGAAAATTCTGCAAATGGATAATAAACAGCATCCCTAATAATTTCCTTTTTCTTTTTGCCTGTTCCTTCGTCTTCATATTCAATTTCTTCATTTGAGATACTGTAAAAAGCAAGTGGCATCTTTACATTTTTAGTAAATAATTTTTCTTTAATACTATTGATATTAGAAGGTCCTTCTATTAAAATTATCTCTGGGGAATATTCTTTTATGAGTTTTGATAATTGAAATGATACAATAGGGCTATGATGTTTAACTGGAAAATATACGATTTTATCTTTTTTTAGATTTGGGATATAATTTTCATTTAAATTTGATATTGAATTTAGTATTTTTTTATTGTTTAGTATTTTCTCCATTTTATTCCTTTTTATTGAAAATAAACTTATACAATTCTTATATTATACAGAAAATATTGCTATTACAAGTTTATTTTTATAAAAATATGATTAGATTTTATTAGCTAGTTTTGATTTTAGTTTTTATTTTACACCAAAACTAACACATGCTCCATTGATACCTGCAGGATAATCTGCTTTAAAGGTGTGTATATCCATACAAGTTGCATTGCTATCATTTACACATGAGTTTGTTGATGTTGGGTCACATAATTCCATACATTTACCTTCAAAGCAGTTTAAACCTTGTTGGCATAATTTACTTGGAATAATATCGGCTTCTGGGGTATTATCATCTTGAGGATTTACACAGCCTGTTTGTCCATATCCAATAGTACCTGCAGGAATACACATTAATTTAGAAGTAATACTTCTAGTACACTTATCTATCCCTTCACAACTATTTGCATCAGCTGTGTCGCACATATCTACAAAACACATCCCCGCACCACTTCCATCTCCAACACAAATAGGATCTGTTCCTTCATTACATGATGGATTATCTTTAATGCCTTCTGTAGTATTACAGAAATAAGGTAAATCCATACATAAACCAATATCTGTATTGTGAACGGCTCCATCTATATCTTTTAACGCTAAGCAACGCCCTTGATTACAAGTGTCATTTTGAAGGTCAGGGTCACATAGTTCTTGACAGTTCATGCTTCCTTCATCTCCAACACAAAATAATCCTTCTTCACAGGCATCGAGTTCATTTGTTTCAAAATTATTATCACATTCATTGCCTAAAGTTTGGTTTCCCTGAGCTTTACAAACTCTAGCATTAATCATCATTTCACATTTAAAATGTTCCGGGCAGTTGTCTTCGCCATTTGCACATTCAGAGTCTGATTTAATACATATACCAGTATTTTGAGCATAATCATTTAAGTAAGGAGCACAAACTCCATCTGTTCCACATGAATCATTAACATTCATATCACAAAATGCTCTACATTTAAATAAATGATTATTGAAAGAATCTATACATATTGTTCCTGATACACATTCATTAGTTGCAGGGTTACATGATTCACCTTCTTGCAATGCTCCATCATTTTCTGTAATACATAAACCATTTTTACATAGTAGTATAGGTTCACCTGTTATTACAGGGCATGCTCCAGATGGATTATTAGCAGAACATTCATTATCAAGATAGCAAGTACCACCTGAACAACTATAACCATGGTCACATGTAATATTGTTGCAGTCTTTATCTTCAATACATAATTTTACTTCACTTGAATAAAAATATCCATCTTTACATTCACATTCCCCTGCATTACAAACTTCATTTGTACTGCAGTTAATATTGGCACAAGGATCTACAATACAGTTGCTTCCATCAGGCATAAAACCAGCATCACATTTACATTCACCTGTAGTCTTTTCACAAGTTGCATGATCTTGACATGTTACATCTTTACATTTGTCTTCATCTTCAGCGATACAAGTATAGCCATCAGCTATAAAACCGGTGTTACATTTGCATTCACCTGTAGTCTTTTCACAAGTTGCATGATCTTGACATGTTTTATCTTTACACTTATCTTCTGATTCAGAAATACATTTATCACCATCTTTTATGAATCCAGTATCACATTTACATTCACCTGTTTCTTCTTGACATGTTGAATTCTTCGTACATGATTTCTCTTTACATTTATTATCTTTTTGACTTGAAACACTGTCTCCACCACAAGAAAACATAAATAGTCCCGTTATTAAAAATAAAATAGGTAAAATCCTCATAACTCCTCCGAAATAATTATTAGACTCAAGTATTTTAACAGATTTTGTTTTTTTTTCAAAATTTATATGTGATTTATATGTGATTTAGTTATTTTTTATTTATTTCTACTCTAACATGTTTTCTGATTTCGTCTAGAGAATGAACTCCAACAAATTTATGTTTAACTATACCATCTCTACCTATTAAAAATAAAGAAGGAAACCCTCTTACTCCATAGGAATTTTCAATTTTTCTTGTTCCAAGTAGCATTGGATAATTTACACCCATTTTACCCGCAAAATCATCTATTGCTGCAGGCCCTGGAGAGTTACCTGAAGAGTGAATACCAATAAGTACAACACCTTCTTTCGAACATTTATTTACAAAAGATGATAATACAGGAATCATTCTTCTACAAGGAGGACACCATGTCCCCCAAAAGTCTACTAAAACAACCTTACCTTTATAATCAGATAATTTAACTGTATCACCAGTAGTATTTTTTAAGGCAAACTCTGGTGCTTTGAATTCCTTAAAGCTATTTGTTCTTTTAACAGGCTTTTTAACAGTTTTCTTTTTAACAATTTCTTTTTTAACTGTTGTTGCATTTTCTTTAATATTTTTAGTGTTTTTTTTACTATCACATGAAATAAGTGATATTAGAATTATTAATATTGCACTGTACTTTAACATTAGTCCTCCTAAACAATAAGATAAGATAGCATATATATAAAAAATTATCAATATAAGATGAATTTAAATTTTGATTAATTTTTAAAAATGCTATATTATATTAATAGATGCTTTTGGGTGTAGTGATGAACTATAAAGTAGAGTCTAATTTTAATTTTAATGATGCTGATAGTCTATTAGTTCTGAGAATTAATAAATGGGCTCAAAAATATAATTTTAAATTATTAGAAAACATTAAGGATAATAAGTTTATTTATAAAAGGGGTAGTCATTTTAGAGCTTCTTGCTCTTTTGATGTTAGGTATGTTCCAACCATTGTTACAATAGAGTATTTAGAAAATAAAATTAATGTGAGTTTTTGGGTAAAAAGCCATTTTTATCATGCTATGCCAACTGATAACTCTAGAATTGATGAGCAATTGGAACTATTAATTGCTTATTTAAAAGGTTCATTTGACGAAAATTTGGATTATGTTGTTAAAATATAGTATATAAGTATATTATATAAGAGGGTTTAACATGAAGGAAAGGAAAGTAATTTTTTTAAAATATTCTTTATTAGAAGAGCTAGAATCGACTAATAAGGGTAATGTTTCTGCAGAACAAATTTTAACATTAATAAATAAAAAAAAATATAAACTTGAAGAAGCTGTTATTTTTAAGGAAAAATTAGATGGAGTTTCTAATAAAAATTTAGTTGGAACAATAATAACAATTTCTGAAGTGGAAACTCTAGGTTATGATTTATATATGGATACGGTTATCGTTGGAGAATCTGCTTATAGGGTAGAAGAAGGATTCAAAGGGACTTTAATTGATGATTCTTCTATTTCAAAAGTAAAAAAGGAAAAATCTTTACCTGAAAAGAATGAATTTGCTAAAAATGAGAAAACAAATGAGCAGTTACTTGCTGATTTAATGCTAGGTAATATATTCTGATTTAATTTTTAGATAAGATTTTTGGTAAGGCAACAATTCTTATTGAAGAATATATTTCCGTTTGACATGCTAAAACTTCTCTTGTAGAGTAGGCTCCAGTGTTCATTACCATAGAATAACATTTTTTACACTGACCCTTTTTACAGAAATGTGATTGTTCTATATTTTTATTTATACTAAAAATAAAATCTAAGAGATTTTTACCATTTTTTACATTATACACAGAATTTTTGTATTGGATTTGCATTAAATATTGAATAGATGTTTAGATAAGCCAAGTTGTTAATGCTGACCATACCATATCCATTAATGCCAACATTATAGACAAAACAACAGATACAACCACTGTAACTAAGGTTGAGTTTTTAGTTTCTTCACCATTTGGCCAATCAACTTTAAATAATTCATCAGCAATCTCAAAACTAGCTGTATTATATTTTTTATTAGTCCACACGATTGCAGCAATAGATATTGAAATGATTGCTGAAATTAATGTTGAT
>Ga0256842_1000496_pt1 | contig 34975 bp, 23 predicted proteins | sample 4559240metaG_FD_185973 | JGI IMG/M metagenome (GOLD analysis project Ga0256842, IMG submission 185973) | Hydrothermal vent microbial communities from Guaymas Basin, Mexico - 4559-240 | ecosystem: Environmental > Aquatic > Marine > Hydrothermal vents | place: Mexico: Guaymas Basin | collected...
TACATTAGTATATTCGGTAACAGTAAACTACCCTGGAGGATGTACAAAAACCGATAGTGATACCGTATTTGTACATCAAGATACTGTAGTATCAGCCTTCACAACCACACCATTTGTTTGCTTTGGCGATACCTCAATTTTGCAAGCAACAGGTAGTGCTACATACAGTTGGATAGGTGTAAATTTATTAGAAACCATAGGAGATTCTGTACATTCAATACCAACAGGAACAGACCAATATATAGTTGAAGGAATTAGCAGTGAGCACTCATGTAAAAGTTATGATACATTAATAATTCAGCATTTTCCGACAACAAATATTAATATAAGTAGCTCAGCAAATCCTTTATGTAAACGCGACACTGCTACTCTTACCGTAAGTGGAGCAATAAGTTATCAATGGAGTCCTGATTTTATGATTGATACCACAATCGGCTCAGTAGTAAATGTTGCTCCATTGAGCGATTTCAGATATTTTGTGAAAGGAATAGATAATAATGACTGCTCCGATACTACATCAATATTATTGAATATTATCCCTATTCCAACAATGATAATAATGCCTGACAGCCCCGTTGTTTGCCAAGGCGACACCATGGAATTAATTGCCACAGGCTCATCAAATGGATATGATTGGTGGCCAAACTTTCAGTGCTCTGGAGTAACCAACGATACTTTAACCATATTCCCAATGGCAAATATCACCTACTATGTTAGAGGATATGCCACCAACGGTTGCCATCACGATACTTTTGTATATGTAAATGTACGACGAACTCCACTTTTGGGAATTACACCAATTTTAGACTCCATTTGTTTGGGCGATTCAATACCCATTACAGCATGGGGCGCAGCCACTTATAGGTGGTCACCAAATAATACTCTTAGCGATTCCACAGGCTCAACAGTAAATGCATCGCCAACTACTCAAACTACTTATAACGTGATTGGTACAAGTACAGATGGTTGCGAATTGACCACATCATCAACAATAAAAGTAAATCCAAATCCTACAGTTAGTTTATTGCCAGCTAATGTTACAATTTGCGAGAATGACTCCGTACAACTTACCGCTAGTGGTGGAATAAACTATCAATGGTCGCCAAATTTCAATATTATTATAAACGCAACTGCTGATACAAGCATAGTATTCCCACATGCCGACACTACATATAAAGTGGTAGGCTATAACTCATACGGCTGTAGCGATAGTGCTTATTCTATAATTGACACTATACCTGCTCCTACAGTGATAGCTATTCCGAGTAATCCTGCAATTTGCTATGGAGACTCGGTAGAGCTTACAGCTAGCGGAGCTGTTTCCTATACATGGTTTCCGATTTATGCTCTTAATCCAAATACCGGAGACTCTATTTGGGCTTCTCCTTTAGTGGATACAAGCTATGTTGTAAGAGGTTTCAGTAGTAATAATTGCTATAATTACGATACTGTAAATATTATTGTTCATCCAGAATTTACACCAATAATCAGCCCCGAAGATAGCATCTGCTATGGCGATTCAATTATGCTTACGGCTGGCGGTGGGGTTACTTATTTATGGTCGCCAGCTACTAGTCTTTCGGTAGATAATAACGACAGCGTAATTGCTTCGCCTTTGGCAGATGAGAATTACCTAGTAAAAGTTTATGATGCCTTTGGTTGCATGGATAGTATTTATGTGGATATAACTGTATTGGCACTGCCTAATGTGCAGATAAATCCGTCACCAACATGGATTTGTATTAATGATACTACCTCACTTATTGCATCGGGAGCATTGACATATGCATGGAATACTAGCCCAACAATAAACACATTAATTGGTGATTCGGTAAATGTATTTCCAATTATTCCAACATCTTATATTGTAGAAGGAACCGATAGTTTAGGTTGTATAAATTATGACACTTCGCTAGTTAGTATTTGGCAATTGCCTAATGTAGTTCTATCTGCAAATGACACAACAATTTGCTATGGCGACTCAACCGAATTGTTTGCCAATGGCGCATATACTTATTCATGGTGGCCTAATAACAGCATTTCTGATACTGTAGGCAATAGTGTAATCTGCACCACTTTAGATACAATTACCTATTATATTGAAGGAATTGATACCAACTTATGTAAGAATACCGACACTTTAGAAATAATTGTAAATCTTTTACCAATTCTATCTATTTCATCATCAGATAGTTTATTCTGTTCGAATCACTTAGTCACATTAACAGGGCATAGTGATTCAAACCCAACAATTATGACATGGGGCGATGGAACAATTGCACAAAGTATAAGTGATAATCCGGCTAATGATACTATCTACACTATGGTTGGAGAAAATATTTACGGATGTATTGACAGTACCGATTTATTTATACAAGTAAACCCATTTCCACAGTTAAATATATCAACCATTGACACGGTAATATGCTATAATGATACAGCACATTTAGTATCATCTAGCCCATTATCTAATATTAACTATTTATGGAGCAATGGACAAACAAGTCCTAATATAACAGTCCACCCTCTAAATAATAGCACATATACACTTATTGCCACCGACTCAATTGGCTGCTCCGATACAATTACTGCTTTTGTGAGAGTTCAGCCCATAGTTCCGCTCAATATTATCGCTCTCGATACTCATATTTGTATTGGCGACACTATTGATATTAGTTCAATAACAGGCTTCCCTGTGGTTACATACAATTGGAATACAGGAAGTACAATAAGCACTATTAGCGAATGGCCAGAGCATGATACTACATATTATTTAACAGTAGTCGATAGTATTGGTTGTATAAATCACGATAGCGTATCTATATTGGTAAATGACTTACCAAATTTAAGTGCATTTGCAGTTCCGCAAACAATATGTATTGGCGACACTTCTGCATTAAGCGTAATAGCTACAAGCAATCCATTGAGTTTTCTTTGGTCTACAGGTGAAAATGCACAGAATATAAATGTAACCCCTATAACTACTACTACTTATACCATTTCTGCAACAGATAGCATAGGATGTGTAGGAGAAAGCAATACCATTGTATTTGTAAACGATTTACCGATAATAAGTATAGATCCCAATCCGGCAAAAATCTGTATAGGCGATAATATTACATTGAGTTTGAATAGCAATATTAATATTAGCACGTATAATTGGAGCAATAATTCTAGTCAAAACACCATAAATGTATCACCTATAACTACAAGCTCATACTCAATAACTGCTACTGATATTAATGGATGTATAAATGATGCTCAGAGACTTGTTACAGTATTCGAAAACCCAATATTAAATATTACTCCGAGTATTGACACTATTTGTACTGATGATTCCATACAATTATTTGCAACATATAATCATCCTTTTCAATCAATTATATGGTCAAATGGGGCAACAATAGTTGATCCTTTTGTTTCACCAATGACATCTCAGCAATATTCAGCAATATTTACTGACGATAACGGGTGTAAAGGCTATGATACTTCAAGTGTTTTTGTAAATATTCGACCAACATGCATCTTGGTTTCTGAATCACCTATTTGTAGTTCAGATAGTTCTAAGATAGATTACTTTGGTAATGCCTCAGTAAATGCTATTACGAATTGGGATTTTGGTCCTGCACATGTATTATCAGGTTCTGGAATACAGACTCATTATCTAAAATGGGACAATAGCGGCGTATATGATATTACATTAGATATTACAGAAAATGGCTGCACCTCATACCCCGACACCACACAAATTACTGTATATCAAAATCCTGAACCAACTATATTCTCATTAGACACAAACACTTGTGACTCGCTGCCAGTACAGTTCGAGGGTATGCCTAATGGAATGGCATATTATAAATGGAATTTTGGCGACCCTTTGGCCATGGGTAGTGATACCTCAAATTTACAAAACCCTATTTACATATATTTAGTTCCTGGTTCTTTTAGTGTTTCGTTGAATGTGATAAGTAACGAAGGTTGCCCAGGGTCAACTGTTGTAAATTCAATGCTTAATGTTTGGCCAAAACCAACTGCTGATTTCTTTGTAAATCGTCCAGTATCACATTACGACAATCCTGAAATAGATTTTGTAGATCGTTCGGCAGGAGCTGTAGATTGGGAATGGGATTTCGGTGATCCAAATAGTGGTGGATTAAATTATTCTACAGATCAATATCCATTTCACACTTTCCTAGACAGAGGATATTATAGAGTATTACAAACAGTTATTAATGAACATAGCTGTACTGATACCACATCAAGAATAGTTGAAATTGACAACAGCCCGGGTTTTTATGTACCAACAGGATTTAGCCCAAATGGTGATGGTGTTAATGATGTATTTATCCCAATTGGCGAAGATTTCATTCAAGAAACCTATGAAATTATTATTTACGAACGCTGGGGAAGTATTGTTTATACATCAACTGTATATGCTAATCATTGGGATGGAAACCACTATCTTACAGGCAAAGAGCTTTACCCTGCAGTATTTACCTATATCATTAGGTATAACGATAAGTACAATGTTCACAAAATAATTACAGGTAATGTTACTTTATTGCGATAACAAAAATATTCTTAACTTTGTAATGCCGTAAAAATATGACGAATGTTTACTTTATTAAAATTGAATATTAGTACGCACGCATACCTTTTTTTCTTAACTTAGCGGCTCAATTAACACAAATCAATTACATAAAGAAAGCGATAGTTATACCTATCCAATAACGTTCACTTAAAAACTTAAGAATAATGATTTCAAGTATTATTTTCATCATTGTATTTGCTGCAACAGTTTTCATGTTTGCAAAAAGCATTAAAAAAATACGTTTCCACATAAATTTGGGAAAAGACATTGATCGAACAGATAACTCTTCCGAAAGATGGAAGAAAATGTTCTTTGTGGCCATTGGTCAATCTAAAATGATCAAGAAACCAGTAGCAGGAATTCTACATATAATGGTTTACGTGGGCTTTATCCTTGTAAATATTGAAATGCTTGAGATATTTATTGATGGTATATTCGGCACCCATAGAGCATTGAGCTTTTTGCCATTTTATCATTACCTAGCATCAATGGTAGAGATATTTGCACTTATGGTAATTATTGCATGTATCACCTTTCTTATTCGAAGAAATATTATTCAAGTAAAGCGTTTCAAAAGTGCTGAGATGACTAGCTGGCCTACACTTGATGCAAATATTATTCTTATTTCAGAGATTTTATTAATGTTTGCTTTCTTAAGCATGAATGCCAGCGATCAAATTCTTCAAGGTCGCGAATACGGACATTATGCCGAAGCACTAACAGGAGCTTTACCAATAAGCTCATTCCTTATTCCACTTTATAGCGGATTAGCTGATTCAAGCCTTGTTCTAATTGAACGATTCACATGGTGGTTTCATATTGTAGGTATTTTTGCTTTTCTTAATTATATTCCATTTTCAAAGCATTTCCACGTATTTCTTGCTTTCCCAAATGTATTTTACTCAAAACTTAAGCCACGCACATATATTAGTAATATGAGCGCTGTAACTCAAGAGGTAAAAATAGCCATGGGACTTATTCAGGATGACGGAGGAGCAGAAGGCGAAATTGCAACATTTGGAGCAAAGGATGTTAGAGATCTGAATTGGAAAAGCCTGATGGATTCGTATACTTGTACAGAGTGTGGTCGTTGTACTGCGGTCTGTCCAGCAAATCTTACAGGAAAGAAATTATCGCCTCGTAAAGTAATAATGGATACTCGCGACAGATTAGAGCTTGTGGGCAACAAAATCCTTAAAGAAGGAGACCAAGCACAAATAGAGGGAAGTTTATTACACGATTATATTACCGACGAAGAACTTTGGGCTTGTACTAGCTGTAATGCTTGTACCGAGGCTTGCCCTGTGGAAATTGACCAGCCTGCAATTATTACAGAATTACGCCGCTTCCTTTATATGGAAGAATCATCAGTACCAAGTCCTTTGGCTGCAGCAAATACCAATATTGAGAATAACGGAGCACCTTGGCAGTTCCCTGCTGACGACCGTGGAAATTGGGCAATGGAAGTAGAGTCTAAAGGCGAAAAAATTGATGTACCTATGTATGGCGATTTATTTGCTCAAGGCAAAAAGCCTGAATATCTTTTCTGGGTTGGCTCGGCAGGTAGTTTTGACCGTAGAGCTAAGAATATTAGTATAGAATTTACCAAAGTGCTTAATCACCTAGGTATTGATTATGCCATACTTGGAGCTGAAGAAAGCGACACTGGAGATATTGCAAAACGCTCAGGTAATGAGTTTACTTATCAGATGCAAGCAATGATGAATATTGAGGTAATGAACGCATACGAAGTGAAGAAGATAATCACTTGCGACCCTCACGATTTCAATATAATAAAGAACGAATATCCTGAACTTGGTGGTAATTATGAAGTTGAGCATCATACTCAATTCCTTGCTCGCATGATGAAGGATGGCAAGCTTAACTTAGGAAAGAAATTAGCAGGCAAAACCATAACTTACCACGATCCTTGTTACCTTGGCAGAGGAAATGGCGAATATGAAGCACCTCGTGAATTATTGACTAATATGGGAGCTATTATTAAGGAAATGCCTCGCAATAAAGATAATGCACTTTGCTGTGGAGCTGGTGGTGGACAAATGTTTAAAGAAGCCGAAAAAGGTGATAAAGAAATATTTGTGGAACGTACAGAAGAAGCTTTGGCAACAAATTCAGATATTATTTGTACTGCATGTCCATTCTGTATGACAATGCTTACTGATGGCGTTAAGTATCAAGATAAGCAAGATGAAGTACAGAACCTTGACCTGGCAGAGATTGTTGCTATGGATTTGGGATTGTAAATTGTTATCCCGATTGCTATCGGGAGTTAAAATACTAAATTATTAAAGTGTATCTCGGGCATCTTGCCCGATGATTATACATAATTAAACTACGAGCAAGATGCTCGTCTTATACCAAATTGGTATTACATAAAAGCCAAATTAGAGAAAATCTGATTTGGCTTTTTTTTGTTTGAAATTTAGTCAGTTATTTTATTATTCTTATGACATAATGATTACCATATTTTCAGTAAATTTGTAAATTAATATTAAATTTATAATATAGAAAGGAATATATCATGATAAAATATATACGATTAAAGAATTTTTTTAGCTTCAAAGAAGAAACTATAAATCTGAAATCTCAAATATCTGTATTATTAGGAATAAATGGTGCTGGTAAATCGAATCTTCTTAAAGCATTTCAATTTATATCAGAAGGAGTAAAAGGCAATTTACAAAACTTAATACTTGATCAATGGGGTGGCTTTGATGCTATCGTATATAAAGGAATAGATAGCAATAGTCCTAACGAAATAGAAATAGAGATTGGTATTAACAAAGACCTATCAAAGTATGGTTTTATTTTTAATAAAGATTTAATTTATCGTATTAGAATCACAAAATCAAAAGGTTTAAACAATTATTACATTTCGGAATGTATAAGTTTTGAAGAAGAGATATGTAGTTATAATGCTTTAGGTTTGTTAAATTTTGAAAACGGAGAGGGTTTAATTGGGGAAATTAAATTCCAAGAAAATTTTATTAAAACAACAAAAAGAATATTTGACTGCAAAGAATTAGCTATATCCAATGCCTTAGATGAAAATTCATATAATGCTATTAATACCATTAAAAAAGCTCTTGAATCCATCGATATTTATTCCATTTTCGATACATCTATAAATAGCAAACTACGTAAATCAGTTAGAGCAACAGGAAGCAAAAAATTAGAACAAAATGGAGGAAATCTTCCTATGGTTCTCAACACAATTAAAATTAATAATAAGTCAGCCTATAAAAACATTATTAAAGGGCTTAAAGTTGTTAATGGTAATTTTAAAGATATTGATTTCAATATATTAGGTACTGGAAATATTGAGTTGATGATTGATGAAGCAAATATGAATTCTTCAATTCACGTTAGTCATATGTCTGATGGTACTCTTAAATATCTTTGTCTTCTCGCTGTTCTGTATAATCCAAATATAGGTGACTTTATTATTTTAGAAGAACCTGAAACAGGGCTTCATCCTGACATGCAGAGTATTATTGCAGACGCCATTAAAGAAGCTTCTAAAGAATCAAAGATATTATTCACCACACAATCTGAAAAGCTATTAGATGCTTTTAATCTTGAAAATGTTATTGTCGTTGAGAAAACTAAAGAAAATTACTCTATTACAAAAACATTTAGTGATAATGATTTCAAAGATTGGTATGACGAATATTTTTTAGGAGAAATGTGGAGCAAAGGCGATTTAGGAGGTGTGAGATGGTAGAAACATTAATAATTGAAGGAGGTTCTGACATCCGCAATGGTAGTTTAAGGCGAGGTTTCCATGAGCTTTTATCAAAAGAAATCAACGAAGATATAATTCCTCGTATTATAATGGGAAATGGAAAAAATGAAGCTATAAAAAAATTCCTATCTAAAACTAAGTCTGTAAATCTATTAATTGATTTAGATAAAAATGAATCATTCCGAAATGAAGACCTCATTAATAATAATCTGAAAACCCATGAAAATAGAGTTTTTTATATGATTCAAGAAATGGAGGCTTGGTTTCTGTCACAAACAGATATATTAACTTCATTTTACCCTGATATTAATTGGGACGATATTATAATGAACGATATTAGTGAAATACAAAAACCATCAGATGATTTAAAAGATTTCACACGACAATCAAAAAGTAGAATGTATCATAAGATTAAACATTCTGTAAAATTATTACCTCTATTAAACACAAAAAAGTTGGCGATTGATTTTCCAGATTTCAAAAAACTAATAGATTCAATAAAAAATTAAAATAACTTCGTGAAAATCCGATTTGGCTTTTTTTTATATAATTCCTATTGCTTTGGCAATTATGATTCCGAATATTAAATATTTTAAAGAGCTTTATTGAACACTGTATCTAGGCCAAAACTGAACAATGATAAATATAAAAAAAACTACGAGCAAGATGCCAGTGCTACTGGAAAACTAAATTGTATAATACATTAAGGTATTTTACATAATTAAATATATTATTACCACATTAGCAGCATATTAAACCAGAATAATAATCACCTAATCATATACAAAATCATTTTATACATAGGTTTTATGTGACAATCTTCGCATTTTTCCTATGTAAAACGTGATAACCTTCACACTTTTCCTATATAATATGAGAATTTTTTATTACTTTTGTGGTGAAATAAAAATTATTGTCATGAATATAGAAAGAGATTTATATAAGGAATTAGTAAAGTGGAAGTCGAAGAAGAACAGAAAGCCTCTTTTATTGCAAGGTGCTAGGCAGGTTGGTAAAACATGGTTAATTAAGAATTTTGGAAGAAACGAGTTCAAGCATGTTGCCTATTTCAATTTTGAAGAACAAATAGAATTAAAACAGTTTTTTGAGATAACGAAGCAGCCAAGCAGAATTATTGAAAACCTATCAATAGTATATGGCAGTACTATTAATCCAAAAGATACATTAATAATATTTGATGAGATACAAGAATGTAATGATGCAATTAATTCGCTAAAATATTTTAATGAGAATGCTCCTGAATATTCAATAATAAGTTCAGGCTCGCTCTTGGGAGTTAGTTTATCTAGTGGCAAATCATTTCCTGTGGGTCAAGTAGATTTCCTAACACTTTACCCAGTTTCTTTCAAGGAATTTCTAGCTCAAGCAGAGCCAAAGTTATATAAGTACATTAATAGCATTAGTGAGATTAGTCCAATACCAAATATTTTCTTTAATCAATTAATAGAAAAGCTACGAATATACTTCATTACTGGAGGAATGCCCGAAGCCGTAAAAACAATACTAAAGGACAATGACATAAATATATTACAGCAAGTACAAGCTGATATTATTAAGGCATACAAATTAGATTTTTCTAAACATATTAGAAGTTCTGATATTCCAAAATTAGATTATGTATGGTCCTCTATACCATCACAATTGGCAAAAGAAAATAAAAAATTCTTATATAGAACCATAAGAAGTGGTGCCAGAGCAAGAGAATACGAGAACGCTTTATTGTGGTTAAAGCATGCTGGATTAATACATATTGTAAACAAAATCAGCAAGCCAAGCATTCCAATTTCTTCTTATACTGATGTATCAGCTTTCAAAGTATATTTATTAGATGTAGGACTATTACGTCAAATGTCGAATCTATATCCCGAAATAATTAAGAGTGGAAATAATCTATTTAGTGAATTTAAAGGAGCTTTTGCAGAGAATTTCATACTTCAAAGTTTAATCTCTAAATTTGGCAACGAACAACATTATTGGTCGTCCAATAATATGGCTGAATTAGATTTTATACTTCAATATAAGAATACAATAATCCCTATTGAAGTAAAAGCTGAAACAAATATCAAATCAAAGAGTCTTATTTCGTATTCGAATAAGTATAATCCGAATATTAAAATACGTTATTCTTTGAGAAACCTTAGTTTTGATAATGGCCTATTGAATATTCCATTATTCATGGTAGATTATACTGAAGACCTGCTCTCTAGTATCAAATAATTATGCATCTCTGGCATCTTGCCATTGATTTTTCATCATAGACTAAGGGCAAGATGCCCAGATTACAGAAAAAGCCGATATATCACAAGATATATCGGCTTTCCATTTTCGACTAAACTATTCTCTTACAACTCATCAAAAGCTGCACTAATTTTAGAGGCAAGATCTATAAATTCACTTTGCTCAAGCTTAAGCTTAGGCTGTTTAAAATCCATGTCATAGATAGTATTGATAGGAATAACATGAATGTGAGTATGTGGCACTTCAAGTCCAATTACGGTAAATCCAATCTTCTTACAAGGCACAATTTTCTCTACAGCTTTACCTATTTTTTTGGCAAAGTTCCAAAGCTGTGCATGGGTTTCATCATCAAGGTCGATAATATAATCCACCTCCATCTTAGGAATAACAAGAGTATGTCCTTTTGCAAGTGGATTGATATCCATAAAAGCGAAGAACTTATCGTTTTCAGCAATTTTATAAGAAGGAATTTCTCCGTTGATAATTTTAGTGAAAATAGTTGCCATAAAATATTATCTTTCTATTTTAATAACTTCAAAAGTAATAACTCCACTAGGGACTTGTATTTCAGCAGTATCACCTACAGATTTCCCAAGAAGGCCTTTAGCAATTGGCGAGTTAATTGAAAGTTTACCACCTTTAATATCAGCTTCCTTTTCAGGAACAATTGTATATTTCATTTCCTTGCCATTAGCAAGATTTTTTATAGTAACTATCGCAAGCAATAATATTTTCGTAGTGTCTACTCTGCTTTCATCAAATATTCTAGCATTAACAAGTAATGTTTGAAGCTTATTAATCTTAAGTTCTAATAGACCTTGTGCTTCTTTTGCTGCATCGTATTCTGCATTTTCAGATAAGTCTCCCATATCGATAGCTTCACCTATTTGAGCTGAAATCATAGGTTTCTCTACTGAGGTAAGATGTTCAAGTTCATCCTTTAGTTTTTGCAAACCTTCTTCTGAAAAATATTGTATTTCTGACATAATTTTTTATTTTTTTTAGTCTAATTACTCATCATTATTGATAGGTTAGAAAAGTATTTTTATTCTCACTAATAATAATAAAACAAAAGCTAATGAATGTATATATGGTGTTTTTGGCAATAGAGCTTATTAAGTAATTGCAAAAAACAGAAAATCAAAAAATCAGAAGACCTTACGATCTTCTGATTTTGAGATTGCAAAAATACAAAAAATATTTTTGCTATAGTAACTATTGAATATTTTGAATATTATAAATGTATTCTAATACCTACACTATGTGATCCTGCAAAAGGATTAGATGTTTGGTAAGCATAATCAATGCTAAATCCACCTTCTTCACCTTTTTTGAATGGAGCTCCGATAGAAATTCCACCAGAAAAACCAGTAGAAGCAGTAATACGAGTTGCATCATCCATAATACCATTCTCATAACCATAACCAGCTCTAATCTCTAGGAATTGACCCCATTTGAAATGAGCACCAATACTATGCATATCGTTAGTAAATGAGTTAGAAGTAAAAGTATATGAAGGAATAAACTGCATATTATCACCTAAATCGAATCTATAACTTCCAGCAATACGAATAAGAGATGGTAACTCAAATCCTGCAGAACGTTGTTCAACAGTCATAGCATTGTTTTGACCAGGAACAAATCCTCTAAAAGAAAGACCATCACCAGTAAACTGCATATTAGGACCAACATTTTTAAGAGAAACACCGAAGTTAATTTGCTCATCCTTACCAGTGATATACTGAATTCCAGCATCAATAGCTACCGAAGAAGCTTTAGTATCTGAAGTAGATTCGCTAATCATCTTAATGTTAACACCTCCATAAATACTATTGGAGAATTTCTTTGCATAAGAAAGATTAATATTACTAGCACTTGGAGAGAAAGTACCAATTCCTCCCTCTGGCTGATCTACAGTAGTAATATCAATTTCGCCATAGGAAATTGTCATTACAGATAGACCTATAACACCACCATTTTCGCCTAATTTTTGAGCAACACCAAATGCTGCTATGTTAGTACCCGAACCTTTAAGCCATGTAGTATTAGAGAATATAATATCTGTTTTGCGTGTACGAGCTAGACCTGCTACATTAAGAAATTGAGACTCAATTCCCATAACATAAGCAGAGTTAGCACGAGCTAAACCATTGCTTCTAGCCCAAGGGTTAATCAATAATTGACTAGCCCCTGCTTCACCAGCACGATCTTTATTTCCAGCATAAGCCTCGCCATACATTAGAGTAAAGACTAAACCTATAATTAATAATTTGTAAATTTTATTCATCTGCATAAATTTTAAATTTCCAAGCTTTGTTTGGAACTGTTGTTTTGAACTCGGCATATAAAAAACTAATCGTTGATGATAGCTTTTTATATGCGTTGTTCGCTATACTATGTTTATGATATAATCTTAATTAAAATGCATTCAAGTCAACTGGACGAAGAACACCAAACCATTTTATTACAGTTTCGCCAATGCCAGGAGCATTTACATGTATGTAATAAACTCCACTAGCAATAGGAATATTAGCTTGATTTTTCAAATCCCAATCGATCCAAGTATCATTAGCATCTTTCTTATAAGTACGTATTAAAGTTCCGCTGCTACCAAATATCTTAATAACACATTGTTGAGGCAAATTAGTAATTCTAACTCTATTATCTAACTGATCCGACTCATAAGCCGAGAATGCATAATATGGATTAGGAACTACTCTTATTAAGTCAAGAACAGAAGTTGCTGTTTCTAAATTACCTGTTACAGCAGCAATATTATTAGTATTGAACTCATAAGCAGGATATCCATTATTATATCCATTAGCAACATTAGAGTTAGCCCAAGCACCACGTTTATAAGGATGATCAACACGTAATTGAACAACTACATCATTATTTAACCATTCCTCAGTAGGAGAAGCCATAGGTATACCTACCCACATAATATCTTTTTGCATTAGAGTAATACCAATAGTATTATTTAATCTACCACGAAGCCATTTTCCAGCATCATATGCAGGAGAGCCATTAGCATTACCACTATTTCTAAATATATACAAAAAGTGTTTTCCTCCCATTAGCGGCTCGCCAAGATTTGTTTGGAATGAAGATGTTGGGTTAAATTGCATATCTGTACCATTTTCACCTACTAACCATGATGATTCGGCATAAGCCACATTAAGTCTTTCGCCAGTTTCAATACTAATTGCATAACCTGGGAACCAACCCATGCTCTTAGCATCTACAAATTCAGCATCTTCAGGGTTTGTATTTCCTGATCCACTTCCTGAAGAGAAGTTTCCATCTTTATCAATAGATTGCTCTTTACGAAGACCCATTTTTCTAGCACCGCCAACAGAACCTGCAATATCGTCATTTGCTTCCAAAACAACACAACGTGTCCATTTTGATTTATCAGATGTAAATACAATATCTACACTTTCAAGATCTGACATCTTTGCCATATGAGGCATAGATACTGGGCCATTATCATACTTTGACACTAAGCGTAAAGGAGCCCATGTTCCACCAAGAATTTTTTCAAATTTCTCATAAGGATCAACCCAAATTGGGTCTGGAGCTGTTAGCTGAGGATCATAATCATTATGGAATGTTTTTGCTTTATCTTCAACAGTTCCTGAACGAATCCAGTTGAAAGCACTAGGTGTATTATTATCTATATCAGGCAATCCATCATTATCAGGCCATCCTAGCAACCATTTGCTAGAGCTATCTTGATAAATAATGCTACCAGAAATAAATCCATTACTAGTAAGATTTACATCACCAGCTCCTTTATTTTGTTGAATTTGAATACTGAATCCTTCATATAAGAATAATTGCTCATTTCCAACTTCAATAGTATTATCAGATCCTGTATATAATTCACCATTTTTATAAAGTTCCCAAGATGCATCATTTACATCATCATCACCAGGAATAAACTTAAGTTCATAATTTGCAGCAACTACACTTAGTGGGTCTATTACTTTAACATTAATAGGACCATGGTTATTAGTGTATTCTATTTTTACTTTTTGATTATCGTTGAAAATACTTTCGTAGCTTTCAGCTGTCAATTGTAGTTCCATTCCACCATTACCTCTACCATCAAGGCGAGTAATCATTGGCCCGTCGCCATATTTAGAATGTAGATCAGTACCATCATTTTCAGCAGAATTCATATGTGGCATCATAGTATGCACTTTGATAGGGCCTAAAGCAGATTTACGACCTGCTAAATAAGGTTTCTTTTGTCCTTTAAGACCATCAAGAGTTCCAGGATCTTGTGAATATGGAGCATATTGATTATAAGCATATGCAATAGCTACATAATAGTATTTCTTATTATTGATAAGTCTATTATCGCCAGTAGCAAATTCGTCTTCAGTAATTTTAAAAGAGTGAACAATACCTTTATCCGAACCTTCAACCATAAGCTTAGGCACGTTAGCACCAAGTTTATCGTTTTTGTAATAATTAACTAAGGTAGCTACTTCGTCTTTAATATCGCACTGTGCAACCAAACGAGCTTTGTCTGGATTACTAATTTCCGAAATAGAAACATCCTTATCAGCTAATTGGAAGATTTGATATCCTTGAAATCTATACTTAGCTTCTTCTTCAGTATAAAGTGGATTACCAAGAGAATCCTTAAGAGCAGAAATTGTAACATCCTCTTCTTCGTAACGTTCAGTAGAGTTATTTGAACCTTCTATATTTTGAAGGTAAAGAATAATAGTTTTATCAAGCTCTTGAGCTATTAGCTCTGGAGCATCAGGACCATCAAGTACTTTAAAGCAGTTGTCGAATAAAGCCTGTGCTTTATCATCAACTTCGCGAAGAAGCTCAACCGAAGCCCAAGCACCACCGCTAGAAGCGCGAGCCCAAGGAATACCAACAGTAATATAGTTGATAGCACCAGACTCAAGAGTAAACTCACCTGCTGACTGCATAAAACGACGGTCACCAGCTTTATTACCTACATTTGCCTCTGTCCAAGAATCAGAAACACCAGGATTAACTTCTCCTGTACCCCAATTACAAGGATCTGTATCGCCAGGGAACATAAAGTCACACTCAATATTACTTGGCTGACGGTAAGCATTACCACCATAAGTCATCTTACTACCATCTTTCCAAATTCCCTTAAGCATATTATAATACTCAGGAGCTAAATCCGGATCAGTAATAGCAGCAACAGTACCACCATTATTATGATATACAAAACGACGCATACCAAAACGCTCATTATCAATAATAGTATCACCAAAGTTTACACCATTGATACTCTCATCACATATTTGAACAATATTTCCGTTTCCATCATCCTTAAATTTAGGATTATCAATTCCATCAGGATCCATATAAGGTCCTTGGAAAAAGTCAACACCAATAGCTGGTGGTTGTTTTCCGTAATCTTGTGGACGACCACTACCATCTACATCATCACCATTATAACAATATCCAAGTCCACGAGCAACATCACACCCTACATAATCATCTGTAGGGTCACCAAGGTCAGTATCTACCCACTGGCTAAAGTATGTGTCTGTTAATCGGAAAGTAGAACGGTTTATGATTTCATATGTATAGAAAGTCATATTATTAATTTCGTCATTGGTAGAGAAAGCAAAAGCTTGAGCTCTTATTTCTACACCAATGGCTTTTCCTCTAGATTCAGAGTGAATATTTCCATTATCGTTAAAAACCCACCAAAGAGTTTCGTCACCTTTAAGAACAGCATCAGCAAGGATACCACCTTCAGGAGTTTGCTCATAGTAATAGTTACCATCAGCACCTTTAGTTGGCTTACAAAGTTTATTCTCCATATCGTAATATGGATACTCACCTTGCTCCCACTCATAAACTCCGTTAGCATTAAGGTCAACAAATGGAGCTAACCACTCACTTTGTCCTTTAGCAACATCACCATTTGCTGGCCAATCTTTAATAATATCTGGTACAGAATACTCAGGATATGCAGGCTGATTATATTTTAATATAAACTCGTCTACATCCATACGTTTAATCTTAAAATGCTTATCATACTCAGTACAAACTTCTCTACTAATTGAAGCCGTTCCGTCAGTAGTAAGTGGGCCTGGCCAAAAATCGTTACCACTAGCACGGTAACGTTGGAAAGCACCTTTTAATTGACCATTGACATCAGTACCTCCTAGCCAAAGTGAGGCAGAGAACATTGAAGTTTTACGAGATCCTCTAGGAATTTCGTACTTAGGTGTTCCTTGTAAATCCCACCACATGTCACCACCAGTATTAATACGGGCACGCACATTATTTAATGAAAGCTCATTAGATGTTTTTCCTGGCAAACAACCAGCAGCAGTACGAGCACTTACTGTACTACTCTTGCTACTTTTGCTTTTTCCGCCTTTATACTCTTCAGCATTTGCCGAAAAGTTTATTAAAAGAGCGATAAGAGCTAGAACAAATATATTTGTAATTTTCTTCATAGTTGATATATTAATCTATTTTGTAGTTTAGAAGTTAAATAATACACCCAAACGAATTCTTCGAGGTAAAGCGTAATTATATGGGCTATTTACTCTAACACCGTACATATCACGGAAAGCTTCAGGATCTTCAGCAGCATTAATTGCCGACTGATATTCTGCTGCAGATAAATAACCATCATCATCAGGATTACCAGTATAACGGTAAACACTAACAACGTTTCTTGCATCAAGCAAGTTAAGAATTTGTAAGTATACATTTAGGTAATGAGGAGGCTTACTACTTCCTTCCTTACGTTTAAGGAAGAAATCTCTATCGATACGCATATCGATACGATATTGCCAAGGTAAACGAGATCCGTTAATAGAACCTTTAAGTACAGGATTAACACCACCAGCAACATAAGTTGAAGTAACATTACTCTGACGACTATAAGGAGTTCCTGATCCTGCTTGCATAACCATATTCACACCAGTGTTTTCGAAAATACGAATAACTTTTACTTTGTCAGTACCTTTAATACGACGTGTAATAGTTGGTCCATTATATTTTTTACCTCTACCGTAACGGTAATCAGCAGTAATATTAATGGCGTGGTTTCTATCTTGATTTGTTGGGTTAAGTGTACGTAGGTTTGGTTGACCAGAAGTAACCAAGTTAATTCCTGAAGTAGAACTTGAACCAGTAGCATTAGCAAACATTAATGTATAACTAACTTTCAACCAAAGATTTTTTGTTCTTCTAAGGTCATAAGTTACTGTCATACCTTTGGTAGTACCAAAGTCAATATTATTATACGAGATATAAGAAACAGGATAAGCAGATGTATATCTAAATGCTTGAATCTGATCTCTCATTTCACGATAAAAAGCAGAGAATTTCAATGAAGAAGATTCTGTAAGCTTTTGGTGGAATCCTAATTCATAGTCAGTAGTTCTTTCTGGCTTAAGGTTAGGATTATTGATTGCTCTATTTCCTGCCTGATCGATGAAGTAATAATCCATCAAAGGAATTCTGTTACGCTCTGTTGGACGAGAAGTAAGTACATCGTAGTGAGCAAAGAATAAAGCCTCTTCCGAAATAGGGAAAGAGAATGAAATACGAGGAGAAATAGTATTTTGTGGAGCGTAATCCTCAAATGCTGAAGATTTAAGCTCTGTAGCATTAGGATCTCTTAAATAAGGAGCAATTCCTGATGAAGTTTCAATAGTAGTTGGGTCACTAATTTCAGTACCTGAAGCATTGAACCAAGTATTACCATCTCTATAACCTACAATAGCTGTTGGGTTACTCACATCATTTACATAAACAACGTAGTCGTCACCCATACTCTGTGGAATTTCACCAAGGTCATTTACTTCTTTCACTGTTTTAGCTTCAGCTAAAAGGAATGGATCTTTAAGTACTTTTTGGTTGGCATCAAATCTGTCGAAACGAACACCAATACTTAAAATTAAATCGTTAAAAGCAAATTTATCTTGAATATAACCAGCCATATAAATTGGCTCATAAGCTCCAATTGCTCTTGTATGATTACCATTTCCATCAACTTGATTAAAGAAATCATCGAAGCTAGGCTTAGTACTTAATTTTTTGCCATAAGCATCATAACCAAAGTAAGTAACATACGGATTACCACTATTTAGTAGTTCGTCAGTACTGAACATATCAATTGAGAATGTGCTTGGATCATAACTATCAAGATCTACCCAGTCAGTACCATCAATTGGTAAACCAAGTTTAGTTCTTAATTGCTTATCAAAATAAGATTGAGTAGCTGCGTCATATAATCTGTCGTAATCTACTTTATTTTGGAATACACCATTATCATCAAAAACCATATGAGGATTTGAAAAATCAAGCTGCTCAATATGTCGGTTAGTAATACCACGCATAAGAGTCCACAATCCACTTGGATTATATCCTACATATTGTTCTTTACGTTGCTCGTATTGAATACCGAATTTAATTGCGTGATTTCCTATATCAGCAGAGCCATTAGCATTAAAACCTATACGAGAAGACTCATAATTTGATTTTGTATTGTAAGGAGTACCTGTATTTGCATATAAACCATATACTGACTTAGGGCTTTGACCATTAAGTAATGCTCCACCACTCTGCACTGTTAGTGCATTACGATAAGCAAAGTTGCCATCATAAAAACCATAATACTGATCAGTATAATTACTTAGGTTAGGATTAATCTCTGAACGATGGAAATCGTAAAGAGTATCACGAAAACCATTCATCACATATACATTATTAAGACCTAATACTGTATCCTCACCAAGTTCGTATGATTTCTCTGAGTATGTATTAAATTTACCAACATAACCATAATTAAATATGTCATCTTGATGTTTAGGATCGTATCTCTTTGAAGAAGTTTGTGAGTAATCAGCTTGAATGCTATAATATACATTCTTGATTAAAGATTTGCTATCTTTTGCGTCTGGGAAGCGTTGAGTAAATCTACCATAAACTCTCCAATCTTGATTAAGACTCTCTCCATTATTATTTATATTAAATAAAGAATTGTATAAAGACCAGTTTGAAGCCTTACTCCATCTATACGAACCACCAAAAGTAAGTGTTGTATTATCTGTAGTAGCAACATCGATCTTACCCGAGAACATTGCAGACATATTTTCTGCATTAACACGAGTATGATTATGTTCGTAATTATCTTTATTAATATAATTTGCTGATGGAAAAACACCAAAACCTGTTGGAGACTTGTATAAAGGATTCTCGCGAAGGCTTGCAAGCACATCGTCATTTACTTGGTAAGTTCCAATAGATGCAGGATAACCATCTCTATTATATTCAACCTCACCAGAGATAAAGAAACCTAGTAAAGAAGTGTTTTTTGTAGAATCGCCACCCTTAATAAGTGGACCATTCATACTAAAACCTACAAGGTTGTGACCGTAACCATCTAAAAGCTCCGAAGTAACACCTTCAATACCAAATCCGAAAATACGAGAAGGACCTTTAGTAGTAATATTTACAATACCACCTGTAAGGTCACCATACTGAGCTGGAGTACCACCAGTAATAACTGACACCTGCTCAATAGCTGATTTTGGAAGACTTGAGCTACCAATTACACGAACACCATCAACATAAGTAGCAGTACCGCCCGTACGAGCACCACGCATACCACCCATTTTACCATTATCATCAGAGAATACACCTCCAACAGTAACCGCTACAGCTTCCGCTGATCGACCTGGCATTTTAGCAATCTCTTCAGAAGTCATTGTTCCACCTGTTGAGGTTTGATCCTTATCAATTAGAGGAACTTTATATTCTTTCACCACAAAAGCTTCAAGCTGTGTAGCAGAAGATTCTAACTTAATATTCAAGAAACGTGTTTTGTCAGAGTTAACAATAACACCTTTCATCATTAATTTTGCATATCCGACGTATGACACTTTAACATCATAGCTACCTGGAGACAAAGGTTTCACTTTATAATTACCGTCTATATCGGTACTTCCACCATTAACGACTTTACCCCCCTGTTCCACAATAACGTTTGCGAAAGGAATTGGTTGTTTCGTCTCTGAATCAGTCACCTTACCCTGAATTGCTCCCGATTGGGCAATTGCAAAACCTGATATTAACATGACCATTGCTGACAATAGTAATTTTTTAATCATAGAATTTAATTTATGTTTGATATAATCCTAGTGCATTTTAAAGATGCCAAAAATAGATAAAAAAACCTTTCGATTAACTATTCTTAACACCTCATTAGTTGTTTATATATGGTGGATTAAGAACTGCATCGTATAGTACTGCCTGACGTAAGTCAAAATCAGCAAATTCCGCATCTTTTTCCACTTTATTCATATTCGTTCTAAATTGAGTTTCAGTCTCTTCTTCAACTTTATTCTCATTGTCAGACTCTATACTATACAGCTGTTTTTCAGCCGATTGTAAATTGTTATTGTTTTCAATTTCACTTTTATTATAATCATATGCTTTATTCTGATACTCTTCAGCATCATACTGCAAATCAGCATCATTTAAGCCCATAAACTTGCTGATATAATCATCCAAACTAGGCTTCTGAACACTCTCACCATTTGCAATGTCTTGATCAGGAATAATTGGAGTTGCATGCTTATTACTTTCAGCAGTATGTTTAGTATACTGCTTATAAGCAAAAAATATTAATGCGATTACTATAGGAAGAATATTTTCCATGAATTGTGTGTGTCCTTGAAATTAATAAACGAAATACAAAAATACATTTTTATTTTCAATTTTTTAACATAAAAAAAATCAAAAGAACAGGCTTTAAATGATTCTTATCAAATACAAATAACTAATAACGCCCCAATATCATTGATTAGTCTTTAATGATATAATATTCCGTATTGATGTTTTAAATTACTAATAAATATTTTTTCAAATTAAAAATAATCAAAATACGATACTAAAACAAAATTACCATATCCATAAACATCTAATTTTCATTTATTTATAATCAATATTAAGTTATTATTAAGTTAATGTTAACTATGGTTCAAATTAAAAAGCTAAACATACTTTTGCGCCCTAACAATAATATAAACATATTCTAAACTTTACAAAATGAATAAAGCGATACTAATTAGTATTTTATTAATGATTATAACCATTACATCAGTATTTGCCCAAGATAAAAAAAGTTTTACTACTTATTGGGATAATGGACTAAAGATAGAAAGTGCTGATAAGAACTTTAAATTAAAAATGGGTGGTCGTTTGCAATATGATATGATGTTTATGTCACAAAGTAGTAAATTAGATGTGGCTTTTTCTGATGCATATAATGGTAGTGAATTGCGAAGAGCTCGTTACTATTTCTCCGGCTCCATATATAGCAATATATCTTATAAAGTACAGATTGATTTCGCGCCAAATACCATTGCGGTAAAGGATGCTTATATTGCATTACACAAATTGCCCTTAATTAGTAATATTAAAGTGGGTAAATTTAAAGTTCCATTTGGGCTAAACACATTAACAAGCTCCAAGTATCTTACATTTATGGAAAGACCTACCACAAGCAATTTTGATAGTGAGCGCCATTTAGGAGCAATGATATATCGCCACCATTTAAATAAGCGCCTAGCTTGGCAAGCAGGTTTCTTCTATCCAAATCAAGATGAGAATAAATACCACGGCAATGGTTACTTATTAGCATTGCGCATAACCGGACTTCCAATTTATAATGTAGCTGACAACAAATACACTTTATTGCATATAGGAGCATCATTTGTTCACGAGTTTCATAATGGAAACCCTTTTGAAATAAAGAATAGACCCGAATCGCACTTAGCACCAAAATATTCGAATTTCAAAATTGCCTCGGTAAAGTTTAGCAATTTATATAATGTGGAGTTGGCTTATATTTATAACAGAATATCTATACAATCAGAATATCACTTTATGGACTTTGTTCCATATACTTCATCTGATGATAAACATGTATCACTAAACTCATTTTATGGCACACTAAGCTATTTTATAACTGATGACCATAGATCATATTCTCAGAAGAAAACTTTCTTTGGAAAAGTAAAGCCTAATAATAATTATGGCAAAGATGGAATTGGAGCTATTGAAATTGCTCTTAGGTATTCGCATTTAGATGGTCAAACAGATCATTATGTTTATGGTGGCGAAATGAATAATATTGCCCTAGGCGTAAATTGGTATTTAAATCCTGCAGTGAAAGTAGCAATGAACTACGTATATTCTATTAACCCTGCTTATGATGGCACTGCTGATATATTACAAATGAGATTTCAGGTGGCATTTTAATATATTTTGCATAGCTTTGCATCTATATGAAGCAAATTCTATCATTAATATTTATTGGCATATCTTTTTTGAGCATTGGCCAAGTAACATATAAAGGAATCGGTAGTGGCTTTCGATATAAAAGTAGTGATAACAGCTTTTATATGAAAGCCACTACTCGTATACAGCCACAATGGGATTTCAAATACAACTATATTGATAGCAGCTTTAGCAATAAGGCTGTGATTGGTCGTGCACGACTCAAATTTGATGGCTACCTAATAAATGAAAACCTCAGATATAAGATTGAATATGATTTGGTAAATGGCTACGTAAGAGATGCTGTAATAAAATACCGCATGGGTAATTTCGACCTATGGTTTGGTCAAACAAAATTGCCAGGCAACCATGAGCGATTGGTTTCCTCGGCAAATCTTCAGTTGGTAAATAGATCACTTTTTAATTCACACTTCACTCTCGATAGAGATATTGGTTTTCAACTACACCATAGTTTTAGTATAAAAAATGTAGTTATAAGAGATAAATATGCTTTTACGGCAGGTAATGGCATTTTAGATAATCAGTGGAATGAAGGCTTTTCGTATACTGCCAAGCTAGAAGTTCTTCCTTTTGGTGTGTTTACGAAAAAAGGTGAGTTTATAACTGCTGATATTTATAAAGAACAAACACCTAAGCTTATAGCAACCGCTTATATTAATTATAATACCGATGCTTATAAAAGTAAAGGGCAAACAGGTATTAACCTTAACAATCAATCTGATTTATTACTTTTTGGCTTCGATATTCTATTCAAATATAAAGGGTTCTCCGCTTTAATAGAATCCGGAAAGAGACAAGTAAGCAAAGGAAGTACTGTTGTGCTTGATAATAGCGAGAACTTTGTTGGAGCTTATTATGTTGGTTGGGGATTAAATGCTCAATCGGGCTATGTATTTGATAATATGTGGGGAATGGTTGTAAGATACTCTACCGTTGACCCTCAAATAGTAGAATTAGGCAATAGTATAAGAGACTATACTGTTGGAATAAATAAGTATATAATTGGAAATAAGCTAAAAATACAAGCAGATTTAACCTATCGTGAAAACACTGTTTATAATGAAGTTATAGGTCGTTTGTTAATGGAGTTGCAATTTTAAGAAGCTCTATATTCTATTTACTAGCCAGCCAATTAACCGCGTCTTTTTTATTGGTGAAATATCTAATTCTAATACCCCATTTTTCTGCGGCACCAGTATTTGCAATTTCCATACTTGATTGCCCTTCGTCATTCTTAGGAATAACAAATGCAAAGTATTTCAACTCACTTTCTTGTGCTTTCTGAAAATACTCATCTTTTATGAAATCGAGGATTTCATCAGAAAGCACTTTCATACTCTTAATGCAATTAATTTGTTTTACTGAATTATTTGTATTTCTTAGTACGTGAGTTATTTCACTCACTGTTTTAAAATAATGAAAACTAGCAACTCCTGCAATTTCCCAGATTGCAGCACCAATTTCATCATCGTAAAAGGTAATAGTAGTATTCATTTATATAGTAGTATTTCAGATAATTTTGCGCAAAAATAGTACTTATTTTCTATAATAAAGAAGCTGTTAGAAATAAATCTAACAGCTTCTTATTAATATCTATGGTGTTCAAGCAATTAAGCTTTCTTTCCCATGAAAGTTTTCATGAATAAGTCAATAAATATACCAACAGCACCACCAATCATCATTGTATCAGGAAGTATACGGAACCACATCCAACCGTCCATTTCTTGAAGGGCTTCACGTGTTCTTGTATAATAATATCCCATTTCCGCTGCAGCAGTAGTTTGCTGTAAACCAATCATTAATGTTGGCAATGCAAATAATAGCACACCTATTGTTAATGACCAGAAAGATAACTTACTCAACTTATCATTCCAGATATAACCATTGGCCAAAGCATTGGCACGAGAAGTCATATAAAGGAAAGCGATAGAAACATAACCAAAAGCACCAAGAAGTGCAATATGACCGTGAGGCATTATTAGGTATGTACCGTGTGAGTAATAAGAAATTGTTGGAGTATTGATAATCATTCCGAAGATACCAGCACCAATAAAGTTAAGAACAACAGAACCTGTAATCCACATAAATGGAGTAGTAAATTCGTTCTTTGGACCACCATTTGCAAGTTTCTCGCGGTAGTTTTTCCATGCTTCAACAATCATAAGAGCAAGAGGTAATGGTTCCATAGCAGAGAAAATTCCGCCAATAGCTATCCAATACTCATCAAGTCCTTGCCACCAGTAATGGTGTCCTACTCCTAAAGTACCAGCCATCATAATAAGGAATAGCTCGAAGAACATAATTCTTTCTGCTACCTTTTGCGATACAAGGCCTAAAGAAACACTAAAGAATGCGATAGTACCTGCAGCAAATAATTCAAAAGTAAGCTCTACCCATAGGTGAATAACCCACCAGCGATAGTAATCATCAACTGTAAAGTTAGGCTCAATTTTGTGAAGTGGCATCATACCAGCAATATAAAGAGTAGCAATACCAAATGCTGACCAAATAATTGTTCCAACAATTGGGTTGTTTGTAGCTGATTTACGAATAAGGCTAATAACCAATAAGAACCAGAATACAAGACCAATAAGAAGACCGAAATCCCAAACTCTACCAAGGTTTAATAACTCTCTACCTTCGTTTCCTAACCAGAACCAAGTTTCGCGCATTTGACCAGTTGCACCCATATATAGTCCAATCATTGAACCTACAGCAACAATTAATAAAGCAGTCCATAGAATATCTACTAACCAAGGGAATTTATGATCTTTATTTGCAATCCAAGGTGCAATTAAAAGTCCACCAACTAACCAACCCACAGCAACCCAAAGGATAGCTAACTGAGTGTGCATTGAACGAAGAACGTTAAATGGCAACCATGATTGTGGAAAGATAAAATCATTTGTTGGATCGGCATAAAGGTGAGCTAGATAAGCCCCTAAAAATACCTGAACAACAAATAGTAGTGATACAATTGGAACATACTTAAGAAGTTTCTTCTGAGAAGGGAACATCTTAGTAATTTTCATTGCTGGTTGCAATTCTTCGTTATCATCCTTCTTAAGTAAGAACTCATAAGTAAGGAATACAACAACAATAGATAATACCCACAAAATCAAGAATTCCCATAAAGAAACAATATGATTATTGAAAGAAGTATCTTGATCAACAAGAGGTTCTGGAGGCCAGTTATTAGACCAAGTACGCTCATGTGTTGTACCTTCAGTACCTGGGCGAATTGATGATGCCACCATTTGCGACCAATCAACAAAAGCTGCAATAGTTTTGGCTTCATCTTCACGAATTACTCCACCAGGGAATGCTCTTTCGTGATCACCTTCAACCAACATTTTTGTCAATAACTTAACATTTTGCTTATAAGCTTCTGCTGATGCATCAGTATAAGTTACACCTGATTCCATAAGTTTTGTTTGCTCATGGAAATCTTGCTTAACTCGTTCTTTAACAGCACCACGCTCAATATTGCTTAAGTCTTTATCTGACTTATTATAAAGTTCCTGAGCATAGTACTCATATAAAAACTCTGCACGGTGGTGAAAGAACTCTGTAGAGAAATCAGGCCCCATATAAGCTCCCATTCCTAACATTGAACCCCAATCCATAAGGTCAAACTGTTGGAAGTTACCTTTACCTGCAACTACATCGTCGTAAGTATAAAGTACTTCTCCTGACTCAGATTTTACCTGCTGAGCAATAGGAGGAACCTCCTTTTGTAGGTTTGCCGTAAAATAAATTAAGGCTGTAACCATAAAAATGGCAATGAACCAAAAAGAGGTATATAAACCTTTTTTACTCATAAACCTTTCAAGTAATGTTTGTTTCATAAAATTATATTTAAATTGTTAATATTAATAAAAATGTGATTTAGCGACCAAAGATACAACCATCTACAAGTGAATCAAAGGATTTTATGCATAAATCGTAAAAAAAGAACTAATATACTACTTCACTGTAGTATTATATTCAAAAAAAATCAATACTTTACAATATCGATATTCTTAAGTTTTGCAATAGTTGTTGACTCCAAAAAACCAACTAATTTATCACGAATTGGCCCATAGGCTTCATGTAAGCTACAAGGATTTTCACTACTACATTGATCATGTCCCATTATACATCCAGTATAATAATCCATGCCCTCAACAGCGTCAATTACATCAGAAAGAAATATCTCATTTGCGTTTTTTGCAAATACATATCCCCCATCTCTACCTTGCATACTTCTAATAAATCCATTTTTAGACATATCAGTCATCAACCTACGTAAATATTTATCTGGTACATCAAGCTGCTCTACCAAATACTTGGCAGAAAACACTTCCATATCTGAGTTAATCATATAACTCAATACTCGAAGCGCGTATGTTGATGTTTTAGATAATTTCATATTTAAAGCTTATTATTTATATATCTAAAAAAACCGATTATTACAATACCACTATTTCGACCTTTTGAGTCAATATTTAACTAGATATTGATATGTTCGTTTAATTTGGTTAATTTAAAATATTTATTATACCACCTCTGAGTAGCAGATTGCAAAAGTATATATTTTTTTTATTCTACAAATAATATATTATAAAAAATTAGAAATATTTGTTATTATTTAGGTTCCTCTTCATTAAAAACAGGAATAGCAGCTTCTATATAATCAAGCAATTCGTCTGTACCCCTTTTATCTACTGAGGAAGTAATAATCATATGAGGAAGGGTTTCCCACTGCTCCAACAGAATTCTTTTATAAGCAGCAATGTTTTTTGCTAGCTGATTCTTAGTTAATTTATCTGTTTTTGTGAAAATAATGCTAAAAGGCAAGCCTTTTTCGCCATAAATAGAAATAAGTTCGAGGTCATTTTTCTGTGGACTATGGCGCGAGTCGACAAGAATAAATGTATTCATCAAATTTTCGCGACTATAAAGGTAATCGTTAATCATTATCTCCCATTCAGCACGCATTTTTTTCGAAATTTTGGCAAAACCATATCCTGGCAAATCCACCAAATACCACTGCTCATTAATAATAAAATGATTTATAAGCTGAGTCTTACCGGGAGTTCCTGAGGTTTTAGCGAGTTTTTTGTGATTAGTAATGGCATTAATCAAAGATGATTTACCAACATTTGATCTACCAATAAAAGCAAACTCTGGCATATTCATTTCAGGACATTGAGTATGTACTGCACTACTTTTTACGAAACTTGCTGTTTTGATAATCATATTACTTCTATTAAATGGGGGAATTATTATTAATAATACTAAACGAGAATTATACTCTCTCTTTAATAATATTATTTACATGTCTATTTTTCTTATTACTATAAATATCGGCAATCTTAATAAAGATTCCTGTTTCTTCTACATCACCAAATCTTTCGTTAATGGCAGTGCCAAAATACTTCATACTAGGGCTAAGATTCATATAAGCATTTACTAATGGAGGAATATTCTCTCCTCTTTCGCGTACAGCCTTATTCAATATTTTATAATCCTTAATATAATCCTTAATATAATCATCACCGTCAAACATACCTTTAAATGCATTAACATCAGTTTTATAGCCCAAAGATTCAATTGGTGTAATAAGGTTTTCGGCATCACCAAAGTTCATTTCTAGGAAATAATGAATCATATCACGAGCCACAGAGTCGAAGCTAGGATACATGGTTATTTTACCAAAATAATATTCGTTATGAGGTTGGTCAACAATAATTTGACCTAAGCCATCCCAAAGATTATCTAAAGAATAAAGACCTTTACGAAGATTATAATTTGGTTGATATAATGGTTGTACAAATGAGCGACCTAGCTCAATAGTAATTGGCAAAAAATCATTAATAAACCTATCGCTAAGATTGAATAGATGTGATGTAGGTGTATTAGGATTCTCTGAACTTGCTTTTAAAATCTCAGGTCCTTCAAGGAACCTATATCCTCCAACGATTTCCTCCTCGACAGGGTCCCAAACTAATAATTGCTTAAATGGTTTGTCAGAAGTATCATACTCATCAATATCCACCTCTTTACCAGTTCCACCACCACTTTCACGAAAGCTAATCTCGCGCAAACGACCAAGTTCTAACATAGTATTAGGGGCATTTTTATTATCAACAATAAAAATCTCTTTATTACCATTATTAGTACGTCGAACAAATGTATTATCATTCAATTCGGTCTTCAATAATTTTCGGTCAATAGCAGCTATTATCTCCTTCATAGATAAAATAAGTATGTTCAGATATTTGGTGCAAATTTAAAACAAAAACCAAAGCAATTACAAGCATTAGAGGTTTTAAGGTATAACATTGCATAATTTAGTGTTTTTATGCTATTTGCAGTTACCCTATTTCAACTTAAAGCCCTGTTCTACACCCATATCATAGATATGTTGTCGCACCCAAGCAGCCCACTCGCGGCGACTTTTAGTATTATCGAAAGTAGTATAAGGAATCGGTTTACCAAAATGTATGGCAATTTTAGAATTCTTTTGTTTGAATACTTCCCCTGGCAGAAAAATCATTTCTATATTTGCCTTAATACCAAGCTTCTTGCGCCAATATGCAAAATTATAGAAGAAATTTGAATTATAAGCATCGATAAAAGCTGGTACTATATCTCGTTTATGTTCTATTGCCTTGGCAATAAAAGCATGCTTCCATTCCAAATCGCGAATACCTTCTTTTTGCTTTCTAGAAACCAAGCCCGCAGGAAAGAATAAAAGCATATCGTCAGAAGCAAAGGCTGCTGTTAGTAGCTTTAGGCTCTCCACATCTTTGGCGTGCTTATTAATAGGCACTAACATATGCTTCATTCCTGGTAGCTTAAGCAGAATATCGTTTACTGGCGCCTTTATATCCGGACGAAAAGGGCCAATAGTTGCCATCATAGCAATACCATCAAAACCACCTAAAGGGTGATTTGCTACCAACATTTGATTGCCGGTTTTGGGAACATTCTCCAATCCAGTAACAGTAATATCAACATGAAAGTCTTTGATAGCACGTTTTGCCCAGTCTATACCAAACTCATCGCGCCACTCATATATATAATGATTAAATCCATCAACATGCACAATACGCTCCAACCATCTTATTAGGAAATTTGGCAAACGTTTGTATAATTTAGGGCTCTTCTCTCGAATAAGCTTCGGAATATCAATAAATTTCTTTCCTATGATTGGTTTATCTGTCATATTTGGCAACACATTGGTTCTTTTGCAAATTTATTAAAAATAGGATAGCATTCACTTAAATTATATTGTTTTAAAATGTACTTATATAATCAGTTAATACAGCCTACTTAGGGTAAACGTATTTTAAATAAAATCTTTATCTAGTAAATATTATAACTGATTATTTGATAACCATTAAATGCCTGCTAAGCTGTTATATCATCTGCAAAAAGGTTATCTAATTACACGGATTAATTCAATGACATATTTATGTCTAAAAGATTATGTATATAGTTGTATGTTATAGTGGTACAAAATACATAATAGTTGAGTAGTAATTAATATGTATCTGCCCTAACTAAGAATTTATAATTGGAATTGAAGGTTATACTAATAATGAGGGTATTTATTTTTTATTCTTAGCTTTTATTGTCATCCAATCTTCAATGATTAATTTAAGCGTTCCTATTGCTTGTATTCTTAATCCACCGTGAGTAATTATTTTCATCTTGTTTCTCATAATTAAATTATCTTTTACTGATTAGGCTGCAAAGAAACAATACTCTCACGAAAAACATATCACAATAAGTTGGCATTTTATGATTCGTCTTTCCACTTACCTCTGTAAAATATAGCCATTATGCTTATTACAACAATATAGAATGGGTATAATAGTTCAAATATTAAAGAATATTTGACAATTCTTTTCTTATCAAAAAAGGCTGCAGACATTATTAGAATTGGCAAATCAATAATTGTTTTCATGAATATAATGGCAAAGGCAATATACAAATAATCAATATCTAAAAATGAACGTATTAACAAAATAATTATTAATGCATTAAGTCCAAAAACCACCAATGCGGTAAGACTTGTGGCATTAATACTATAATCTTTAGCCTTAGCCGTCCAACGCAGCCTTTGGTTTACCCATGAGTTAAAGCTACTTGGGCCTTGAGTTTCAACAATAGCATCCCTGCTTTTTAGAAATTGCACCTGACTAGCTCCATACTCTTTTACAACAAACTGAAGCAAGAAAATATCATCCCCAGATTCCTGATTACTTTTAAAAATATGCTTTGCTTTATGAGCCATTTTTCTCTCAAAAAGCATATTAGCAGCATTCACCATAATAGGAATTTTAACACCAATAGCCCCTGCTCCACTTGCTACTAAGCTCATAAACTCATATTCCATAAAAGAATTCCAAAATCCTTTATTTGAAGCAAATACCACAGGCCCCGAAATCATTTTACTTGCTTTGGTTTGTAAGCTCTTATCATATTCTTGAAGAATATTACTAGGAATACGGCAATCGGCATCTATACTCAGAATATAGTCGTGATCGGCCTCATTTATACCTTTCCAAACAGCATCTTTTTTTCCACCAATACTATTATGTAATCGTATATCACTATTGTTTTCAAAAATATAATCTCTAATTATAATACCTGAGTTGTCAGTCGATTCATTATTAATCATTATCACCTCCAACTTATTTTTGGGATAGTTGAGTTTTTCTATATCCTGCAATAAATTTAGAATATTATCCTCCTCATTATAAAAAGGAATGATAATACTAAAGCTATGCATATTAGAACCCACCGTTATATTATTACTTTTTGTTCTCCACCATCCTAAGGTAAATAACAAAATAATAATTGCATATATAGAGCCAAAAGCTATGGTTATAATAGTATAGATATCAATCATTATTTAAGTTTTGCTTTTTTTAAAGAATTTCAAATTATTAATAAAGAATAAACCGATAATGGCAGGCAATACAATATTAATCAACCAAATAATAGATGAAGCTGCAAATATAGCTCCCTGATAATCTGCTTCAAATCCATAATATAATCCAAAAACAAATATTGCCACAGAACCTCGTAAACCTATCTCTAGCAAGGCAATGCTTGGTCTAATTGTGTTCAGAAGAAATATTGATGAAATAAGTGCTAATCCTGTAAATACAGACAAGTCGCTAAAGCCTACCACTACCAATATTAAATAATACTGCAAGCTGTACAGCAAATATCTGCTACTGCTTATAATAAGTACCATTGTGAGTTTTGGAAACTTAAACTTCATAAAATTACAAACCAGTTTATGAGTTTTAGGCCAACTTTGAGGGACAATATTTTTTAATAACGAAATCCTATAATACAGAACTATTCCTATTGTCAATAGTGCAAAAAATGCCCATTTAAAATAAAATAATACATTGCTTGAAACAATATCGTTGCTGACTAACTGTGGGGCAAATAGTCCAAAAAAGGCTATTCCTCCAAATAAAAGAGTAATAATATTTTGAGCATAACTCCCAATAACTGTAACCAATACTCCATGCCAAAAGCTAGTTTTGCGTAGCACAAACACTCTTGCCAAATAGTCGCCAGTACGATTGGGACTAACAGCACTAATGGTAGCTCCACTAAAAATTGCTTTAAGGGCAGTAGGGAAGCTAATTTCCTCGGTATCTTTGAGCAAATATTTCCATTTGTAGGCCTCCAACGACCAATTTAATGGCATTGCAAATAAGGTTACTACAAAAAGCCAAAAATATTCATTATTGGAAAGGATGTCCGAAAAGCTAGCCCAAAGCTTACTAATATCCTGTTTAACAAATAATTGATTGTATAAAAAGTAAATAGAAACAACAATTATGATGCTTTTTATAATAGTGTTGTATGTTTTGTATAAATTTGTTGCCATTAAAACCTGCGAATAAATAAAAACCAAAGTATTGATTAAAGATAGAATAATATTAGGAATTGACCCAGGCACCACTGTTATGGGTTATGGGTTGATTCACCAAAAAGGTAATAAACTAGAGCTTATAACACTTGGGGTGGTAAAATTACATAAACTTAGCAGTCATGCACTAAAATTAAAAAAGATTTTTGAAAAAACATTGGCATTAATTGATCAATACCATCCTGATGAGTTGGCTATTGAGGCACAGTTTTTTGGCAAAAATGTACAATCTATGTTAAAACTAGGTAGAGCACAAGGAGTTGCAATAGCAGCAGCACTACATAGAGATTTGGCATATGTAGAATACGCACCGAAGAAAATCAAAAAATCAATCACAGGAAATGGTAATGCATCAAAAGAACAGGTAGCTGCAATGCTAAAGAGTATAATAGGTCTTAAGGAAATACCTGACTTATTAGATGCCACCGATGGCTTGGCCACAGCAGTATGCCACGCATATCAGCGCAATCCCATTGGAGAAAAGAAATCTTACGGAAGTTGGGGAGCGTTTATTTCTGATAATCCGGGGAGGGTTAAGAAGTAAGTATTTAAGGGTGAAAGGAGAAAGGAGAAGTATTAATTGTTAATGGTTAATTATTAATGGTTAATTGTGGAAGGATAAAGGAGAAGGACCCCCGATAGGAATCGGGAGGAGAAGGAGCAGGAAATTTAGTATTGATTGAATAAATAAAGGTTCTGAAACATTAAGGAATTAAGATTATTAAGTTTTTTCGGCGGCTTTGCCTTGTTGAGTTTTTAGTCATCGATAGGTTAAATAGTAATTGTTAATGGTGCCCTTCGACAAGCTCAGGATGACAATGGTGAAAGGAGAAGGTAAAAGAGTTTAACTGTTTATTTGTTTATCTGATAGATAATTTCGAATATTTTTAACGTATTTTTAATCTAACTACCGATTAAACAAGTCTGCCGATAGGTAGACAATTGACAAATAAACAATTAAACCTCCTTTAGTATTTTTTCAGCCAAAACCCTAGCCATTCTTTCGTTACTTTGGTGGGTCCAGCCGGCAATATGTGGACTTAGAATTACATTTTCGGCCTGTTTTAGATAATCAAACACAACTTTATCATCAGCATTGGCAACAGCTTCAAAACTCATTCCTTCATATTCTATAACATCGAGGCAAACACCTTTTAATTTCCCTTTCTTAAGTGCGGCAACTAAATCAGGAGTATTCACTACTGATCCTCTAGAAGTATTTATTAAAGTAATTTTTTTACTAAAAGAGCCCAAAAATTCAGCATTAACCATATGCTTGGTATCATGTTGCAAGGGTGTATGAAGGCTCACAACATCAGCTTCGTTAAATATAGTTTGCAAATCAACTTCCTCTACAAACTTATTAGCGTAGCCAGTTTTATATTTATCATAAGCGATTACTCTAGCACCAAAACCACTAATTTTTTCAGCAAAGGCGCTTCCCATATTTCCGTAACCAATTATTGCAATGGTTTTGCCTTGTATTTCCTCTCCTCTATTAGCCTCGCGCTGCCAAATTCCTTGACGTACTTGCGCATCAGCTTTATTTAAGTTATTGAATAAGGATAGTAGCATTCCTACACTTTGCTCACCCACAGCCGAGCGATTACCTTCAGGGGCATTATGCAGAATAATATTTTTTGTAGCAGCATATCCTGAATCTATTCCTTCCATACCTGCACCAAGGCGAGCAATGAATTTAAGCTTTGAGCCAGCGTCTATCACTTCTTTATCAACCTTTAGAGCGCTGCGTACAACCAAGCCATCATATTGTGGCAATAAGTTTAATATTTGCTCACGGCTAAGATTCATTATTGAATCAACCTTATGACCTTTGCTAAGCAATAGTTGCTCTAATATTGCATGCACCTGATGTATTACTAATATCCTCATTATAATATATATTTTTGCAAAAATAAAAAAAGGGGCTTAAAGCCCCTAATATATTTTATAAAATAAAATTACTTTTTAATATTCAAAGCTTATACCAACAAACCATTGAAAATATGAAATTCCATTAGAGATACCATAGTTAGTGTTCTGAAAAGAAACCAAGTTGTATCTTATACCC
>Ga0256842_1000497_pt1 | contig 34951 bp, 33 predicted proteins | sample 4559240metaG_FD_185973 | JGI IMG/M metagenome (GOLD analysis project Ga0256842, IMG submission 185973) | Hydrothermal vent microbial communities from Guaymas Basin, Mexico - 4559-240 | ecosystem: Environmental > Aquatic > Marine > Hydrothermal vents | place: Mexico: Guaymas Basin | collected...
ATATAGAAACACAAGATAGCTCAAAAGCTATAGAGCATACATTCTTTACAACAGGTAAAGCAATGGTAATTACAACTATTGTATTATCTCTTGGGTTCTATTCATACTTAATGGCACAAATGGTATCAATTCAAAACTTTGGACTTTTAACAGGTTCAGTTATTATATTTGCACTATTAGCCGATTTATTACTAGCTCCTGCTTTAATGATAGTTGCTTCAAAAAGAGGTTGGGTTAAATAGAGGTAGTGGAAATTTATCCACTCCTTTTAAAATGCTCTAAGTACTACAGCAGCACCGACTGCAATTTGATAAAGTATTTGAGTTACACTAGATGTAATTTGAATATTTTTACTATCAACTTTTCCTAAGACTAAAATTGAGTCTCCTGCTTCAATTTTTAGCTCTTTATCACTCCACCAAGATTTAGCATTATATGTAATAACCTGTCCATTCTTTTTTACAAGTAAGACTTTTTCATGATTTGCTCTTGGGCTATAACCTCCACATGATTCTATATAGTCTTTAATTGAGTAATTAGGTACAAAGGTTTGAGCATTAGGAAGTGATACTTCACCTTCTACTACTATAATATGGCTTTTTTTAGGAATAAAAACTCTATCTCCATCTTCTAATATAACACTATTTAAATCAGTAGCTTTATTAATAATAACCTGACCTTTAGGTTGAACTTTAGATGCTCTTTTTATAAAATTAAGAACTAAAGCCGACTCCTCTTGTCTAATTTTTGCCTCTTCAACTGTAGATGAACCAGTTGTCATTACTCTAGCTTCTAAATCTTTTAAATTTGCATCTATAAGTTGTTTTTGTTTTAAAGCTATACTTTTTCTATAAAGTTGTACTGCATTTGCATCAGATAGTGGGGTTAAAATAATTTTAGATAATAAATCTTTTAAATTTTCACCTTTTTTTACCATAACTGTATGTAGATTTCCATGTTCTCCATCAATTGTAATTGTTAAATTATTTTTTAAATAATCAGATACAAAACGAATTTTTTCTCCATTTTTTACATAAATTCTATATTTATCTTCTATTGGATATTTTTTAATTTTTTCTACTCCATCTTCCCATTTTGTAATTATAAAATGAGTAACTGTCGGTTTTGGTAGTATAAATCTCATAATCTCACCTACAGGCACACTTTTAGCTGATAGTTCAAAGATATAAGGTCTTTGTACCTCCCCACTAATATCTATACTATTTTTAAGAGTATCTACTCTAATTACATCTCCATCATGAAATTGAAATAGAGATAATCTTCCATTAACCAAAAATTGATATAAATCTAACTGTTTAATTATTCTATTATTTCTTAAAATAACAATATTTCTATAACTTCCCTCTCCATCAACTATACCTCCAGCTTTATCTAAAAGTTGTAAAATAGAGTGAGAAGATAATCCCATATATAACCCAGGTTTATTTACAGCTCCAGTTACAAATATAGATATTGGTTGGTACCCTTCCAAATTGGCATAAACAGATACATTACTATTAAATACTCTATTTATGCTATTAGCCACTTTTTTTTCTAAGTTTTTATTTCTAACACCTAATATATGAACAGTGCCTACTTTTGGAATAAATATATTTCCTTGTGTATCAACCTTTACTTTCCCTATATAATTATAAGAACCCCAAAGTTTAATAGAAATTTCATCACCAATATTAATAATATAATCAGCCGTATATCTAATTTGACTATTTTTTTTAAACTCTCCTTGAAATAGATTCTTTCCAAAATATGTTTTCTTTTTAGATAAGCCTTTCTTTACTACTTTTGCAGGTATATCTTCAAGTGTTAAATCAATACTAAAAGCACTATTTATAAGTAGTATAAATATTAATATATATCTCATCTCTCTCCTCCTAATCTCTATGGTCTTTTATAATAGCATAAACCATAGATAAAATTCCATAAACCATAAATAGTACCATAAATAGAGTAATAATATTTTTAACTTTATCAGGGTAGCTATATGTATCGGATATAACAGGTTTAGTTATAATAATGAAATTTTTAGCATTTTGGGTCGATTGAATAAGTGCCATATCAAGTTGGATTAGTGTCTGTTTATATCTCTCTTTATTAAACTCAACATCACTCTTAAGCGTTTCAAACTCAAATAGGTTCTCATTTAACTCTTTTTTACTAACTCCTGATAATTGGCTTTTTATATCATTTAATTTCTTTTTTAAACTATAAATTTCACCCTTTAGCGTTTTTACCTCTACGCTAGAGATATTCATATACTGTTTTAAATTTGCATACTTTATCTCTTTTTGAATAATCTCTTGTTCTAATTTAGCTACAATTCTACTTTTAGATTTAATATCTATAGATGGGTCTATAGTTTTATGTCTATTTTGATAATCAAGCAAAGCCTCTATAGAATTAAAAAGTATTTTTTTATTATGTTTTTCTTGCTTTTGAATAAACTCTAACATCTCATTTCCATTCTCTTTATCATACATATTTAGCTTTTTTTCAGCTTCAGATATAATAAACTCTAATATCTCCTTAGCCATTTTAGCATCTGTATGGAGAAAAGATATATCTAGTGTACTTGAAGTTACATCATAATTTATTATTACTCTTTTTTTATAAAGTTTAATAAAATCAGATAATGAGGAAAAAGAGTATTTTCTCTGCATTGGGTCTAGTGCTTTACTCATATAATGTTTTTTTAGACCAAATTTTTTATCTATTTTATTAAACATTTCTGAAGAGTAAATATATTTTTCTATAAGTTTAGAATCTTGCATATTACTACTTGTACCATTTGGCATTAGTGCTGTTAACATATTTGTAGGTATGCTAGGTGATTTTAAATCTTTTATTAAAACTGTAGATGATGACTCATAAAGTTCTGTTTGCACAAAAATAACATACGAAGCAAGAGATAAAAATGGTAATAGAAATATAAATATAAACCCCCTATTTTTTAAAATCTTCACTATTTTTTCTCCTTATTTATTGATATTATCATACATTGTTACTGCATCTTTAATATTATCGCAGTAGTGAAGTTTTGCATTATTAAGAACAATACCAACATCACAAATCTCTTTTAATGTACCCATATCATGACTTACAAGTAGTACATTACACCTCTCTATTTTTCTCATTAGAGCATCTTTTGATTTCTTTTTAAATCTTTTATCTCCTACAGATAAAGTTTCATCAATAAGTAGATAATCAAAGTCAAATGCCAAACTAAGCCCAAAACTAAGTCTTGACTTCATTCCTGAAGAGTAAGTCTTTATTGGCATATCAAAATAATCACCCAATTCTGAAAAATCTTTTACAAACTCTAATGCTTTTTCTATATCATCTCTATCTTTACCATATATCCGACATACAAACTTTACATTAGCTCTCCCCGTCATATCTCCTTGAAATCCACCAGATAATCCCATAGGCCAAGAGAAACTCTTTTTTGATATTATCTCCCCAAAATTTGGAAACTCTATTCTTCCTAACATTCTCATAAGAGTTGATTTTCCTGCACCATTTCGCCCAAAAATACCAACATTAACACCCTCTGGAATAGAAAATGAGACATCTTTTAAAAGATATTTTTTTCCATGAGGAGTTCTAAAATATTTAGTTACATTTTTTAATTCAATCATTGTGATACTATCGCTTTACTAAGTCTTACATAGAGTCTAAGTCCAATATATAAAGGTATAGCTGTCCATATTAACATATATGTGTAGTTTACAAATTGGTCTGTCAAAGAGTGAAAATATGAAGCATGAATAAGCTCCATAAAGTGAACTAAAGGGTTAATAGATAAAAGCTGTTGGGCTGAAGGTGGAAGGTCTGCTAGTGTATAAAATATGGCTGAAATAAACATTAAAGGCATCATAACTAACTTTACAACTTTAGTAAAACTTGTAAAAAAGAAACCTATTACACTTACAAAAAGACCAAATCCAAAAGCAAATATAATAAGCCATACAAATGTAATTAAAATCATACCTAAGTTTTCTGGGTTCATATCATAAGAGAAATAAAATCCAACTATAATAAAAACTAAAGCTATCACACCCATTATCATAATTTCAACCAACAATCTAGCAATTAAAGTATCAATAGGTTTTACCTGTTTATATGCAAATAGAGCCTTATTTGATTTAAAAGCACTCATTGAGTTATTTACTATATGTCTAAATAGATTATAACCTATAAACCCAACTGTAATAAAAACAGCATAATCAAAACTTGACCTTTTTCCAAAAAGAAGTATTTTAACACTTACAAAAATTAGTATCTGAAGAAGTGGCTCTAAAAAAACCCACACATATCCGATTTTTCCTGCTGAAAATCGAACATTTACCTCTCTTAAAAAAAGGGCATAGATAACCGATTTTTGTATCTCCCATGAACTTCTAACTTTCAAACTACCTCCAATTTAAGGTAAAATACCTTAAGATTTATATCCATCTGGATTTTTTGATTGCCATCTCCAACTATCAATACACATCTGATTTATATCTCTTTTAGCTTCCCAACCTAAAATCTCTCTAGCATAACTAGGGTCAGCATAACATGAAGCAATATCTCCATCTCTTCTTGGTGCTATCTTATAAGGTATCTCTTTTCCTGATGCCATCTCATAAGCTTTTAAAACATCTAAAACAGAGTACCCTTTACCCGCTCCTAAATTAATAGTCATTACATCATTAAAAGATTTAATCTTATTAATAGCCTTTACATGACCATCTGCTAAATCCATTACATGAATATAGTCTCTAACACCTGTTCCATCATGAGTATTATAATCATCTCCAAAAACATTTAAAAACTCTCTTTTTCCAACAGCAGTTTGAGCAATAAAAGGCATTAAATTATTTGGAATATCTTTCGGGTCTTCACCAATATCACCACTCTTATAAGCACCAACTGGATTAAAATATCTAAGTAGAACCACTTTCCAACTATTATCTGAAACATATAAATCCCTTAAAATCTCTTCAATAAAGAGTTTACTTCTCCCATAAGGGTTAGTAGCACTAACTGAAAAATCCTCTTTAATAGGTGTAGTATGAGGGTCACCATAAACTGTAGCAGAGGAGCTAAAGACTATTGATTTACAACTATATTCACTCATAACTTCACAAAGTGCCACAGTTCCAGATATATTATTATCATAATATCTTAAAGGTTGCTCTACAGACTCCCCTACAGCTTTAAGCCCTGCAAAATGAATAACTGCATCTATTTTATGATTTTCAAAAACCCCTCTTAAATCATCTCTATTTCTAATATCACCCTCTATTACCACAATAGAAGAGCCTACAATCTTTTCAACTCTTTTTATACTCTCAATAGATGAGTTAGAAAAATTATCAAATACAATAACCTCATAACCAGCCTCTATAAGAAGTATGCAAGTGTGAGACCCAATATATCCAGCCCCACCTGTTACTAAAATTTTACCACTCAATTCTCAATTCTCCATTCTCAATTAATTAAAGTTTTCCATCAGCACTATCTAAAACAGATTTAATATCAAATACCACTTGGTCACTTACCTTTAAATCTAAATTTTTATAGTCATTATGTGCTACAGCTAAAATAACAGCATCATAGCTCTCTATATCTACATCTATATCTTTTTTAAGTTCTAAATTATACTCATATTTAACTTCATCTCTATCAGCCCAATAGTCACTAATATCTACCTCACAACCAAAATCTTGCAGTTCACGAATTACATCAATAACTCTACTATTTCTAATATCAGGACAGTTCTCTTTAAAAGTAATACCTAAAACTAAAACTTTAGCTCCTTCTATCTTTTTACCCTTTTTTATCATAAGTTTAATAACTTGATTAGCTACATAAATGCCCATATTATCATTTAATCTTCTACCTGCTAATATAATTTCAGGGTGATAACCTACCTCTTGGGCTTTATAAGATAGATAATATGGGTCTATCGAGATGCAATGTCCCCCCACCAACCCAGGTTTAAAGTTTAGAAAATTCCATTTAGTTCCAGCTGCTTTTAAAACTGCTTCTGTATCAATTCCAAGTTTTCCAAATATCATAGATAGCTCATTTACAAAAGCAATATTAATATCTCTTTGGGAATTTTCAATAACCTTAGCTGACTCTGCTACTTTAATTGATGGGGCTAAATGTGTTCCTGCTGTAATAATGCTAGAGTATAACTCATCTACTATTTTACCTATTTCAGGAGTTGAACCAGATGTTACTTTTAAGATTTTAGTTACAGTGTGTTCTTTATCACCTGGGTTAATTCTTTCAGGAGAGTAGCCACAATAGAAATCTTTATTAAATTTAAGTCCTGAAAATTTTTCTAATATAGGAACACAATCCTCTTCAGTAGCACCTGGATAGACAGTACTCTCATATATTACAATATCATCTTTTTTTAAAACTTTACCAATAGACTCACTAGCTTTTAAAAGAGGAGTTAAGTCTGGCTTTTTATGTTTATCTATGGGAGTTGGAACTGTTACTATATATATATTACAATCTGCTATATTCTCTAATCTATTTGTAAACTCCATACCATTAGATATAGCCTCTTTTACCTGTTCTGTAGTAAGTTCAAGTGTCCTATCAACTCCACTTGATAACTCATCTATCCTCCATTGTGCTATATCAAAACCTATAACTTTATATTTAGATGAAAAAGCGTGAGCTAATGGCAAACCTACATACCCTAAACCTATAACGGCTATCTTACTGTTCATATAATACTCTTTACTATTTTAGAATAGTATATTATACCTTTAAAATCCTAAATCATAAATTTAAACAACACCTAATATAATAGTTAAATTTTTATAAAAGTTCTATTTAACAATACATCTAGCAGTATGAAAAGGTCTTGAATAGTTTGGTGAGGTAAAAATATCTCCTTCTAAGCTCCAATCTCTGTTTTTATTAATATCTACAGATTGTGCTACTTTTCTTAATGCACGACTTTCACATATAATGGTTTTTCCTTCTTTAAAAGCACTTTTTACTTCACTCATTCTATCGGTTGTAATTTTAAAGTGTAGTCCAATAAAAAACGCTAAAACTAAGCTAACCCACATCATACCTTTTTTTAATGCCCCTTTAGACATAAATGGTCTAGTTGTTACAAAAAGGGTGACTGCTAAAATTACAAATGATATAAATAGATAACCACCCTCTAGTTCTAAAAATTTTTCCATAATCTGTTTCTCCTATTAATAATTGGTGAATATACTATCAAATTAATAAATAGCAATAGTTGACAAACATCAACAATATAAAATGTAAAAATATCTATAATTAGAAAAAAGAGAGAATTATGAGAAAATATCTGTTTATTGCACTAGGTCTAGGGTTTGGACTACTTGCTATTAATGCTTTTCTTGAGTCTAAACCAGTAGCAAAAGCTCCTATATATAAGAGTATTAAACCATTTTCACCTTATTATTTAGATAAAAGATTTGGAGGATTAGAGATTTTAAGCAGAGTTGATAGTGAATTTAAAGAGAAGCCTAATAATATGGAAGTTTTTCACCGTTTAGAGTTTTTAGAAAAAGAGTGGGGAAAAGAGCATCTTAAAATAGTAGATAATAAATTAACAATATTAGATAATAATAGCTCCACTATAAAAACCATTCCAATATCTACCAAAGAAGATAGTGATTTTATACATAAATATTATGGAATATAGATTATGATAAAGATAGTAATGACTTTGGTTTTTTCTGTTGTAATGTTACTTTTTATGGCATTTCCTGCTATGAAAATAGTTGAATTTATTAAAACTAAAAAAGAGTTATCAAAAAAAACAGAAAATGTTATTTTAATAGTTTTAACTATACTTTTATCTTTAATGATAGGGATTTTTTTACAATTTTACTAAAAAATTAAGATTAATCATATACAATAAGCTTATAAATATCAAAAATTTGGAGCTTAAATATGCTTAAACAGAAATCGTTAATTTTAATATCTCTTATACTCTTTTTTACAAACTGCTCTTCTATTGTAAATAAAAATAGTGTAGCTTTACCTAAAGATAAAGTATATGCTATAAGCTCATTTTGGAACTATACAGAGACACCAATGGCAGGGCTTCGAGCTTCTGCTATTATAGATGGTGTTTTATCTAAAAAAAATATTAATACTATATCTTTAATTGGTGGAAGTGAAGAGATAGAGAGTGCTAAAAATAAACAGAGTTTTATAGAAGAGAAAAAAGCAAAAGCTCTAGCTCTTGGTGCAACATATCTTATTATTGGTTCTGTTCAAGAGTGGAGATATAAAACAGGAATTGATGGTGAACCTGTTGTTAGTTTTACCTTAAAAGTAATAGATTTAAAAAGTAATAAAACTGTTTTTAGTGGAGTTGGAGCTAAAAGTGGTTGGGGACATAAATCTATAGGTGTTATAGCACAAGAGATAGCACAAGAGCTTATACCTCAATTTATCTTATAATTTAAATATACTATTATGACATTAGAAAGAAAATCACCTTTAATTCAAGCCTTTGAAGTTATTGCTATTACTATTATAATTAATATTATTGGATATTTTGTTGATGCCAAAGACCCACTTCTTATACACTATAACTTTAGCTTTTTAATCTTATGGTTGGCAATTATAACACTATTTTATGGGTTAACTATGGGGCTAATTATGTGGATAGTTTTTGCTATAGTCTCCTCATTTTTATATATTGATGATAATATATTTATATTTACACTTTTAGAAAACCTATTTTTTGTATTTCTATTTGGTCTATTTTTCTCCAATCTGCATAATGAAGCCAATAAATTTAAAATAAAAACACAATATCTTCAACTTCGCCTAAAAGAGTTAACCAATGCCTTTTTTACTTTAAAGATTTCTCATGATAAATTAGAGTCTATATATATTATTCAACCTGCATCAATTCGGTTTGTTATTTCTGAAATTTTAGAAGCTACTGAACATAATACACCTAAGCAGAGTGCAGAAAATACTCTAAAAATCTTAAAAAAATTCTTTGGTGTAAATTCGGCTAGTATATATAGGGTTAAAAGAAATCTATTGAGACAAGAGTTTGCATCTATTGGAGATATGGAAGAGAAGATAAGTAGTAGTGATAAACTTATTTATGAGAGCATAATACAAAAAAGAGCAATGTATTTAGATAATTTAGATGATAAAGAGCAGACAGAATATATATATGCTGTTCCATTTTTAGATAAAAGAGATAGTGTTGTAGCTATATTAATTATTAAAGATATTCCATTTCTATTTTATAATAAAGATACTATTTTAAAAATTAGTGTCTCATTTAACTATATATGGACAGAGTATAAAAAAAGAGCTTCACTTAAAAAAATAGAAGAGAAAAAAAATCTCTTAAGTAGTAAAAATAGTAAACAAGATATTATTGATTTTAAAATAGAAGTAGAGAGACTTACTAATATTTTAGATGGGTATAATATAGATAGTAGAATATACTCTATCTATACAAAAAATAAATATCTAAATAAAGAGATAAAAGATTTTCTATATCAAAATGAGCTATTTGAGATTTTAGACCAATATATATCTATTAAGTGTGGTAATAATTATATTCACCTTATTTTATTTCCCTTTGTCTCTCTTCCTAGTCTTCACGCTACAGCTAAGAGCTTAGATGAAGAGTTAGACGAGATAGAGGGAAGACTTAGAGTAGAGATGTTAGAAGATGGATTAAAATATCATCTAAGTTCTAAGAACTTTGAGGGACTTAGAAAAAAACATATAAGTGTTAAAACTTTTCATAATCTATTACAGGAGTATAGTTGTGTTTAATGATTTAACTCTAAATTCACTTTTAAATAATATTTTTACTATATTAAAACATCAAAATAGTCCTGAAGAGCTTATATTACTACTAGTTGTTGAGGTACTATTTTGGACAACTCTCTCTATAGTTTTAATTATGTTTTTACCTAAAAAATATAGACCATTTAGAAAAGATATTTTTATATTTTTTACAGTTATTAATATTGGACTACTTTTTATAGGAGTGATTTTAACTCTAATTATGATTATCTTTGGCTTATCTTGGGCAACACATAGAGTTAGTCGTCCGCACTATGAAGCGATTAAACTTGAAGATGAAATTGCAAAGTTCCCAATAGTCTATAGTAAATTCCAAGAGGGAATATTGACTATGGAGGGTAAAAATAGAAATAGTATATCTAGTGATAATAAGATTAAATCTCTTAAAATCCTTTATGATAGTAATGCACAGGGAAATATTGGAAAAATAAAAAAATTTTTATCTGATAATTCAGATGAGACTAGACTATACGCATTTGCATTAGTATCTACATTTGAAAAAAAGTTAAATGATAGAATAACAGAGTTACAAGAGAAAATTAACAGTACAGATAAAGAAGATATAAAAAATTTTGAAAAGTATAACTTTGAATTAGCAAATACATATTGGCAGTTTATTTTTCATGGTGTAGCAGATGAGCAATTACTAGGTTTTTATACACAAAAAATAGAAAATATACTTAAAAATATTGAACATCAACCAAATGCTTATATTCTATTGGGGAAAATTCATCTTATAAATCATAAATATATGTTTGCAGAAGATGCCTTTTTTACAGCTATTAAATTGGGTATTCCTAAAAAAGCAATGGCTACCTTTTTGGCAGAGGTTAAGTTTGGTAAAAGAGAGTATAACAGAGTAGCTCCATATATTTTACCTGACCAATTTAATTTAGATTTGAGATTAAAACCTCTTATAGATATGTGGATACGAACATGAAAATAGTATTTGACAAAGGCGAACCAGATATAATGATACCTTGTGAGGGTACATTTCCTTATGTAAGAGGTGGAGTATCTTCATGGATAGCACAACTTATTACAGGAATACCCCAGTATAAATTTGGCATAGTATTTATAGGAAGTAAAAGAGAGGAGTATTCAGATAAACCACTATATCCTCTTAACGATAATTTAGTCTTTATGATAGAGACTTTTATGTTTGATGAAGACCAAAAACCACCAATTAGGCAGATAGATGGTAATCCTGAAGATTTTGAAGTTGTAGAGGAGTTATATAGATGGTTTAGAGATAAAAATAGTATGATGCCTTTTCCTGAAGAGATAAAAAACTTAGATTTCTATTTAAATAAGGTAAATGAATCAATCTTTTTATATAGTAGAGAGTCTTGGTATTTTACTACCAATAAAAATAGTGAAAATTGTGGCGAAATTCCATTTTTAGACTACTTTTGGTCTGTAAGAAGTATTCTTATTCCTGTTTGGAAAATGGCTAAATTAGCTAAAAAGATAGCTCATAGAGGTAAAATTATACACTCACCATCAACTGGTTACTCTGGATTTCTATCTACACTTATCTCTAACCATACAGGCAAACCATTTATTTTAACAGAGCATGGTATCTATACAAAAGAGAGAAAAATTGACCTCATCTCTAGCTCTATGACTCTATATCAGAAAGTTGCACTATTTAAAGAGTCTGCTGAAGATAACTATATCCAAGGTATGTGGGTTAGATTTTTTGAAGGAATTGGAAAAATGAGTTATGATAGAGCAAACCCTATTCTTTCACTTTTTGGTGTAGCAAAAGAGACACAGATAGCCTATGGAGCTAATCCTGATATATGTAGTGTTATTCCAAATGGTGTGGATATTAAAAAACTAGGAGCAACTCTAAAAAATAGACCAAAAGGTGTACCACAAGTTATCACTTTAATTGGTAGAGTTGTATCTATTAAAGATATAAAGACATTTATTAGAGCTATTAGGGTTACAGCCAATGTTATTCCAGAAGTGGAAGCGTGGATAGTAGGGCCAGATGATGAAGAGAAAGAGTATGCACAAGAGTGTAGAGACCTTATTGATATACTTAATGTAAAGAAAAATATTAAATTTTTAGGATTTCAAAATATTGTTGATATTTTGCCAAAGAGTGGAATATTAACTTTAACTTCAATTAGTGAGGGTATGCCACTTGTAACACTAGAGGGTTTTGCAGCTGGTGTTCCTTGTGTTAGTACAGATGTTGGCTCATGTAAAGAGCTAATATATGGAGGAGAAGACCCAAGAGATAAGGCTTTAGGAAAAGCTGGTGTTGTTTGTGAAATAGCAAATGTTAAACAGTTAGCAGATGGATATATAGGTCTTTTAACAGATGAAAAAAGATGGCTACAGGCACAAGAGACAGCTATTAAAAGAGTTAATATGTTCTATACACAAGATATTTTTTTAAATAACTATAAAAAAGTATATGAAGATATATTTAAAAAGATAGAGGGCTAATATGGCAGGAATTGGTTTTCAATTAAAAAAAATTCTTGAAGAGAGATCTTTAACTTCTATATTAAAAACTTTTGGATATTCGGCAGTTTTAAGTAGTGGACCTTGGGTTATATCAATGATTATAATTCTTGGGATTGGACTTACTAATATATATTTTTTTCATACAAAAGACCAAGATGATATAATGTTAAAGGCTTCTGTTACCTATGTTTCAGCCTTAGCATTAAGTTCTATATATACAGGTTTTTTACAGCTTCCATTTACTAGATTTGTAGCTGATAGAATGTATGAAAAGAGATACTATTTAGTTTTGCCTAACTTTTTAGGAACTATTATTATAACTATTGGTATTGGCTCTATTTTAGCATCTCTTTTGGCTATTATTATATTCAACTCTCAAAGCAACTTTTTTATTCTACTCTATATTACTCTATTTGTAGTTTTAAGTTGTGTTTGGGTTGCTAATATTTTAGCAGCTAGTCTGAAATTATATAAGTTAGTTATTCTATTCTATCTTCTTGGATATATATCTATTTATATCTGTTCCATATTTTTAAGAGAGTATCAGATTATTGGTCTGCTTATATCTTTTATTATAGGAAATAGTATTCTTTTTATTTTGCTATTTTTAGGAATTATATATTTTTATCCATCATCGAATAAAAATAATAAGAGATTTATTAGATTTGATATGTTTAAACAAAACTATGGAAAGTTCTATTGGAAACTTGGTTGGTCTGGAATGTTATATAATATCTCTATTTGGATAGATAAAGTTATATTTTGGTTTAGTCCGATAGTTGGGTATGCTGTTATTGATAATCTTCACGCATCTATGGTTTATGATTTTCCTATATTTTTAGCATATTTATCTATTATCCCAGGTATGGCTATATTTTTCTTTAGATTAGAGGCCGATTTTGCCGAGTCTTATGCAAACTTCTATAGAGCTATTAATAAACATGGAACACTTGAACAGATAAAAAGTTATAAACAAGATATGATAGATGGAGTAAAAAGAAGTATTCAAGAGGTTCTATTTGTACAAGGAATGTTTAATATTTTACTATTTCTTAGTGCAGAGGAGCTTTTTAAACTTTTTATGTTGCCAAAACTATATTTACCACTTTTTTATGTTGATGTTATTGGTGTTCAATTACAGCTTGGCTTTATGTCTATTTTAGCTTACCTTTACTATCTTGATAGACAAAAAGAGGCATTAATATATACACTTTTATTTGTTATACTAAATGCACTACTTACTTGGATAAGTATTCAACTTGGACCATATTTTTATGGATATGGATTTAGTATTGCCTTGCTTATACTTTTTGTAGCAAGTATTAATACACTAAATAATATTTTACGGGAGTTAGATTATCAAACCTTTATGTTGCAATAGAATAGTACTTTTTTTAACACTACTGTTTTCACACTTAATAGCAGATGAGAGATACGCATTTATATATAGTAAAAATATAGATGATACATTTATAAATTTTTACGATAAAGTTGTGGTAGAGGCTGATGCTATTGATAATATATATGCCATTCGTTATCCTGAAAAGATGGTTGCTTATGTAAGTTTAGGAGAGATAGAGCCTTGGAGAGAGAGTAAAACAAAATATAAAAAGTCATGGATAATATCTAAAAACAGAACATGGAACTCACTTGTAGCTGATTTAAGTAAAGAGGAGTATCAAAATTTTCTATTTGAAAGAATTGCCTTACTTTATAAAAAGGGTTATAAAAACTTCTTTTTAGATACCATGGACTCCTATCATGTAACAGCTAAAGATAAAAATCTTTTTAATAGACAGCAAGATGGTATTATTGAGTTTATACATAAGTTTCGTAAAAAATATCCAAAATCTAAAATTATTCTAAATCGTGGATTTGAACTTTTAGATAGAATACATAGTGATATAGATGCAATAGTAGCTGAGTCTTTAATATCAAGATATAATCACAATAAAAAAGAGTATATAAAAGTACCTAAAAAAGATAGAGAGTGGCTTTTAGGAGAGTTTAAAAAGGCTAAAGAGTATAATTTAGATGTCATCTCAATAGACTATAGCAGTGGCAGTACAAAAGAGCGACAAAAGATAGCCAAAAAGATAAGAGCTTTAGGAGTTATACCTTATGTTACAGATGGACTACTTCAAGACCAAGGGGAGTGTGATATTACTAGGGTTAGAAGAGATATTCTTATTCTTTTTAACCGTGCTATGTTTAAAGATAAAAATGAGGTATATTCAGATGTTCACTTAATAACATCTATGCCTATAGAGCATTTTGGATATATTCCAATCCTTTATGATATATCAGAAAAAGAGCTACCAGAGAGGGTAGAAGATAGATACCATGCAGTAGTGATTTGGAGTGATGGAAAGACAAAAAATGATAAAAAAATCTATAATTGGAGTAGAGAGCAGATAAAAAGAGGGATAAAGATACTTTTTTTAAAAAACTTTGTCTTTACTCCTACAGAGCAGAGATTAAAAACATTTGGTTTAAAAAGAGAGAAAAATTTAAATAGTATATTAGATAAAGTAAAAGTAATATATCATAAACCATATAAACCATATGAGATAAAAGCATCTATAGAGTATGAAGATAAGCTATTAACAGGAAAAAGATTAAAGCCAATATTGACAGTCAAATTTAAAAATGGTCAAAAAAACATCCCAATAGCAATCACTCCTTGGGGTGGATATGCTTGGGCAGACTCTTTTCTATTAAGTATTGGAAATGAAGCCTTTTGGACTATTGATGCTTTTAAATTTTTTAAAGATACTCTTAGATTAGATAATACTCTTGTGCCTGACCCAACAACGGAGGCTGGTAGAAGAGAGTTATTTGTTCATATTGATGGAGACGGATTTGTAGAGAGAGTTAGAACCAATACAGAAAAATTATCACCAGAAACACTTATTGAGTATATTTATAAAAAATACCATATACCACAAAGCGTATCTATTATTCAAGGTGAGGTTGATACTATTGGAATGTTTCCAAAACTTAGTCCAAAAATGAAAAAAATAGCAAAAAAATTATATGCTATTCCATGGATTGAACCTGCAAGTCATAGCTTCTCACACCCATTCTTTTGGAATAAGGTAATACAACCTAAAAACTCTTCTCCCAAAGCAGGAAAAGATTACCATTTAGCAATTCCAGATTATCACTTTTCTTTAAAGCAAGAGACAGTAGGAAGTATAAAATTTGCACAATCATTTGCTCCTAAATATAAACAGAAAGATAAAGTTCTATTTTGGAGTGGAGATTGTCTTCCACCTAAATCGGTACTATCTTTTATTGAAAAAAATGGAATAATAGCTATGAACGGAGGAGATACAACAATAGATAAAGAGTATCCTCTTCTAAGCCATATAGCACCTTTTGGACTTCAAAGAGATGAGTACTGGCAAATATATACAGCACAGCAAAATGAAAATATATTTACAAATGAGTGGACAGGTCCATTTTGGGGATTTAGACATGTTATAGAGACATTTAAACTTACAGAAAAGCCTAGAAGATTAAAAGCTATTAATATATATTATCACCTCTATTCAGGTTCAAGAGTTGCCTCTCTTAAAGCACTAGATGAGGTTTATGCTTGGGCTGTAAAGCAAAAAACTTCAAAAATATTCGCTTCTCAATATATTAAAAAAGTTAAAGATTTCTACCACACATCTATTGCAAAGATAGCAAAAAATAGATACGAGATTAGAAATAGTGGATATTTGCGTACAGTAAGAGTTAATAAAAGAGTAAAAGTTAATATAAAAAATTCTGTAGGAGTTGCAGGGTTTAATTATGAGGGAGATAGAACCTATATTACGCTAGATAGAAGAGATAATCATATTATAGAACTTACAAATAGAGTTATTAAAATTCCATATCTTATAGACTCAAACGGTTGGGTAGAAGAGTACTCTAATAATAGGTTTACATTAAAATCAAATATGCCAATAGAGGCAAATTTTTATCTTCCAAAATCGTGTACTCTAAAACCAATAAAAGGTATAGTTAGTGTAAAGAAGAGAACCACTCTATCTATATCTTCAAAAGATAGGAAAGGAGCTACTATTGAGTTTAAGTGTAAATAATAATGATAGTAGCACCTCAATACTATCTTTTAAAGAGATTATAGGAATTGTTATTGTATTTAGTTTAATGCTATATCTACTCTTTCCAAAAGATAATATAGATGAGATTATAGAACAAAAGGGTAAAAATACAAATCTATCCATAAATTACTTAGAGAGTATGTTACTCTACTATCCAGATAATATAAAACTTCAAATGATACTATTAAATAACTACACCTCTGCTAATAAAAAAAAGAAAGCCTTTGCACTTATAGATAAAATCTTATCTAAAACAGAAGATAAAAAAATATTAGAAGAGGTTTTAAAAATAGAATATACGCTATTAAAAGATAATTACTTTAAAAAAAAAGATAAAAAATTATTAGCAAAAATAAAAAATAAACTATATAAATATTTTGAGTTTACAAAAGATAATAGAGACTATATGTTTTTTTTAACAGAAGCCTCTCAAATGGATTTTAGAAAATTAAAATATATATCTTTAAAAGGTTTAATTAAACAAAAACCAGAACTAATTGATTATAATTTAGAAAAAGAGTTATATTATTTAGCCTTATCTTTAGGATATAAAAAAGAGGCAAATAGTTATTTACTAAAACTTAGTACTTATTCAAATGTAGATAAGGATTTTAAAGATAATGCTTTATCTGTTATGTTACAAAATAAAAAGTATAAAGAGGCAATAGATTTATCTACAAAACTATTTTTACATGCAAAGGAAAAAAAAGAGGTAGAAAATTACTTTAATATAGCACTCTATGCAACAGCTATACAAGAGGGAAATAATACAATAGCTTTAAGAAAACTTATAGGTTTATATAAAAATTCACAAGAGATAAAAGCATATAATATACATTTTATTTTAGATAATCTCTTAAAAGTAGGAGATATAAAAGGTGCTAGTAATTTTGTATTAGAGGCATTTAAAAAGTATCCTAATGAGTTTAATGAAAATAATATAGATTTAGCAATAAAATCTTTAATATATAATCAAAAGTTAAAACCAGCCTTAAAAATGGCACTATTTGCAAAAGACAAATTCCAAAGTTCAAAATGGTTAGATAAAGCTATTGAACTATCTATATGGCAAGGAAAAATGCAAGATGCTGTTAGATTAAATATAGTAGGCTATAGAGTATTTAAAGATAAAAAATATGAGCATTATCTTTTAGATAAAAGCAGTTTCAATACATCTTATGAGATATTAAATGAAATATATACAAATAAATTAAATAGTGGTGATTACTCTCAAATAGAAAATATAGCTAAATATTATGAATATACTGCTAAAACCAATGAAGGAGAGAACTACTTTTATAAACTATATAAAAAAAGTAAAAATAGAGAGGTTTTAAAACAGGCTATTAGCTTTGCATATAAAAATAACCACTATAAAAAGGGTTTAAAATTATATCACACCTATAAATCAAAATATGGTATAGATAAAACACTACACAAAGAGTCAATAAAAAAATTAACAGCACTAAAAGATTTTAGACAAACTTATAGTTTTTTAAAAGAGTTAGAAAAAGAGCAAAAAGAGGATAAAAGATTAAAGGCTATTTTAAAAAAATTGCATATAGAAGGTGAAGAGAATATTTATGTAAAACTTATGGATTTAGCATGGATATTTAAAGATTATAAATATCTATATAGAATTTTATGGAAATTAGAAAAAAAAGGTGAATTAAAAGAGGGAGGATATAATAAATTAGCTCTATTAGATAAAGAGTTAAATCATGGTAAAAAATTAGCATATCTATATAATAAATCTTGGAAAAAAACAAATAATAGAGCCTATATTAAAGCACTATTATATCTATATATGGAAAATAGAAAATATAAGAAATTTGGAAAACTTCTAAAATCTATAAAGAGAAAAGATAAAAAAGTTTTTGAAAAAGATATAAATTATCATATTCTATTAGCCAACTATTATGTAAATATATCAAAAATAAAAAAGGCAAAAGAGGAGTTTAAAAAAGCATTTAAAATAGATAAAAAAAATATAATAACCCATCAAGCCTATATATGGTTTTTAATAGACAATAGATTTAATAAACTTCTAAAAAAAGAGTTAAGAGTACTTAGAAAAAATCCAAAGCTACAAAGAGGTGTAGGTTTTCCATCAGTTGTTGGAGCTTTAATGTTTCAACACACCGATTTAGCCCTTAAATGGCTAAGACCACTTTTAAAAGCTAGTAGCAGTTTAGAGTATCAAATAGTATATAGTGATATATTACAGCTTCAAGATAGAGTAAATGGAGCAAATAAAGTAAGACTTAAACTATTTAAAAAATTAAATAGAATGATAAGAAAAAATCCAAAACTTTTAAAAGATAAAGCTTTTGCTAGAGTCTATTTAAGATTGGTTGTTATGTTTGTAACACCTTATGAGAGAAAAAATCTCTATTTTAAAAAGTTTAAAAAGCTATTTAAGCAAAAAGATTTTATGGAAATGAAACTAGGTTGGAAAAGCTATATTCAGAGTGAAGATGAGGTAAAATATTTAGCATCTAAATATAATATGAATATTCCATGGCTTAATCTATATTTGGCAATGAGTAGAGGAGATAATACGGCAAAGCAAGATTTAGTAAAAAACTATAAAGATATATTAGCCTTTAGAGATAGAGTAACAGCAAGTAAAGATATAGGAGACATAGCTGGTGCTTACTCTTTAGCATTTAAAGGAATGGAAGATAATAGAAGAGATACTGACCTATATAAAATATATGAAGGAATGGTAAATAGAGACTTTCCAAAAGGAAATATAAAAACAAAATATAAAAACTTATCAAAAAGTATAGATTTAATAGAAGAGAGAGTAAGTTATAGATGGAGTTTATATAAAGGAATTGAGTCCAAATTTTCATTTAATCAATATAGATATATAAAGAAAAAATCAAAAGATTTACTAGATAGTAAAATAGGCATATCCATAAACAATAGCCATAAAAACTTTATTTGGAAATTTGAAATAGCAAAACATTTTGCACAAAAAGATTTTATAAGTTCACTACTAGATTTAAGCTATCAAAATAGTGAATTTAGAGTAGAGGTCGAAGCAAAATATCAAAATAAAACAAATCAAACAACCCAACTTCAAATGATAGGTATTCAAGACTCTGTAAAGGTAACAGCCACAAGAAAACTATCTAAAAGAGTAGCCATTGGAGTATCATATAAAAATAGTCAATATAAAACCCAAACAAAAGATGATATGGGAGGAGTACAAGAGTTAAAGGTAAGTGCTAGTTATTTAGTTAGAGGAGGTTACCCAGATATGCACCTTTCAACATATATGCTTATTAGTAGATTTAGAGATGTAAAAAAAGATATTTTACCAAAAAACTATACAGAACTAGGAACACAAGTCTCAATAGGAGCTGTAAAAAACCAAGAGATACATAGAGACTGGAGACCTTTTGGACTATTTGGACTATCTATAAATAATAGACAAGATATAGGAACAAGCCTATCATTAGGAGTATCAGGAGAAGTTATGGGAGAAGATTTATTAAACCTATCATTTGACTATAGTAAGGGAATTAATATGATTAGCTATCCATCTTATGGGGTTAATATTAATTATAAGTTTTAAATTTAAAATATTTTTATTAAATAAAACTGTTCAATAATCTAAATTAAATAAATTTTGTTTATCAAAGCGAAGTCGTTATAATTAGAAAAAATTATAAAGGCTATAATTATGACAAATAGATTACCTTGGTGGGTAGGTGGCATTTTAATGTCTGGACTTTTACTTCTTACATTCTCAATTTTTGGGGCAGACCGTCCTATTGGAGCTTCGACTTATGTTCCATATTTTGCAGGAGTTGTTTTTGATTTAGATAGTGAAAAATATACATATCTAAAAGAGATTAAAAATGCTGGTTCTTGGGAAGGGGTTATGCTTCTTGGTGTACTCGTTGGTGGATTTATAACTTCTGTATTTATTACAAAAAGTTTTAGAATATCATTAATTCCATCGGCTTGGAAAAAGTATAAAAATAGCTCTGTTCTTTCTCGAATACTTTGGAGCTTTTTTTCAGGTTTTATTATGATAATTGGTGCAAGACTTGCAGGAGGGTGTACTAGTGGTCACTTTATGTCTGGAATGAGTCAACTCGCAATATCTTCTATGATATTTGGAACAGTTGTTATGATTTCACTTCTATTAACTGGTAAATATTTTTATAATACAAAAGGTAAAGAGTAATGGATATTGTTGTAGTAACGGAAGGTGAAAATTTTGGTTCAAGAATTGTGCAGATGATGGAGAGTGTTATTCATCAAGGGCATGGCTCTTTGGCTTTGGTATTTTTAATCGGTATTATATTTGGTGGTATTATTCAATATACTAGAGTTGATAAGTTTGAGAAAATTGCAGGATTTGCAATGCTTAAAGATACTATAGTTCCTAAAATGCTATTTTTAACTGTTGGGCTTACAGGTATTGGATTATATTTTTTAATAGAAGCAGGTGGTGCACATTATCATATTAAACCTATTATTTGGCAAGGGCTAATTATTGGTGGTACTCTATTTGGTATCTCTATGGCAATTTTAGGTAAATGCCCTGGTACTGGACCTGTATCTATAGCAGAGGGTAGAATAGATGTTTTAATTGGTGCTATTGGTGGACTATTTGGTGGATTGGTTTTTACTATCTATTATAATGATTTCTTTAAACCTTTAATGGGTGAGAGTTTAGGAAAATTTAAACTACCAGATTTTTTTGTGGGAAATGAACATTTAGTAGTTCTTATATTTGGTATTGTTATTACAGCAGTAGCGATTTTAATTCCAAAAGTGGAGCTTTATGATGAAGCTGATTTGGCAAAGTTGCCTGATGACGCACGACCTGATAAAAAATAATTTAAATTGCCAATTTACTAAGCTTTTAAGGACAATCATCGTATAATTTTTTCAAAAAATTGACGAGATATATGCAACTTAAAAACCAAAAATTATCTATTAAATCCTATCTTGACCTCTCTCAACTTCTAAAAGAGTATAGGGGGAGTCATGAAGAGAACCGAACATTTGCTTTAAAGCATAAAAAGCTAGAAAAAGCTCCAACCAAACTACTACTTGAGTGGTTAAGAAGAAACTCTTTTAAAATAAGAGGAGAATTAAACTCTAAAAAATATTTAGAATATCTTACATCTTTTGACTCTATAATGGGAATAATGTTTTTTATTATAGGCTTTTTTGTAGGACTTGGGCTACTTAGCTATAATGGTCAAGCACCTGTAAATATTATCTACTATCTACTAATTGCTATGTTTTTACCAGTTTTTAGTATGTCTATTTCAATATTTACAATGTTTACTCATGGAAAAGTAGCTAACTTTCTTACTATGCTTTTTCCACTTCATTGGGTTGAGAAGATATTAACTCATCTACCTTTTAAAAATAAAATAGAAGATTTTAAAGCACCATTCTCTTTTGAGTTTTCCAAATGGCTCTTTATGGAGAGACTTCATCTATTCTCTATGCTATTTTCTATTGGTCTTCTTTTATCTCTTTTACTTATGGTAATAGCTACAGATATAGCTTTTGGGTGGAGTACAACACTTCAAATATCTGCTGACTCTTTTCATAGTTTTCTCTCTTACATTGGCTTTTTATGGAGTAATATATTCCCATCAGCCATTCCATCATTAGAGTTAGTAGAAATGAGTCACTACTTTAGATTAGGAGAGAAGCTGGATATTTCAATGGTTCATAATGCAGATAAATTAGGTGCATGGTGGAAATTTTTAGCAATGACAACTGTAATTTATGCTATAGGGTTTAGATTTCTATTTTGGATTTTTAGTAAAGATATGCTAGAGAAACAGTTAGAAAAAGAGTTTCTATCACTAGAAGGAGTTAGGGGAATTTTAAGAGAGTTTCAAACCCCTTTTGTATCTACTCAATCACCAAAAGAGGAAAAACATTTAGAGATAAAAGAGAAAAAAGAGGAAAAAACTATAACTATAGATGAAAAACTTTATGAGTCTATTTTGGGTTGGAACTTCTCTTCTGATGAGATAGCATTAGCAAATGATGCAAGAGGTATAAAAGCTTTAACTATATGGGCAGTTGGTGGAAGTAATAGTTATGCACAAGATTTACAAATAATAAAAAATATGAGTGGTATTGTATTTTTATATGTAAAATCATGGGAACCTCCAACTATGGATTTCATAGATTTGTTAGAGATGTTAATAGAAAATAGAAAAGTAAAAAAAATTCAAATATATCCACTTGGAACTATTGGAAAACATTATAAAAATAGCGATAGTGATGTAGATGTATGGATAAAAAAGATAGATAGTGTAAAATCGGATAAGGTATGGATTGTATATAATGGAAAATAAAGTTAATGATTATCCAAAATTTGCTGTTGTTGGACACCCAAATAAGGGTAAAAGTAGTATTGTATCATCATTAGCACTTGATGATAGTGTTCAAATAGGAAATACCCCTGGGACTACACAGGTAAAAAGAGGATTTCCTTTAAAAGTTGATGGAAAAATAGTTTATGAGCTTTTTGATACACCTGGGTTTCAAAGGGCTAGAAGAATATTAGCTTGGTTAGAAGAGAATAAACCCTCTTCTGCCGATAAGAGAGCTGATGTTATTAGAGAGTTTATATATCAATTTAGAGACGATAAAAGATTTAAAGATGAGATAGAGTTATTAGAGCCAATTATGGATGGAGCTGGAATTATATATGTAGTAGATGCATCTAAACCTTATGGTCCAGAATATGAAATAGAGATGGAAATACTTCGTTGGGCAGGTCAACCATCTATGGCAATACTTAATCTTATTGGAGATGAGGATTATAGAGAAGATTGGAAAAGAGCATTAGGACAATATTTTAGACTTGTTAGAACTTTTAATCCACTACAAGCAAAATTTCGTGACCATATAGAGTTATTAGAGAGTATGGCACAACTTAAAGAGGAGTGGACAAAATCTATTAAAACAGCTATTGGTGTTTTAGAAGATTTACAACAACAAAAAATTGATAGAACAGTTGATGCTATTATAAAAGGTACTGTAAAGAGTCTATCTTTTGTATATACTAAAAGAATAAAATCTAAAAAAGCCTCAAAAGAAGAAGAGAAAAGTGTTCAAGAGAGATATAAAAAAGAGATTATTAAATATGAGAAAAATTTAGAAAAAGAGATAGCATCTATTTGGAACCATAGAAGTATAAATAAGGTAGATAGTGTCTCATCACTAGATAATGTACCTTTATTTTCAGAGGAGAGTGCTTCTGTTTTTGGACTAGGTCAAAAAGAGCTAATAGTAACAGGAGCTTCTGCTGGTGCTATTGGAGGAATGGGAATTGATTTAGCTTTAGGTGGAAGTACATTTCTTTTAGGCTCTTTTATTGGTGGAGTAGTTGGAGGTATTGGAGCGATGAAAGGGTTTGATAATCTATATGAGGTTAAACTATTAGGACAAAAATTTGGAAAACGAGAACTCTCTATTGGTCCTATGAAAAATATAAATTTTCCTTATGTCTTTTTAGGTCGAATGTTATATCACGCATCTATTATAGCAAACCGTTCACACGCATCAAGAGATACACTTGAACTTAAAAATAAAAACTCTTATATAGGAAAAATTATAACAAGCGAAATGAGAAAAACGCTTGAAGAGGTACATGAAAAGTTAAGAGAGAAAAAAGAGCCTAAAGAAGAACTAATAGCTAAATATAGAGAAGTTATTTTAGAGAGCTTTTTAAAGTTATTATAGTTTTGAAAAAGTATTTATATTTAACTAAGACTGATACAACTATTGGTTTTGTATCTCAAGAGAGCTTAAAAATAGATATAGCTAAAAAGAGATTGCCCAATAAACATTATATAAGAGTTGTAAATTCACAAAAATCTTTAAAATCTTTTACAAGAGTTCCAACTAAATATAAAAACTCCGTTAGGCGTTCTAAAAAAACCACATTTATTATGCCAAATGGCAACTCTTTTCGTATTGTAAAAAATAGTAAACATAATCTTTTATTAGATAGAATTAAATGGAGTTTTAGCTCTTCGGCAAATTTAAGTGGAGAAGAGTATAATGAATATTATGCTAAACAAGTGGCAGAGGTTATAATATATGAACCAAATACCATAGATAGCAATGCTTCTAAAATTTATAAATTGGGAATTAAAAAAATAAAAAAAATAAGATAAGATAGAATAGCAAAAAAGCTATTCTAAAAAAATTATGCAGGGATTACAGAAACTCTTTTTTTGCTTCTATTTACATTGTCAAACTTAACAACACCTTCAATTTTAGCAAAAATTGTGTGGTCTTTACCCATTCCAACACCAGTACCAGCGTGAACTTTAGTTCCTCTTTGTCTAATAATAATATTACCAGGGATTACAGCTTCCCCACCATATTTTTTTACACCTAATCTTCGTCCAGCCGAATCTCGGTTATTTTGGGTTGACCCTTGACCTTTTTTGTGTGCCATATATCATGCCTCCTTATGCTATACTTGTAATTCTAACTCTTGTAAAGTCTCTTCTGAAACCTCTTTTTAGTTTAGAATCTTTTCTTCTTCTCTTCTTATAGATGATAACTTTTTTATCTCTTCCTTCGTTTATCACCTCACCTTTAACTACAGCACCCTCTACAAACGGAGTACCAACAGTTAATTCACCGTTATCTAGTGCTAGAACTTCTTTAAACTCTACAGCACTTTTTGGTTCTAAACTCATTTTGTCAAAACAGATAATATCACCCTCTTGAACTTTGAATTGTTGACCACTTGCTTTAATGATTGCGTACATTGCAAACCCTTCAATAATTATTATTATACCAATAAAAATAGTATTGGTCTTTTTAAAAAGTTTGAGATTATACCCAAAAGATTTTTAATTCTATTTTAAAGGGCTAAAAGAAACTATGACTAACTTCTTTTATAGGCAAAATATATACTAACTAAAAGACCCAAAGGAAAAGAGAAAATAAAGGCTTCTCCCACATTTGAAAAATCAGTTATTAAGAAATATGGCCAAGCTACCTCTAAAAAACTATTACTATTTTCTATATTTGTAATACCAATTGCACTACTTAATATAGTGAGAATTGAAACGGAAAAATATAAAACAGATATAAATATAAAAATAAAACTACTAATTTTTTTCAATACTCCATTTTTCTTTTTTTCTATTTTGGTAGGGTTTTTATTATCTACAATAACTAAAGCTCTCTGTTTTATCTCTTTTTCTCTATTTAGAGCATCTTTTTTATCTTTATAAGATACAAGTGGATTAACTTCTAAATATAAGAGTTCTATTTTGCCGTTACTGTTCTCTTTTACTTTCCACTCTGGATATATATCATTCGAACGAATAGTATCATATAATTTTTGTAGTGTATTATCTAATATAATATCATCTGTTAAAAAGTCTAAATTAATATCATCTATAAAAGTTACTATTCCACTTTTAATAGGAGAATATTCAGTATATATACTCTTTTTAATATTATCTTCTCTCTCGTCCCACCAAGATACTAAATTATCACTGTCCAATTTCAATATATCTATTTTAAGAACTTCACCCCTATTTGAAGCTTCTAATAGATTTTTTTGAAAATTATCAATTTGATATTGAATTTTTTCTGTAAATTTTTTCATAGATTTAATCTTCTCTTCTTCTATACTCTTCTCTTGGGCTAAATTATCTTCTATATATCTATACTCTTGTTCATTCTGTTTTATTTTTAATAATTCTTGAGCCTTAATTCTTAAATCTCCCATAAGATTACCTCCAAATAGTATATTTATTATAATATTATATAGAAGAAAGCCCACAATAACAAGCTTTTTAAACTAAAAAATCAAAAATTTATTGATTTCGCAAAATCTAATATAAATTTAAAATATTAAAAAACATATTTGGTGATAATTCTCTTTAGTTAAAAATCATTATATAATAATTAAGATTAAAATAATATTATTTGTGTTTCTTTATTATTTTTTATTTGTATTATTTAGATAAGAAAAATTATTTTAAAATATAATTTTTTTATAATTTCTAAAGAGTCAAACTTTTATAAAAAAACAACCTCTTCTAAGGTATAATTTCAGAATTTATTTCAGAAGGACACATTATGAATTGGACATCAAAATCTTGGAGAAACTTTCCAATTAAACAACAACCAAGCTATCCAGACAAAGAAATTTTAAAAAAGGTGGAAGAGAAATTAAGCTCATATCCACCACTAATCTTTGCAGGAGAGGCTAGAACTTTAAAAGAAAATTTAGCAAAAGTAGGAAGAGGTGAAGCCTTTTTACTTCAAGGAGGAGATTGTGCAGAGAGTTTTAATGACTTTAAATCTTCTACAATTAAAAACCTCTTTAAATTAATGCTTCAAATGAATATGGTACTTATGTACTCTACAGGAAAACCTGTAATTAAAGTGGGAAGAGTAGCAGGACAGTTTGCTAAACCGAGAAGTTCAGATTTTGAAGAGATTAATGGAGTAAAACTTCCATCATATCGTGGAGATATTATTAATAATATAGAATTTAGTGAAAAAGCTAGAATACCAAATCCTAATAATATGATACAAGCATATTATCAAGGCTCTGCAACAATGAACCTACTTCGTGCATTTTCTCGTGGGGGACTAGCAGATTTAAATATGGTTCATCAGTGGAACTTAGACTTTATAAAAGATAACCCTCTAGGTCAAAGATATGATGAACTTAGTAATAAAATAGATAAAGCTATGAAGTTTATGAGTGCTTGTGGATTAAATAGTAAAAATACTCCTCAACTCCACCAAACAACTATATTTACATCTCATGAAGCATTGCTACTTAACTATGAAGAGGCATTAACAAGACAAGATGAAACAACTGATGAGTGGTACGACTGTTCAGCACACATGCTTTGGATTGGTGACAGAACTAGAGATTTAACTGATGCACATATTGAATACTTTAGAGGAATTGAAAATCCAATAGGTTGTAAAGTTGGGCCAACAATGGGAGAAGATGAGTTAATTGAACTTATCAATATTTTAAACCCAAAAAATGAAGAGGGAAGACTTAATCTTATAGTTAGAATGGGTGCAGATACAATAAAAGAGTATTATCCAAAACTTTTAAAACGGGTTAAAGATGAAGAATTACATGTAGTATGGTCATGTGACCCAATGCACGGAAATATAGAAAAGAGTTCAACAGGATTTAAAACAAGAAACTTTGATAATATATTAAAAGAGGTAGAACAGTTCTTTGAAATACATAAAGAAATGGGAACAGTTGCAGGTGGAATTCATTTAGAAATGACAGGAAACAAAGTAACAGAGTGTACAGGAAGCAAATCAACACCGATTACAGATGATGATTTAAGTAGCAGATACCACACTCAATGTGACCCAAGACTAAATGCCTCTCAAGCTTTAGAATTAGCATTTATGTTAGGTGATGTAATTAAAGACTAATGGATTTTAAGAAAAAGGAGCTAAAAACTCCTTTTTTAAAATTCATAATTTATACCTGCTGTAAATAAATCAGCACCACCTCCACCGAACTTTCCTATAATTCCATTAATATTTTCTCCTGCTTTAAGAGTTATACTCTCTTTTTCATCATGCAGATAAGATAATCCCCATGAGATACTATCTGTTGCCTTTACACGAAATCCCATTGAGAATATATCTCCATCACTATCTGGTAACTCATAGTTTATATACTTTTTAGGAATTGGAGTCTCATCTTTAGCATAAGCTAACATATAAGTTACACTATCCATTTTAATAGTAGCCCCTACTCTAAAAGTATCTGTATCTTCCCAATTTTTGGCTTTTGGGTTATCAAATGGTTCAATAAGAGGGGCTTTAATAGTAGAGCCGTAATTAAAATCTAAACTCTTATATTTTGACCAATATGTTCTTTCATAATTAAACTCTAAAGTGTATCTATCTTGCCATGTTTTACTAACTGCTAAATTAAGTGAGGCTGGAAGTGGTACTGTTACATCTGCACTATACTGTTTTCCTAGATTTCCAATATATAAATTGGCATCTCCCTCCTCTTTTAAATTAATATTTGAGCGATAAGTCATAGCTAAATTTATATCGGGCATTGGTTTATATGTAGTTGCTAAATTATACCCATACTCTAAAGTATCGCCCTCCATCTCTCTTTTAATTGGAACTCCAACCTCTCCTCCATCACTATATACTTTTCCTTCTGAATATATAGCTCTAATACCTCCACCAATAGCAAAATTATTAGATACTCTATATGATACAACAGGGTTAAACTCAACAACTTTTAATGTAAACTCTTCGGCAAAAAGTTTTTGATAGCTACTATCCCATCTTTTAGAGAGTCCTGCAGGAATAGTTACACTAGAACCCCATCTAAAAGAGCCTATTGGATTTGATACAAAATGAAGATATGAAATTCCTATATCTTCTACTTTAGACTCTCCATTAGCTGAATGTATATCTGTAGGAGATAAAGCTTGATTACCTATAAATTTGTTTTCTGGTAGATGGACTAATGTACCACCCACCTCTACTAAATGGTTATTAGAGTTTAAAAAAGCCATATTGGCAGGATTAAAATATGCTGTATCTGCACCTGTAGTGTGTGCCACATAAGCACCACTTAGTGCTGTTGAGTTTATAGATTGTTCAGGTAGTTTATATGCACCTGCTACTAAAAATGAACTTGTTATTACGCTTAGGGTTATTATATTTTTCATTTACTTCTCCTCTAATATCCAATAGTTGCTTTTCTAACAGTAGAAAATATATCTGTTGCCACACCATAAGCTAATGCTCCACAATCTCCATGAGTTACATTATGGTCAAGTCCAAGTGTTGCCTCAACTGGTATAAGAGATACATCTCTAGCACCCATTGCTTTCATTGTAGCCTCTGTAATTTGAGATATACCATAAGGAATAACCTCATCTCCCTCACACTGAACCAATCTAACAGATGTCTCTGGACTCCATGCGTGAACAGAGTTTTCTACAACTGCATCTCTAAACCAAAATGTACTATCTGTAAAGAAACTATTTACAAAACTTGGTTTAAATAGTCCTCTCTCTCCTGTAGTATCATAACTTAACTCTGGGTCAATTAAATCTCTAGCTATAGAGCCATCTAGTAGAGTGGGTAGTTTAGACGCATAAGGTTCATTAATTAAAGTCGTTGTCTCTTTTTCATAAGCTTTTCCATAAGCATAGACAAAATCAGCCATAAATGATGGAACTGATAACTTTTTAGCAGACAATACACCAAAAGCTGTTCTATTTACATCATAAGGTCCTGCCATTGGGATTGCCATTGTTACATTTAATTCACCACTCTCTTCTATCTGTTGTAGAGTAGCCATAGAGGCGTATCCACCCTCACTATATCCAGTTAAGAAGAGTTGGTTATTTAATTTAATATTATTCTCTTTTGCAAACACTTTTACAGCCTTAATAAAATCAATACTACTACTTGCTAATGATTTTTTTAATATAAATGGGTGATAGTGTTTTTTATAAGAGTCACCAAATCCAATATAGTCAGGTTGAAGTGTAGCAAATCCACCAAGAGAAGTTAAAATAATAGAAGAACCATCAGGAGTACCATTATTTGTTGCTATAACAGATGGTGCGTCACTATTTGCAAAAATTGTACCATGGTCATCACTTACCATTGATAGACCTATTTGACTAATGGCTGGAGGCATATCTGTAGGAATTACAAATAGTCCAGATACTCCAATCTCTTCGCCCTTTTCATCTGTTGTTGTATAAGAGATTTTATAACCCTTATATCCAAATACTGTTCTATTCTCATCAATAAGCCCTTTTGAGATTAAAGACTCTTTCATCATTTTTGCTGAAAAATCAACAACTAACTCACCACCTTTTACCTTTTCATTTTGTGGATTGTCTATATCTCCACAACCTAAAACTAAAAGTAGTGGGGTTATTACTGCTATGGTTCTTACTATATTTTTCATAATATTCTCCTCTTTATCTGTTAGAGTTAAGATACTCTATTGCTGTTGCTCCTAATATTTTCATACCTATCTCTAAGGCATCATCATCGACATCAAACATTGAATTGTGTTGTGCATAGTCTGTTCCTTTCTTATGATTTGCAGTACCTAGTCTAAAAAAGCTCCCCTTTACAATTTTTAGATACTCTGAAAAATCCTCTCCACCCATAACTGGGTCAATAAGATTTACTGTATTTTTATCTCCAATAATCTTCTTAGACTCTTGGACTAAAATATCAACTATCTCATCATTATTAATAAGTTCAGGCTGTCCAAACTGGTAACTAAACTTATATTCAGCACCCATAGATTTACAAATTCCTTTAATACTCTCCTCCATCATAAGGGGAATTTTTTTTCTAATCTCTTCATTAATTGTTCTAACAGTTCCAGTTACAACTACATCATCACATATAATATTAGAAGCTTTCCCTCCATTAACAGTTCCTAAAGATATAACAGCTGGGTGAAGTGGGTCAATTCGTCTTGATACAATATGATTTAGAGCATTTATAACCATTGATGTAACTAAAATTGCATCAACCCCCTCATGAGGTCTTGCACCATGCGCACTTTTACCATAAACCTCTATACTAAATATATCAGCTGATGCCATCATTACACCATATTTATATCCAATCTGCCCTGTTGGAAGATATGGATAGACATGCAGACCTAAAATCATATCTACACCATCTAATACACCCTCTTTTATCATATCAATACTACCACCCTCTTTACTCTCTTCTGATGGTTGAAAGATAAATCTAAAATTTCCACCTAATCTATTTTTTCTACTTAAAATTTTTAATCCAATGGCTACTCCTAAAAGATTTGCAGTATGTGCATCATGTCCACAAGCGTGCATAATACCCTCTATTTTAGAAGCATAAGGTTTACCAGTTCTCTCAATAATAGGCAAAGCGTCCATATCTCCACGAATGGCAACCATTTTCGCATCTTTTTGGGTTATTAAATCAGCAGTAAGTCCATAGTTATCAGGATACTCTTTAACCTCATAACCATAAACTTCTAAAATATTTTTGACTAAAGTTTTAGTCTCTTTTTCTTTTCCAGAGAGTTCTGGATATTGATGAAGTTTGTGTCTAATTTCTATAATTTCATTATCTATATTTTCAACTATTTTAAAATAATTCTCTTTTAAATGTTGCATTTTGTGAACCTCTTTTTTTTATTATATAAACTTTCTACTTAAAATATAATATAATCAAGAGGATTAGCTTATGTTAAAAGACTATGGTTCTATTTCCATTTATAAAGACTCTATCGTTTAAGACTAAATTTAAAGCACGAGATAGAACAATTTTTTCAACATCTCTACCAGCCTTTTGCATATCTTTCCACTCTAATCTATGATTAACGGGGATTACATCTTGAGCTATAATTGGACCTTCATCTAAATCATCTGTTACAAAATGAGCTGTTGCTCCAATTATCTTAACACCTCTTTGGTGAGCCTGTTTATATGGATTTGCACCAATAAATGCAGGAAGAAATGAGTGGTGAATATTTATAATTTTTTTACTATAGGTTGATACAAAGTTAGGAGTTAATATTCTCATATATTTAGCTAAAACCATATAATCAAAACCATATCTATTAACTACTTTCATAACCTCCTCTTCATGCTCCTCTCTACTTATTCCATTAGCACTTATATGAAAAAAAGGTATATCAAAACGGTTAACTAAACTCTCTAAAGTCTTATGATTAGCAACTACTGCTACTATATCAGCATCAAGCTCCCCTGCCTCATGACGAATAAGTATATCTCCTAAAGCGTGAGACTCTTTAGTAGCTAAAATTATAATCTTCTTTCTTCGAGGTTCAATAACTTGTAAATTAGCAGATAATGGAATAACTTTTTTTAAAGCATCTCTTAACTCATCTACATTAAAATCACCTGTCACAACAGTTCTCATAAAAAATTTACTCTGCTCTTTATCTACAAATTCACGATTATTTTCAATATTTAAGTCTCTATCATAAAAAACTTTTGAAATCTGATAAACTAGCCCTTTATTATCTTGACAATCTATTAAAACTCTTACTCTCTTTTCCATTTTTTTCCTATTTATTTTTAAAGAATTATACCACGAGAAGTTGCTGAATGGCTAAAGAGATAATAGCAAATAGTTTAAACTATTTACTATTTAAGATTAATCTCTTTTACAAGATGGACAAGTTTTATAGAGAAGTTCTTTTGTGAATTTTTGAGAGCTAAGTGTAATTTTGAATTTTGCCATACAGTTTCTACACTCTGTTGAGTAAGATGCTGTTCGAACTTTAACACCTTTTGGTGCAATGGTATTGCTTTTTTCCTGTGTATTTGCACAGCCTACAAATATAAGCAATATAGATATAATAATAGAGACTTTTTTCATTATCCTTTTCTCCTATTAAAAGTTGATAACTCTTAGTTACCAACTAATTATAACAAAAATTTAGAAAAAAAATTACTTTTTTAACCTTTTTCAATCTCTCCACGATAAGATACAATTCCACCAGAGTGGTTAATTACATTTTTCATTCCATTTTGTTGAAAAACTCTTTGAACACTTCCACTTCTTGCATCTGTTCTACATGTAAAAATAACCGTCTTATCCTTATTCTCATCTAAAAACTGTTGACCCCATGATTGAAATATAGATGTAGGTTTTAATAAATCGACACCTTTAATATGACCCATATCATACTCCATTTGCTCTCGTACATCAACTAAAATAAAATCAACATTCCCCTCTTCTCTCTCTTTTAAAAGAGTCTCTAATTCATTTGAATTTACATAACTTTTTTTTAATAATTCACTCATATTTTATAAGTTCCTTTGTATAATTTAATAGTTTATTATACATAAAACTTATTATAAAGTGATAAATGATTATTTTAATCAATAGAATAAAGTAATAAGTATGCTACTATAGTAGCACATATTAATATATATTTTAATATATAATTCTAATAAAAAAAGGATTGTATTATGAAAAAAAATGTAATAAAGTTATGTGCTATATTTTTGAGTTTATTTTTTATTGTAGGATGTAGTCAAAAGGATATTTCTCCAACTACTATAAATAAAAAATCTGAGTTAAAGAAAAAAGATATAATTGTTAAAAAAGACAAGAAATCAAAAAATAGTGATTTGGAAATTGAAGTTAAACCTATTGTAAATAAGAAAATGGAAATTGTTACAAAAGTTAAACCAGAAGTTGCAGTAGTTGGGGTAGATAAAATAAAAGATGGAGAGATACCTGTTGTAGTTGTTGACCCTGTAGAAGAAAAAGCTCCTGTAAAAGAGGTTGAAGTTTTACCTGTAGTTGATAATACTGTAGGTGTAATCACAAAAGTCCAGCCAACAATAGAAGTAGTAGAAGAGATACCTGTAAAAGATGAAAATACAGCTGTTGTTATAGAACCAATTGTAGAGTGAACCTCCCCACCCTTCTAGTAAAACTAGATAGGGTGGGGCTTCCTTTGTGGGAAGTTTTATAAAAGTTAGATATATACTCTTAAGGGTTGGAACACAAACCCTCTACCTGCTATCTCTAAAATTAGAGAATTGAAGGATACGCTTTTTCTTAAAATATTTAATGCTCCATTTACATCTGCATTTATTAATTTTCCAATAGAAGATTGAAATAGCCCCCTTTTTACTCTTTTCCCCTTATAACTTGTATGCTTTTTTATATCTTCCAATCCTAAAGCATCACATTTTGATGTATAACTCTCTTCTTGTTCTAATACCTCTATACCATTTTTCAAAGCCCTATATTTTATATATTCAAGTAGTTTTAAGTGTGGAATTGAGTAGAATTTTTCATTATTCTTTCTTCCCATATTACAATTTTGCTTCCAACCTCTATTATACCCTATAACTATTTTTTTAATTCCTTTTTCTATGGCAATATCTATAATGCGTTTTGCACTCTTATGTAAAAAATTCTTAATATAATTATCTCTTCTACTATACCAAATAGATAATCTTTTAAAAATAGATTTATCTATATTTTTTAAATCTTTTTTACCTTTTGTAATAGTTGATTGTAAAACAAACTTTATTTAAATATCTTGGGATATGAACTTTATTTTTTAAATTACTTTGATTTTTCTTTTTTAATAGTTGAAAAAAACTCTTAAAGGAGTTATCAACCTGTTTTAGTGTCTGTTGTGAGGCATTTGATGGAAGATTTCTATATTCTCTCTCTTCTTTTAATATATGATAAGCTTTTTTATATGATAGATACTCCTTTGTTTTAAAAAAATGTTGTTTAACTCTATATAGTGCTTTATTATACAAATCTTTAGAACTTCTTGTTAACCTGAGTTCGATAAAAAAAGTGGGATAAGGAGATTAAAAGAGAAGTCGTTCTATAGTTTTAAACCAGTAAAACAAAAAGAGACGACTAAAAAATGTTAACAAAAATATTCTGTGAAATAGATG
>Ga0256842_1000498_pt1 | contig 34933 bp, 29 predicted proteins | sample 4559240metaG_FD_185973 | JGI IMG/M metagenome (GOLD analysis project Ga0256842, IMG submission 185973) | Hydrothermal vent microbial communities from Guaymas Basin, Mexico - 4559-240 | ecosystem: Environmental > Aquatic > Marine > Hydrothermal vents | place: Mexico: Guaymas Basin | collected...
TGGCGATATAATTATCAGCAAAGATGTATCAACAGCAATGGGAATTATGCACGATAGAACTGATGATGGAGGCTTACATCCTATAGACAGAGCAAAAAAAATAGCAAATTGGATGAAAGATAATAGTGTAATAGCAAAATGGCTTGGTGGTGGAAGTGATAATCAAATTAATGATTATGCTAGAAGAGCTTACACAAAGATAAATTCCTTTGAAGATTATTTTGATAAAAAATTATTCGGATTATTTTATGCCTTTATGGGAATAGCATGGGGTAATGTTTTTTCGTATGCAAGTTTTTTACTTCTTACTTTCATGGTTTTGTATACTACTTCGATAGTTGGTTTTAAATACTCTTCACATAAACTAGATAAAGAGATGAAAGGAAGAGCATTTGAATTTCCAATCAAAGCTAGACTTATGGCAATTGGTGTTACTTTAGTTCTGTCTTTTGTGCAATATCCAACAGGACAAGGTATGCAAGCTGAGGGAAAAACAATACAAGCAAAAACATCTGTAGCAAAAAATCTTATTTCTTATCTTGCTAACATTGGCACTTCGATAGCAGATGTAGCTTCTTCTAATTCAATAGTAGTTTATCTTGATTATTTAATGAAGGCATCTCATAATCAAAGCTATGAAACTACAGTACAGATGGTTGATGAAACAAAAAAGGAAGTGATAAAACAGAATATTCGCACACTTTTCTATAGAGATAATTGTGTTTCTCCATATAAAGATACATTTGACAGAAAAGGTAGCTTTCAAACAGTGTCAGGAGAAGAAGATAGCTCTACATCTAATTGGGGAATTTCCAATTCGGAAAGATGGAAACATCAAGAAAAATTGTTTTATGGAACTTCAGAAAAAAGTAAAACTTCTTTAGAATTGTGTAAAAGCATTGAACATAGCATAGCGTTAAATAATAAAGTAATAAAAGAAGTTAGTTCAGGTGTAAATGAAAACATATCAGGGCTGACAGCAATGGCTGGCTCAGCGGAAGTTAACTTGGCTCAAATATTTACAATGACTCAATTAAATCTTAGTAAAAAAATTGGTTGGATTTCAATATCAACTCTTCCTATCTTACATATTTTTATGCTTAATTCAAATATTATTGAAACTGCTTCAGGACTTGACAAAAAAAATAATGATGGAACGCTTTCTAATCGAAATGTTGTAACCACGATAGTTTCTGATATGACAATGGGAGATATAAAACAAAAAAACGAAGGAAAATGGTCTAGTTCAGACATAGATAAGATAGATGGCACAGGATTGAGCGATGTAGGAGATGTTTTTGATGGTATGGTCTCTGATTTAATGTCCTATCAAGTCTACATGATGCTTCCAGCATTTGAGGAAACTAGAAAATCAATAGAGGTGATGATAAAAGGAAGTGCGGAGAGAATATTAGAAGTTGTTAAAAAGATAACGCCTATTGGGAGAACGTTTAGTATTATTAAGTCTTTGACTAGAAAAATGGAAACAAAGAATGCTAAAGACAGACGAAAAAAAAACAATAAAATTAATGGTCAAACCGCCTATGGGTTAGGAGCAGTCTTATACTTTCTTAGCTTTATGGTAGCAATACAAATATATAAAATAATGCTAACATCAATTTTTGCAGGAATGGTTTCCCTATTAGTGATTTTAAAAATTGTTTTATATTTTATTGATGTTTTCGTACACTTCTTTGTTTCTCCCTTAATTGTAGGATGGAAGCTTACCATTAATGATAGGACGGATAAGGTTCACAAGTATATAGTGAGTGGGTTTATTATTTACACAATCAAGCCAACTCTTATAGTTTTTTCATGTGTTATGTTTATATTTTCATACGAATTAATGCTTAGCTTATATTCTCTAACATTTGATGTTGTGTTTTCTAGCTTAGAATTATCTAATACGCTTTTTGAAGAGAGTGATTTTAAATCTCTTGTAATGATGGGTGCAGTCAAAGGTTTTGGAGAAGTAATGGTTTATGTGTTTGGAATGGTTTTAGCATATTTTATGATACTAAAAGGTGATGATATAATAATGCAGAAATTTGGTTACAAAGATGAAACAGATATCGGAATGGCTAATCAGCTAGGAGAAAAATTAACAAATGTAGCTGGTGGAAAAATTTAGAGATAAGAAAAAATACACTAAAAAGTGAACACTTTTTAAAATAAAACAAGTGTTTAATAGTGTATCATTATAAATAGAAGTAAAAAAGGATTGTTATGGGTATCTTATTAAATCAAACTATTAAAGGGAATCTTTCATATAAAGATGGCAAAGCTGTGTTCAGTGGAGTTAATTCAAAAGGTACGAAAGTTAGAATGGATATTGAAGGTGGATATAAAGATGGCAAAAAAACCCCATTAGACGTAGAAGTTTTTAAACAATCATTTAGGGATTTAATTACTAAATCTGCAACCAAAGCAATTTCAAAAGAAAAAAATAAAAGTGCACAAGCAAAGATAAAACAAGAACTCAATGAAAGACTTAAGGCTTTTGAAAAAGGCAAAGATATATCATTGACTATTAATGAATCTATGGGCGTTTACATTCCAGATAAAAAAATATTAGTTATGTCAGCAATAGGGAATCCCGTAACCACTAAGAAAAATAGAATTTTTCACAACATAAAACCTATAGAAAATGACAAAAACAATAAAAGCTATATTCCAATTCAATCAACAGTAAAAGCAATGGTGATGAAAAGAAAAGTTTTTGATGCTCTTACGCCAGAAGCTAAGTCTTCTATAAAATACGATAAAAATTCTATGGACTCTAAAAATTGGGGATGGAAAAAAGTTTCGATAAGTGATTTAGAAAGAGGAAATGTCGATTTACTTACAGTTGGGATAACAGCTTCTTTAAATAAAGCATTTGCAAAACAAAGTGATTTACTATCTGTATTGTCTAAAGATGAAGCACTTGTTAATTACAGTAAAAAAGAATTAGGTAAAGAGTTTAAAGCAAATAAAAGCATGATAAATGATAGTGAAAGAGATAAAACTGTTGTTCCTAAAACAAATATCTACATTCCAGAAAATAGAATTTTAGAACAAGTAGGTGCTGAAAGCACTAAAGACTTATTAAAAAAAATATTTATTAAAGCTAATGTTGGGATGTCAGAAGAAGAAAAATTCTTTGTTGCTGTTGAAGGTGATGGATATGAAAAGTCAATAGATGAGGATAATATAGACAGCTTGGAAGGTAAACTCGGTAACAAAATAATAAAAGATGTTTATTCTAACATATTAAGTCAATTCAATAATTCTTATTCTGATATGATAGGATATATAGGAGCAACAAGTAAAGATGATGATACTTTGAGTTATATAAAAGCAGTAGATAATCTTCACAATGCTAAAGACTATAAAGAATACGTTAAGGCAACGAAAAATATATATAAAATGACTGAAAAAGATGGATTAATAAACTCTCCAATCAGTATAAATTTTCCTTTGAAGACCAGCGAATTCACATTAAAAGATAATCCTTATAGTCAACAAAAACAAAAAGAAGAGATGTCTAAATTATTGAAATCAATGGCTAAAGATATTACAGTACCTTTAGAGAATGTGTTTGCTAAATATTTATTGACAGATAATAAATCAGATTACATGACAAACATTAAGTCAAGAGTTGAAGATAGGGTTGTAATAAATCAAGAAGCAAAAAAATTAGAATATAAAGCAGATGAGAAAGGTTTTACCTTAAAAGATAGAATGTTTCTTCAAGTAGGAGGAAGAATTTTCAATCAAGATTCTTTTATGCAAGGTGATAAAAAAATACCTACTAACAGTTTTGTAGCATTAAGAATTAATACAAAATCAGAAAATGATAACAATAATAAGGCTTTTGTTGGGATAGGTGGTGTTGGTGGAAGAACATATGAGTATCCAAAATCTTCTACTATTTTATCTTCTGTTGGTATGTCATATATGGCAAATCCTATGAAAAATTTAAAAGTGAATGCTGACAAAACACCATCATTGTTTAAAAATCCAATTTCAGGTGAAGAAACCCCTATTGTTATAAAACAAGCAGAGGTAAAAAAAGACAAAGTAGAACCAACAGTTGTTGAAGAAAAACCTTCTAAAAAACCAAACATTGAATCGCCTGCTGTTGTTGTCAGCCAAGTGGAAGAGGTAGAAAAAGAGGTAAAAGTAGTTAGTTTGCAAGAAAATGATGAAGATGAAGTTCCTACAGTATCAGAAGAAGAAAATGTTGAAACAATAGCAACTCCAGAGACAATAAAAGAAGAGATGGCAATGTCTTTAGGAGAAGGGATAGATTTTAATGAACTAGCAGGATTCTTGGATGATGATGATGAAATTGATGTTAAAAAAGCTAATGATGTAAACAGTAACATTGATGGTGTTAGCAGTATAGCTCCTTAAAAAAAAGGTTTTTTTGATTATGAAATTATATGTATTAATCCTATTCGTATCTCTATCTTTTAGCTCTTTAAATGCTTCAGCATGTTTCACTGCTGTTAATGGCTTTAAAGCTGTTGGAGAGTTAACAGGAGAGTTGTCTAATAAAGTAAGTGAAACTCAACGCAGTTTAAATTCCCTTGGTGATGAGATAAGTTTAAGAGAAGAGAAGAATAAAATAATCGCAGATTTACAAAAGAAAATAAGACAAATACAGGTAAAAAGCTATATAAAATCTAAACAAATTTTGCATAACTTGAAAATTAAGAATCAAGAGCTATCAATTGAAAGCTCTTTAAAAAGTATGGAGTAAGTCATGGCTAAAAGTATTAATTTTGTTGCTTTTAATAAATTTATTATTGACATGGATAAAAACAATAACGTTTATTTAAGCATGGATGGGGATTACAAAGATGTTAAAATTGGCAAAAATGTAGATTTAAATATTACGGATAACTCCATAGATATTAAAGTGAAAAAATCTACGGAGATGCTAGCTAACTCGCTAAAGGTATATTCTAAAGACATTTTATTTCTTGAATCTAATCCAAGAATCAAGAAAGTATTAAAAGACTATTATGATGAGAATAAAGATAGCCAAAAAGATATCTTTGTCGTAGAGTCTTTATCTGACATATACATCGGTGAGAGTGTTCACGAAATGGACTTATCTTCTAAAGCACTTTTAGAAGTGAATACAAATGATATTTCAAAAACAAATCAGAAAGAACAATTAAAGGCATACGAAACTCCTTCAAACATGTATGATATCGTCTTCTCTTTAATGCAGAAGAGTGAACTACCAGCTATTATTAATGCTGATTCAAGAGAAATACTAAGTGGCATCAAGAAAGACTTGGTACAAAAGATTTCTTCTTTAAAAAAAGAAGGCTTAGATAATAAGGCAGAAATTGATATACAAAATGTCTTAAAGAACAAAGATTCTAAATTTCTGATTTCAAGTTGTTTGATGGCAAGTTTTAATAACACAAAAAGAATGGCTATTGAAAGTGAACCCGATTCTCATCAAAAACAGATTTTAGATTATATGGATAAAAATTATCTAGAAGTAATGAATAAATATAGAGAAATGGGACTAGCTACTCACCCATTCACTAAATTTGATGAAGAAAAGTTAAAAGGTATTCCTAAAATGCCTTTCCTTGATTTACAAGCGGGGAGCGGAAGTGCTATATTGTCATCAGCAACAAATTCTAAAACATCTATGGTACTACAAGGCACTGAATACAGAACGCTTTCAGAAATGGGGATGGATGATGAAAGTGTTGATGAAAGATATCAGGTGGCAACAGACAAAAACTTCCTTCTTTATAAAGATGACTACAAAAAGACATTTCAAAATGGTAGCTTATATAAAGCAGTTGTTAATACTCCTGTGTATTTAAATCCACCATACAATGCAGATAATAAAATAGCTAAAAACTCCATAGATGTTTTGCGACACAATCAACAATTTTTTGGTTTATTTCCAACTTCTATGAAATCTTATATAGCAGATAATATAAGTGGTCATGTATTTGAAGTTTCTAGAGAATTAACAGGATATACAGACCCAAAAACACCAGAAAGTTTTTTATTCATTGTTGGAACGAGACATGACTCTAATTGGCTTGAAGAAAAGAATGTAGGAAATAACAACTTGTTCGCAGTTAATGGTTTTAAGCAAACTAATTTTTTCAAGGGAATAGAAGCTAAAAATGTAGATGATGCAGTTAAAGAAATTACTGTAGAATTAAATAGAAATAAAAAAACTTTTCCATTTGCAACGGTTGTCCAGAGTATGTTTGATTATTATAGAGGGAAAGAAGGTAAACATAGAAACCATGCAATTAAAGATACTTTAGAATACAACTTTTCCAAGACTAATGAGTTTTTATCAAATTCAACAAGAATCAAAGAAGCATTTGATTCAAAAAAAGAGGATATACAAAAAGAGTTTGGCTCTGAAAACATGCTTAAAAAAGAAAAAGTTTTTCCAAATGTTCAATTGTTTAAAGAAGATGGAAAAGTAGAGAGATTAACTTATTATGATGCAATAAGCAACCAAGGACTATTGGTAGCATATAGAGATAATTATCCTGAAATATTAGAAGTTATCGAAAAAATTGCAAAACAAGAAGGTAATGAGTTAAATATTTTAAAAAGCAATACGGCACTATACAATCTGAGCAATCCTTACATGCCAGATAAAAAAGACAGAAAAACTACAGAAAACATTGGTTTAATGAAAAATTATTACTTACCATCAAGTTTTTCTCTAGAAAGCAAGAAAAATAAAGGGCATATTCTTAATATAATTTTAGATGTTTACAAAACCGCAGGAAAGACTTTAAATAGCGATACTGAGGATTTATTGAAAGTTCTTATTTCTAAATCAGATAGGCTAATAACCAAGCATGAGCAACAAATAAAAGAAGATAAAAAAATCTTAAAAGAAGAGGTTTTTGTTTTAGTGGATGCAGACGGCATAGATATTGCAAAATTGGATATATCAAAAACTGACATTTATAACTCTCTAGAAAAACTGGAATATTTCGATTTAAAGAATTATATAGAATTAGCTGAATTACAACCAGACAAAAAAGCTAAAGTGATGGAAAACTTCATGAAGCATTTGGAAAACACTTCATTTACAATTGGTAAATTTAGCGGGCAAGATATGAATAAAAATATTTTTGCTTCTTTAATGCAAGTTTTTAAAGTAAAAAAACAGCAAAGAGAAGGGCTAGTTGATTCTTCTAAGTCTAGTGAAAAGATTCATAAAATATATGTTGATTTTATGAAGGAAAATAAAATTGACAATTTTTTTGCAAGTAGAGTTAACTTTGATGATAAAATAAGTAGTAAATTTACAAAAGTATTAGAAAAAAATGTGCTCTTTATGGATTTAAAAAGAAAAGATAGAGTTGAATTAATTGGTAATATTTTCAATGCCTACAATAACTCTCCCTTAGATTTTTTTGAATACAAAAGAGCTTCAACTGAAGAGCATATTGATAATCTACTAAAGGAAAAATTGGAAAATATATCTGGAAAAGATATTAAAAGCCTAAAAACTGATATTTATAATGCGTTGTCACAAGATTTTGTTAGAAAAAAAGGTGTGTTTGAAGCAGGGCTAAGGATTTCTAAAATGCTAGTTTCTAACTATGGTTTTGCAAAGTACAAAAAATCGGTTTTTGAAAAAGAAGGAAAAAATTTTGATTATGCAGAGTTGTATGATGAGCTATATCATAAGATAACAACAAAAACATTGGGGCTAATGAAACATCAACATGAATCTCCTGAAAGATTTTTAGAGATGTCAGGAGAACAAAAGTTAGATATGATGATGTGGGAGATGAGAGCAGGAAAAACATTAGGCTTCACGCATGAGATGTATTTGTTAGCAATGAATCAGGAATCAGATGGATATTTAATATTGGAGAGTAAAAATATTGATGATATTAGTTTACAGCTATTGTCTCATATGCCTCATCTTTTTGCATCATCAAATTTTTATTTAACTGATAGCAAGTTGGATAATTCACTAGTTGCAGAAGATATAGCTTATAATCATTTAAATATGGCAGATTATTATCCAAATTTGCCAAATACACTAAAGCCTTACTTTACAGGTAGAGGAGATATGACAAAAAATGAGATTCAAAGATATGGATATGAATTTGAAGAGCTTATAGAAAAAGTAGAGAAAGTAGATATGTCTAAAGAAGAAATGCTTGAAAAATATAGCAATTCTAAATTTCTAGATATTTTAAATATTTGTTGTATGAAAGATAATTAAAAAAGGACAGACAATGAAAAGTGAATATAAATGGGTTGATAATGAAGAGCAAGAAAATTCTACAATACAAAAACTTAGAGAACAATATAGTGCATTAGAGAATGATGTTAGAAAATCTTTAGAAGCGTGGATTAGAAATAATGAAGAGCAAGAAAAAATAAGAAAATCAAAAAATGAAATACCCACTACATTTTCTCAGTCTTCATCTGCACCTTCCTATGATGTTTCTGCTTCCTCTCTTGATGGTAATGATTCCTATGTTCCTGCACCACAAGAGAATACAGAAGATAAACAGTTAGAGATAACAGGGGAATTAGAAGAACCTAAAAATCCTAGAGAGCAAGTTACAATAGCTGTAAGTTGTAAAGATGGGTTTGAAATAAAAACGCTTTCAGCAGATGAATTAGAAGATATTGAAGACCATGTAGTATTAGTGGATTGGTCAGAAGTAATAATGGAGCATCCTACAATTGATGATGTTGACACTATTTTATCAGATGCTCATCAGCAATTCAACAATAATTTAAAAGAAAATCACGCTTTTTTAATTGAAGGAGCAAATAAAATTGAAGGAATTCCAAATATCAATAATTTTGGAAAGAAAGAGATTGAAGAGAGTCCAGAAGAAGAAAGCTTAGTTGATATGGCAGAAAGAGAAGCACAAGAAAAAACGGAAGAACCAGAAGATATTAATGAAGAGGTTGAGGAATCTCTAGAAGAGGAAATTTCTTCTCTTTCAGAAATGTTAGACATCGGAGAAGAGGCTGAGGAATCTCTAGAAGAAGATTTATCACTTGCAGATATGATTGAGGGTGAGTTTAATTCAACGAATGTGGTTGATGCAGAAATTGAAAATATTGAGGATAATGTTCCTTCAATTGAAGAAATGTCGAATAACGAAGAGAATGAAATTCCTTTGGTAGAGGGTCAAGTCGTAGAAGAATCAAGCATTAGAAATGATTATATGATGCGTGAGAACGGAGTTATATTTGTAGGAAGGGATGTTGATATTGTTAATGAGCCACAAATAGTAGCTGATATAGCAAATATGTCAATGATGAAAATACTAAAAGACCAAGTGATAAATGAGATGCATAAAAGAGAAAGTATTAGAGAGTCAACCCAAGAGACAACTCTAATAGCAGAACATATAAACGAAGAAGAACCAGAACCAGACGAAGAAGAGCCTAGCCAACCAAGTATGTAATAGAGCAATGTAAATAAAGGAAAAATATGAAATGCCCTGAATCTGTAATTAAAGCCACTTTTCTATATCTAGACAGAATGGAGAAAGAAGGAAACCTTATTGTAACACCAGAAGATATTAAAGATATAATATGTGATGTTGAAAAAAACTTTGATAAATATTTGAGTAGTGCTAATAAATATGAAAAACAGAAAAATGAATTGCCATTCCCAGAAATTCCACAATTTCATGTAGTATCTAAACATCTGATAGCAGGAGCAAATTATATAAATGAGAAAGGTTCTATCAATATAGTAGATGAAAAAAAAATAGTCTCTATCAGAACAAATTACGATGTCCTTCCTTCATTGGAAGTTTTTAATGTTGACAATGCAGTAGATGTTGATTTAGAGCAAAAAGTTTTAAGTAGTATTTACCTAAAAGAAGATGCTTTGGATATAGCAATGTTAGGAACAGATATAGATGGTAAAGTTGACAATGCTGTATTAAATCATATTGAATCTTATTTAGAAGAAATTCATGCCAATACAGAAATATTGGATTCAAATGAAAAAAAAGAATTAGCAAAACTAATTCTTGGGTGTTCTCTGGTTCTGGCTAAAAATGATTATATGAGTTCAAATGGGAATATACCCTTGGATTACAGATTAGTCCTTGATGATAACAATATAGATTCTATTAAAGAATCTATAAAAGAAAATACAAAATTAGATAACACAATGGAACGGGAGTTTGTTGATATCAAAAATTTATTGGAGCATATAAAAACAGAAGTTAGTAAAGATTATCTTAAATTTATTTCTTCAATTCCTACTCTTAGAACCACTAACCATAAAGAACTTTTAAATAGTTTTTCACAGAGGTACAACTCTGAAAATAATTCACAATTTATAAAGGGAATCAGCAGTGCTAAAAACATGCAGTTTGAACTTAATGTTACTCCAAAAGATAATCATTTTTATTGCATAGTAAATACTAAATCTAAAAAGGACAGCTTCAAAAAGCTTATTCAACTTGAAACAAATCAAAGATATTTAACAGATGATTTAAATGAAAAAAAAGTGAGACCAATAATTCCATCTTCAATAATAATAGATTTAAGTGATTCCAAAATTAAAATGAATATCGAATTTGACAATAAAGAAGTTGATTTAATCAAGCAATGCTCGGAGAGAACGGACAGAGAATTTTTTTATCATTCTAATATAGCTGATGGAAGAATTCAAATAGAAGTTATTGATGAGAGTGATAGTAAACCTAAAGGCGGTGGAGCTACAGTGATGAGGGAAATCGCAAAAAATGCTCAGAATATAATTACAGGAACGGGAACAGGAATAACGGGGAAAGCTAAAAGTATTGTAGGACAGTTGGCTAATACAGGAAGTATTGATAATATCGAAGAGTTAGAAAAACAGTATACAGAGCTTTGCGGTGTATTTGAAATTAAAAGTCCTTTTGTTCGTGCATTATCAACTTTAATACGAAGTGATAGTGACACAGCAAGATATTTTAACGATGCTGTCGCAGAGACGATAGAGCTGGTATCTAAAAATAAAAATAGTAATCTAAATAAAAGTTTTGAAGTCTTCACTAAAGGAATTATTCAAAGAAGTGCAAAAATAGGTTTAGTCGTAGAGGACATTAATATTTTCGATGCATATAAAAGCACCAAATCAATTTTATTTGGTTTGTCTAAAGACAAAGAAGTTCTAAGAGGGAACATAAGAGGTGGTAAAGAGCTAATTGAACATTGCCTGTTTTCTTCAAATAACACTCTTCTAAAGGAAGTGGCTGGAATTCAAGCAGGAATTTTAACAAGTCTAATCAACAGCCAAACAGACACTAATATTAGTATAACAACAAGGGAGAACTTGACAGGAAAAAAAGAAAATATGAATTTTGTAGATAATAGTAAATATAATTCAGTATCAGAAAAAATCTACTCCGAGGATGGAGACGTGTCAGATATTTTTATGAAAAACAATTTGTCTGCAAAAATCACTAAAGAGTATTTAAGTAAAACTGCTGAAAAAAATTACACTACCCAATTGTACACTTTTCTAAAAACAAATTTTGATTTTTTCGTTGAAGCTTTTAAGCAAAAAGATATTGTAGGAATGAAAAATCTTGAATTGGTTGCGAAAGAAGCTAATCAAAGTGCAAAGGATTTTATTTATAATACTTCCAAGAAGGGTACAAGTACTGATGATGGGGTGCTTAGTTTATTTTCTTCATATTTATCAAACAATGGTGAACTTGATGAAAAAACTTTAGCAACATTGAATGAAGAAAACTTAAGCTCTTTTAATGCCTGTCTTAAAGTGTTTCAAGAAGAGTTTTTAGATAAGTATATTGGTAATGAAGAACAAATCATGGAGGACACGGAAAAAGAGATTGAAACAGAGGATGATACACAAGAAATTGCCTACGAGATGAATTACTATTTACCAGAAGAACTATACAATTTATATGGAGAAAGTGTTTCAATTGAAGCTTTTGTTGATTTTAAAGAAGCCTACCCATACAAAAAGGACAACGGAAACAAGATTCCTTTTTTTGTGCCAACTGTATTTATGAAAGAGCAATGGAAAGATTTTATTGCAAAGCCAGTTAAATATAAAACCTCATTAACTAATTCAGAGATGAAAGATATTATTGATAACTTTTCAAGTATTGGAAAAGAGGAGTTGTTGAAAAAAAGCATAATTGAAGATAAAGAAAAAGCAGTAGTTGTTTCAAGTAGAAGGATAGCATCAGTTTTTAATCTCTATGATATAGTAAATAGTACAAAAGATAGAGACGACAATACAAACCCACTATTAATCTTAGCAGTATCTACCCCAGAGCTATCAGAAGCAGTAAGAAACATAAATGAAGATTTCTTGAAAGAACAAAACATAAATATTAAAATTGTTAAATCTGATGATATAGCTACTGAAATAGATAAGGCAAACAGTAAGCAACTCCAATATACATTAGTAAGTAGCTATATTCCTATCGCTAGAGGACTTAGCTTGGCTGAAACGGATAGAACAATAGTTACAAATCCTATAACAAAATCAGGAGATGGGATACAGCTTCTTGCTAGAGGGATAAACCCAAGTAAAAATATATTAGATACAAATATACATCTGCACGATGGTGGAGAAAATATAGAATTATCAATAAAATATGGAGCAGAAGCAAGCGAAATAAAAGACTTTTTATCTAATGTAGAATCTTATATAAAATTTGACAATGGAAGTTTATTAATAAGTGATAACAACAACGGCTTAGAATCATACGCAAACTATATAGCAACAACAGAAATATGTTCGATTGATAGAACATATACGGACAAGATAAATAAAGAGCTTCAGGAGTCAAATAAAGTTTACAAAGGTTTTACAAGTGGAGAATATGCAGATACAAAAAAAACTATGCACGATAGTTTAATAGTAATGACTAAGCCATATGAAAGTCTACTAATTGAACAAAACAATAGTGGAGAGTTAGATATAGATAATTTTAGCTCCCCTTCTTCTTAGAGGTAGCAGAATGTTAGATTTAAAATACTACACACAAGTATCACTTCCTAAAGAAGAAGATAGAAATTTAGTATTGAAGTATTTTAGTAAAATTAAATTCAATAGCCTTTATGATTCCATTCATTTTTTTAAAGATATTGATAAAAAAGTAAGCTTTATAAATACACAAGCAGATAAAGATAAGCTCAAAGAGATTGCTCCAAACTTAGTACATGGGTTAGAATCACAAAAACTAAACATTGTAGATTTTATGAATAATCAGGTGTATCCTAATTTAAATATATCAGAAGTACTTGCAGATTTAAATCCAAGAGAAAACAGTGGAACAACAACTCTAGAATGTCCTTGCTGTGCAGGGGATGAGAAGAAACATTCAACTAAAGACCAAAGAGATGCTTATATTGTAAAAATAAGTAATAGTACACAAAGCGGTATTATAAAATGCAATAGAGAAAATAAATGTGGTAAATCAACAAATATTACAAAGCATGTTATGGATAGAGACAATGTATCATTTAGACAAGCAATAACAAATCTTGCTAAAACAGTAGGTATAGATTTTCCAACCTATGAGAGAAATAATGAAATGCATGTTGAAGATAACGGAAAATTAAAAAAAAGTTCTGCTGAATGTGAAAAAGAAGCATTAGAGATAAAAAATTTAGCAGAATTAAGAAAAAAGACAAAGCTTGGACTTTATCAAATAGATTTCAAAAAACCTGATACATCAAAGAGCTTTAAAGATAATCTTGATGTGTCACATCTATATGCTAAGTATAAAGAGTTAAAAGATAGTCATAGAGTGCAATTAATTTATAGTTATATCAAAAGTTTTACGATGAAAGAGAAAGACCGAGGAACGCTAGAAAAGTTTTTTAATAGTAGAGGCTTAGATAAACAACAAATGGAAGGGGTAGGCTATCTAAAGGCTAGTAAAGTTAATAAATTAGTAAGTGAGCTAACTGAGCAGTTCGGAAAGAAAGATTTAGTTGATTTTGGAATAACAACAGAAAAATACAATTCATGGAGATATAAACTTTTAGATAAAGATGAGAAGTTTAAATATTGTGACAGTGCTGTGTTTTTTATGCATGATATATATTCAGATGTTCCAACAAATATGGAATTTAAATTTTTTGGTGAAGAAGCGATAGGTGCTCAAAGAAAAGCAGTAAGTATGGCTCAAAGTGAAATTGTTGATTCTAACTATTATGGAAAATCAAACAATATAGATTTTATTAAGAATGATAAAAGAAATACTTTATGGTGGACGGAAGCTGTAATTGATGCAAAGACCTTAGAGCAGTTTGGATTAAATAGTAACTCTTTAATTGGAGTAGGAAAACATTTTTCAGAAAATTTAGGCTATTTTACTGAAGATAAAAAAATGCATATTATAGCTTTTGATGAAGACAAGGCAGGAATTGTAAATAGTGAAAAATTTGCTAAAAAACTAAGACAAGCTGGAGCTAAAAATATTTTCTTTGCGACATGGGATAAGTCTTATGGCAAAGATTTAAATGATTTATTAATAAGTAGAGATTTTGATAAAATTAAATTATCTTTTGCTAGGTTTACAATGAATAAAGATGAAGAGATTAATGTGAGTTATGACCTAACTAATCTACAATCAATCTCTCAAAATATTATAGAATTTGGATACTCTGAATATCCAAAAAAGGATGAGGTAGCAATTCAAAAAGATATTAAAATTGTTAAATCTGATGAAAGCGTAAAACCTTCAATTCAAAATTACATGCAAATAAAAAACGATATAGAAAACAGTATTTCTTTTAAAGATGAAGAAATACTTACTACAAATAACCAAGTCATAGAAAATCAAGATATAAATGATATTATAATAAATAAAATGTAAATCATCATGAAGAAGAGAGATATAAAATGAGAAAGCAAAAAAATAATAAGATAAAGTTAGAAGCTAATGCAGTAGAAAACAACTACTTTAACTTATCAGGTTCATATAGTTTCAATTACGATGATGATGAAACTATAAACGAATTGTATTATGCTGGAACAGGTGGAGGTAAAAGGAGTAGTATCTCTATTCTAGGAAGCAACCCTGATAAAGAGTATTTAAAAAGTTCTAGTGCATATGCTCAGGTAAAAGATTATAAAGATGCAAATTTTAATAAGAATCAATTAACCAACGAAAGAGTTAAAATTGAGCAAATGAAAAGTTATCTTGAAAATCCAAGAGAAGTAACAAGTCAAATAATAAGTAAAATTTTCAGTAGTGTTGAAAGAGAATATGCTCTGACTGATAAAGAATCTGAAATTTTTACAGACCCAAAAACAGGAAATAGTGCAAAAAGAGGAGTCTTAATTGATTCTCTAAAGCAAAGACAGCAAAAAGGTGACAGAAAATTAATCAATGCTCTAGAGACAAGTGAATCTTTAATGACAACACTGGCTAGCATTGAATCAAATCAAAAAAAGTCTTTTTCAGGAGTTGCTACAAAAACAATGAATAAACTAACCGAAGCAAGATGTTTTGGTGGTGATTCTGCTATTGATTGGGAAAATATTTCTTCTGATGAAAAAAAACATTTGTTTGGATTGGCAAGACCACAAGTGGATGGTGGAGAAACAATATTTGAAATGAAAGAAAAATTAATTCATCATATGAAAGCATATCACTTCACTGATAGTGGTGAAGCAAATAATACAACAAGACAAGACATTTTGTCAGAAGAAGCTGATAAGCTTATTAAATCTGCAAAAGAGATGGATACAGCATATAAACAAATAGATATGGCTATAACTACTTCAAATGCCGTAAATTCTAATATAAGAGGCGTTAAAGAATTTACAACATTTTATCAGTTGATGAATGATGTAAGTAAAGCATACGGTATTAAAAGCAAAAGTGAACGAGAATATGAGGTTCTTAAACTTCAAAGAGATATGAGAGTAAAATATAATCAAATGGCAGAAAAAGATAGCATAAGAGGTCTTTTGCAGGGAGCACAAGAAACAAATAAAAAACTATACAATGACAATAGTATTGATTATCTTAGTATTCTAAATAAAAAGAATCCTAAAAAAGAAGACTTTGAAGCAATGGGAGTAGGGGTATTAAATCATGTTGTTAATAAATATTATATTGATTCCAAAATAGAAAATCCGCAGGCTAAAGAAGAAGCATTACAGCAGTTAAAAAAGTTAGGCTTTGCAAAACAAAAAGCTGAATTAGGAAAAGAAAATGGCATTCCTTTTGAATGGAATAAGAAAGTAGCACAATATGATAATTTTCAAGAAAAAAATATTATGGCTATTGCTAAAGTAAATATTAATGATATGGATGTAGATGAAGAAATAAAAAAGGGATTACTCAAAGCAATTGGGGGTAAAACAAAGACATCATATGTTCCAGAAAGCGAGGAAAAAGAAGAGATAGCAGAAGTAATGAATATGCATAGTATGCTAAATAATCCTTATATTCAAAAAGCAATTGATATTGATGAAACGGATGCAGTAGTAGCCCAAAGTATAAAAAATCCAGCATATCAGAAATCTACAAAAGAAGCAATCTTAGATAGTAAACATTATAACGAAAGCTCTAAAGATGTATCTCATGATGAAAGAGTAAGAAATGTAGCAGGACATTATTATTCTGATTATGCAAATACTTTACTAAAAAACAGCATGTTGTCTTTAACAACAAAAAGAGAAACATTTGCAAACTTTACATCTTGCGTTCAAGGGTCTTCTGTCCTGCAAAGAGGTATGGATACTAAAATATCAAATACTACAGGGTGCTTAGATAAGTTTAAAGATGGAGTAAAAAAAGATGCAGATGAAATGCGAAGAACAATATCATCTTCTGCTAGTGGACTTGGAGCAATAAACCCATTTATCCATTTGGCACAAATAATTGCTATCTCTAGAGAATTGCTTGCAGAAAATCTTGAACGAGATATGAGGAAAATAGCTGACTCTATTAATGGAATATCATCAGAAATAGCTACAGCAGATTCCGAACTTGGAAGAAAAGCAAGAAATACAATTTTAATGGCAAAGACAGATGGAAATATTAATATTCAAACTGTTCATGATAAAGAGAAAGATAGTTTAAGAGATAATATTGCTAAAGAACATACAACTAGAGAGATTGTCGATTTTATGTCTTCTAGTAGTCCTATAAAGCTAGAAAAAACAGAGGACATTTTAAGAGATTGGGGAATAGATGAGTTTGTTCCAACCAGAAAAGAAATAGCAAATCAGCCAAAAAATGAAATTGATGCTAGCACTCTAATAAATGGTTTTGATGGAAAAATAATTAATCCTAGTCCTGATAATGATGTTACATCAGTACCAGAAAAAAATCCAAATGAAGAGGTTGAAGAAGCTCCAGAAAAAAGCGAAAATCTTACAGAGCTTGAAAATAGTGAGTCCATAAGTGTAAGTAACTTTGAAAATGCAGAGCAAGATAATCAAACAGATTTAAAAGAAGGCAATAAAGCATATATCTACAATAGTCAAATGATAGAAAATGCTCTCATTAAGATGGATATAGTCCAGAAAAAAATGACAGAACTTAGTTTGGTAAAAGACAACAAGTACAGTAAAACTGATTATGCAGATGGTCTAGAAGGAAAATCTAAAGAAGAAAGAATAGATATTAATTATAAGGTATTGGGTTTTAAAGAAACTAAGCCAGAAGATAAAGAAGCATTTGGATTGGAGAAATGGGAAAGCGAAGGTCTTAGAGATTGGATGCATAAAAATGACATCAGTAAAGAGCTATTGGAATCTTCTTTTGATAAGGGATTTGATAAGATAGAGCAAGAGAAATTAGCATTAACTAACCAGCTAATTATCACTTCTCTAGAGGAGCTAAATGGCGATGATGCTTTAAGAGAAATAACTGAACAGATTGCAGAGTTAGAGAATAAGTTAATAAACAGTGAAGAAGAGGATACTAATCCAGAAGAAATTAAAAAACAGATTGAGATTTTAAAATTAGAAGAAAGAGAAAAACTAGAAGAAAGAGAAAAAAGTGGGATAAGACCTAAAGCTAAAATGGATGCCATTATTAAAGAGATAAAAGGATTATTTTCAGAAGAAGGTCGGAATGTAAGTAAGTTAAGTAAACGGAACTCTTTATCTTCCGCTGTTAATATACTTTTAGCTAATAGTGATTTTAATAAAACAATGCAAACAGTATTTAATACAAGTTCGGTAGCCGTTGATGTATCTAAACATAATGTTAATAGTGAGATGAATATCATGGGTACTGCATTTAAAGATAAAGCATATCTGCTTAAAGTTCAACAAGAGCATCATATCAGAAACAGAGGTATAAACGAAAGTGTTGATAGACTAGAAGGGTTTGGAACGATAGATTATTTAGCAGATGTAGAATTACTTGAAGGAACTAAAGAAATTGGCGGTGACAGTTCTATGAATAATTGGACTGATTTAATGAGTAGTAGTACAGATTTTACAACATTTAATGATGGAGTATCAGCAAACAATATGTCAATGTCTCAAATAAATAATTCTAAAGAACATATACCTGATAGTGACTCAGAATATATTTCTCCTACTGAAAATGATTATTCATCAATGAAAAATATGTAAATTCATATAATAACTTGACAAATATTATAAAATAATGTATAATTAGGGATAGTTTATATAGAAGGACTCGATATGTCAAGAGAGAATGTTGAAAGATTGGGATACGACAAAGTAGCAGATAATTTAACTAATGGTTTTGTAAAAGCAATTGAAAAGTTTAATAATGCTGGAAAACAAAACAAAATTAACCATGATGAAGAGTTAGCGAGTATAAAAAAATATAACCCTAATTTTGTAGAAAACAACCAACTTATTATGAGTTTAGATAAAAATTCCCCTGACTATATGAGAACAGATGCATATAACCCTGTTTATTATGATAAGCAAGATTTGAGAAGCTTGAGTTGGCATGTAAATAGCTGGGTTGAGCGTTTTTCAGAAAGAGTTGATACTGATGAATATGTAGAATGGTATGCTAAAAGACTTGCTAAATTAGATTGGGATAATTTCACTTCCCCTAAAGAAGAAAAGATTAAAGAATTAAGAGAATATATTTACCGTTCTATAAAATATTGGTATGATATAGGGGAGGCTAAAGAAGCTAAGGAAAAAGCTGATACGAAAAAATGCCATGATGACTACATGAAAGAGCTAGCTGAAAAAAGAGCGAAGATTCCTAAAAAGACTATGCCAAAAATTAATCTAAAAATAATAACAACACTTCTTTTTATTGCGAGTTTTTGGATGCTGTCAAATCTTGGTTAAAGAAGCATAGGAAATAATTAATGAAAAATCTGTTTATTACCGAATCTCACATCGGAGAACATCATAGAGTAAGTCCACTCTTTAAATCTGATGTTTTAAGCTTTACTTTCGCACCAAATTTATACAAGATTGTAGTAGATAATGATTTCTCTACATTACTTCCAGATAATATAAAACCCATAAGATTAAACGGTAAACAATTAGAGATAAAAGAGCTAAAAGCTTTTGCTTTAAACTATAAAAAAATATTTATAGGAATGGATTTAGATATAGAGGGTAATGCTATGGCTAGAATGTTGCTAGACTACTTTATAGAGAGTGGTAAGAGCAATCTTGATATTATACGAATACCCCTAACAGATAAAGGTTTTATAGCAGTATCTAACTTTTGGAAAGATAGTATTATGAATGAGTACTTACTAAACAGAAGAGACGAGATGGAGTTCATACAGCTTAGCAAGAAAGTTAATGGTAGTAGTGGGGTTGGTAGAAGAACTGTATTACTCATAAATGAGATACTTAATCCACCAGAGTGTGTCGAAAATCTAAATCCAGAAGGCACTTCATCAATAACATATATATATAAAAAAAGGATTAGAGAAAAATGAAAATGTTTATATTTGCGTTAACCATATTTACATATCTTGCTTACTGTACTATAGAAGAAGCACAAAAAACAAAAAAAGAAGATGCTCGATATGCTAAACAAAGAAAAGAGTCTCTAGCGAAAAGGCGAATAGAACAACTAGAAGAGTTAAAATATAGAGGTTTCTATTTTTTTAAAAAACAGAAAAAGATTTGCTATTCAAAAAATTGTAATATGTATGCTCAATATGGAATGTATAGATTTCCAAACGATGTTAATCCACCTGTCTTCTTTTGGGATTTTGGTGGTGGTTTAAAAGATTTGACAACTGCTAAATCAAAAAAAGAGATTAAAAGAAGAATTGATATAGTGGAAGATGCTGTTATGAGCAATGGAATGGTTAGCGATATGAACACAGGTGCTTATGAGCATATGGATGGTCTTGGTTTAGATTTCTTACCTTCAAGAGAGGAATATCGAAGATTAAAACATAGAGGCATGGTAATGAGTGTGCATCCTAACAAATAATAAGTTAGATGTTGAGATAAGTCAAAATGACTTATCTAGTTGGTATTTTGGATGGATAACCAATGGTTAGTGCCTTGCAGAGGAAACCACAACCTCTTTATTATAGCTCACTCGTTTCTCACTCGGATAAACTAATGGTGCAATCATATACTTTTTTAGATTAAAGGAAATTGAAATGAAAAGAATTATTTTAGGACTAGATTTAGGTATAACATCAGTTGGTTGGGCTTTGGTTCATATTGATGATTTGGAAATGAGAAATAACACTATTATTGATAGTGGTGTAAGAATATTTACTATTGCAGAACACCCCAAAGATGGTAAATCATTAGCACTTCCAAGACGTGAAGCAAGAAGTGCCAGACGAACCACAAAAAGAAAAGTTCAAAAAACAAGAGCGGTTAAAAGACTTCTTCTTAAAAATAACATACTTACCCAAAATGAATTAGATAATCTTTTTATTGGAAATAAACATCAGAAAGATGTTTGGGAACTAAGAAAAGAATCACTTTATAGGGAGTTAAACAATAAAGAATTGTCTCGCATTATGATACATCTTGCTAAACATAGAGGTTATTTTTCAAATCGAAAGAGTGAAGAGCCAAGTGACAATGAAGGCAAGGCTGTCTTATCTGGAATATCCACTAATAAAGAGATACTTTTAAATAAAACTTACCAAACTATTGGTGAATATATCTCTACAAAAGTTAAAAAGCGTAATGGTAAAGATAGTGAAGGTAAATTAAATTATGAAAATTCAGTATCAAGAAGTATGCTTAAAGACGAGATAAGTATTATATTTTCTAAACAAAAAGAGTTTGGAAATAAACTTATAAATGATAAACTTTTACAAACTTACAAAGAGATAGCTTTTGAACAAAGACCTTTAAAATCTGTTGCTGATATGGTTGCAAATTGCCCATTTGAAGCAGATGAAAAAAGAGCATCTAAAAGTTCTTATAGTTTTGAGTATTTTAGAGCCTTGCAAAAATTGAAAAACTTACGAGTTATAAATGAAGATGGTCATGAGATGCCACTTTTACTTGAGCAAATAGAACAGGCAATTAGAGAAGCAAAAACTACAAAAAATTTTACATATAAATCATTTAAAAAATTATTTCCACAGTATAAAGATATGAAAATAAAAGGTTTAGTCTATTATGACCATAAAACAGGAGAGATTAAAGAGCCTGAAAAAGTTAAGTTTTTGGATTTTTCAGCTTTTCAAAAAATTAAAAAAGCTATTCAAGAAGCAGATAATATTTATTGGGATAAAATAGAAAATGATAGTAATATACTAGATGCTATAGCTAAAGTTTTAACAACTGAAAAAAACGACAAAGAGTCCATAAAACAGCTTAAAGAAATTGTTGAGAACGAAAAGGTTTGTGAAGCTTTAGTGGGTATATCTTTTTCAAAATTTGGGCATTTAAGTAATAAAGCACTTAAAAAGATTATTTTAGAACTTGAAAAAGGCTTTGATTATGATGTTGCATGTAAGAATGCGGGTTATGATTTTAAAGCAATATTTAAAGGAGATAAAACAAGGTTTCTTCCAGTTCTCACAAAACAAGAAAATTTAGAGATGACTAATCCAGTAGTAAAAAGAGCAGTAGCTCAAATGCGTCTAGTTTATAATGCAATAGCTAGAAAATATGGAGAGTTAGATGCTGTACATGTAGAGTTTACAAGGGATATAAAGAACTCACATGATGATAGAAGAAAAATAGAAAAAGCCCAAGGAGAGTTTAGAGATACTAAAGAAAAAGCACGAGCAGAAGCTATTGATAAATTAGGTAAAGAACCAAATGCAAAAGAGCTTTTAAAGTTTAGACTTTGGGAAGAACAAAATGGCTACTGTATATATAGTGGAATATATATTAATCCTGAAACTTTATGTGATTCTTACGCGACAGAAGTTGACCATATATTACCATATAGTCGTTCACTTGATGATAGTTTAAACAATAAAGTGTTGTGTCTAACAAAAGAGAATCAAGATAAGGGAAATAAAACTCCTTATGAATATGTAGATAATGATAAGTGGGAAGAATTTGTTATTAAAATCAACAGTATGAAAAATTTAAAACTTGCTAAGAAAAACAGACTTACTAAAACTAATTTTGATAAGAATAGTGAGATAGCTTTTAAAGAGAGAAATATGAATGACACCTCTTATATATCTAAGTTTGTGAAGAATTATATAGAATCTCATATAGAGTTTAAAGATTCAAAAATGAAAAGACATGTGTATACGATGAATGGCATGCTAACTTCACAGCTTCGCTATAAATGGGGCATAGGAGATAAAAATAGAGATAACCATCTTCATCATGCAGAAGATGCAATAATCTTAGCTTTTTCTACTCAGTCTATGGTGCAGAAACTTTCAACAGTATCAGCAAAAAGAGAGGGCTTTAGTTTTAAAGACAAAGAAGAAAAATCTAAATCTTTACACTTTATTGCTCCACTTAATAATTTTCACAAAGAGGTGCAAAACAGTTTAGCAAGTATATTTGTTTCACATATGCCTAGAAGAAAAGTCAATGGAACTGCTCATAAAGCTACTGTTTATAGCGATAAAACTTTAAGTATGAAAAAAGAAAATGGAATGATAGACAGTTTGAAAGGTGGAAGCAAAACCAATAATGTGAAGTTAAAACATGGACTTGCTTTAAATAACTCTATGCCAAGAGTTGACTTATTTCAAAATAAGGAAACGAAAAAGTATTATTTAGTTCCAATATATGTTAGTGATTTTGTAAAAGACACATTACCAAACAAAGCAATAACATCTGGAAATAAACCATGGATAGAGATGGATGATGAGTATGAGTTTAGATTTTCTTTTTACAAGAGAGACTTAATAGAGGTCAAGACTAGGAATACAGCTAAAAAAGAATCTGTTCAAATTCTGGGTTATTATGATGGTACTCATAGTGGAACGGCAAATTTAACTATAAAATCTAATGATGGAAGTGATGAATATAGTTTGGGTTCACAAAATCTAGTTTTTATAAAAAAATACCAAGTAGATGCATTAGGAAACTATGTTGAAGTGAAAAGCGAAAAGAGGCAAGGCACAATAAAAGAGGGAAGATTAAAAAGAAAAAAATAAAGGGGATGCTATGAGTGCATGGAGGACTATTCTTATTACAAAGCCATGTAGGCTAAGTACAAAAAATCAACAGCTAGTCTATGAACCAAAAGATGAAGACACTATAATTGTTCCACTTGAAGATATAACAGTTATAGTTTTAGAAAACAATCAATCATCTATGACGACAGCACTTCTTAGTAAGTGTGCTGAAAAGAATATAGCACTCTTCACATGTGATAATTATCATATGCCTAATGGTTGCTTTACTCCTTTTCACCAACATTCAAGATTTTCTCAAATTTCCCATATTCAACGAAATATGAAAATTCCATTAAAAAAACAAATTTGGCAATATATAATTAATCAGAAGATTTTAAATCAGGCTCTTCTTTTAGAATACTTTCAAAAAGATAGTTTTCAGGTTAAGGTTTTAGTAAATAAAGTTAAATCTGGTGATAGCGAAAACTTAGAAGCTATTTCAGCCAGAAGATATTGGAGTAAGCTGTTTGATAATTTTACTCGTGACCAAAAAGCTTTAGACCCTAGAAACATAGCATTGAACTATGGTTATGCTATTGTTCGTGGAGCAGTTGCCCGTTCACTTGTATCTTATGGGTTGCTCCCAACATTTGGAGTGTTCCACAACTCAGATGTAAATGCTTATAACCTCGCTGATGATATGATAGAACCACTACGACCAATGGTTGATATGGTGGTGAAAAAACTAGAGATTGAAGATGATTTAGATGTACATTTAGGAGTAGGTGTGAAATCAGCACTTTTAAATGTTTTAGTGATGCAGATGCGATTAAACGATAAGGATGTAACTGTTTTAAATATTTGTGACATTATGGCTCATAGTTTTGTGAAATCTATAAAATTAAATGAAGTTGGTAATTTAAAGTTGCCATCAGTAATATGAATGAGTCTAGGTATATGTGGATTTTTGTATTTTTTGACTTACCAACAAAAACGAAAAAAGAGCGAAAAAAATATACAGAGTTCAGAAGGTTCTTGCTTAATGATGGTTTTATAATGATGCAGTTTTCTGTTTACTCTAGAATCTGCAAAGGAGATGATAGTGTAGCCACTCATAAAAAAAGAGTAAAAGAACATCTTCCATCAAAAGGACATGTCCGAATGCTCTCAATAACAGATTTACAATATTCAAAAATGGAAATATTAATTGGTGTGAAAAAAGAGGAAGAAAAGCTTGAAAAAAAACAACTTTTATTATTTTAAATATATTGAGTAAAAATGAAACACAATATTAATGAAAATTGATTGATAGAAAACTTTTTATAAATAAAAAAATAGTTAAAATTAAAAGATTTTATTGAAATTTAGTAATTTTTAAAAAAGATAAATCACCACAGAACAAGCCATACCAGCGGGTATGGAGGTTCCTATTATAGCATATCCGAGTGAGAAAGGGGGCTATAACGTCCATATCAGAATTCCAAAAAAGAATTTAATTATAGCATATCCGAGTGAGAAAGGGGGCTATAACCTAATAATTGTAAGTAATATTCTACCAGTTATTATAGCATATCCGAGTGAGAAAGGGGGCTATAACAAGAAGATATCATTCAAAAACAAAGAGCGGATTATAGCATATCCGAGTGAGAAAGGGGGCTATAACACAAGTCAATAGCTAATGTATTAAATTTTAATTATAGCATATCCGAGTGAGAAAGGGGGCTATAACTACCGCACTTCGTTTGCTCCCACATTTTCGATTATAGCATATCCGAGTGAGAAAGGGGGCTATAACGATATGATTTTGGGTGATAAAATTATTGAAATTATAGCATATCCGAGTGAGAAAGGGGGCTATAACTTTAAAGTAGCTCTTGGATTAACTCTCAATATTATAGCATATCCGAGTGAGAAAGGGGGCTATAACTTCAAAGACCACATGAGTAATCCGCAAGCATTATAGCATATCCGAGTGAGAAAGGGGGCTATAACGTCGTTTTACCAGTTGCAAATTCTAGAATTATTATAGCATATCCGAGTGAGAAAGGGGGCTATAACGCCCTAAAATCATTAAAAATCTCTTATCTTATTATAGCATATCCGAGTGAGAAAGGGGGCTATAACCCCACTTGAAGATATGTCAACAGCAATATTATAGCATATCCGAATAATTAGCGTAGTATTTTCTTTTTTTTAATAACTAAATAGCTGAAATCCCAATCGTCTTTAGCGGTTGGGCTGAAAGCTATAAGGCTTTAGCCTTGATTTTGTATATATTTCCTAATTGTTTCAGGACTAGCCTCTCCAACTGAACATACGAAATAACCATCAGTCCAAAAGGTTTTTTCTTTCCAAAAATGTTTTTGTAAAAACTCTTGATGTAGTTTCCAAATTCTTTTGGTTGAAATTGATTTGATACGATTAACAATAGCAGATATAGAAATTCTAGGAATATATTGTATCATCAAATGAATATGGTCAATATCGGTTTCCATCTCTACAATATCAAAGTCGCTATTAACCTCAATATCTCTTATAATATTTTTGATATTATCTTCTATCCCTTGCACAAGCAACTTTTTCCTATATTTGCATACTAATATCAAATGCACTTTCAAGTTGTGTTTAGCCCTATTTGTAGTTTGATAACCATATAATTTTTTAATCTAAAACAATATGTAATTATGATATAATTCATATTAAGATAAATACAAAAGGTATCGTAATGAATAATACAAAAAGATATTTTAAAGTTGATGGAGTTCAATATTCTATAGCAGAATTATCGAAAAATTATAATATTTCAAGAAACACATTAAACTCAAGAATACGAAATAATCCAAATACTCCTATTAAAGAATTAATAGATGATAAAAATCTCAAAAGAGCAAGAATTAAAAAAGGAGATAAATTTAACCATTTATTAGCCACAGGCATGACAAAACCTATAAAAAATCAGTCTGCTGTATTGTATGAATTTATTTGCGATTGTGGAAATGCTGTATTTTATAAAGGACAACTTGTAAAAAAAAATACTGTTGTCTGTTGTGGAAAAGAAGGTTGTAAATATAGAAGATATAGTAAGCATAATAAATCTTCATCAAAAGTTTATACTGCTTGGCAAAATATCAAAGATAGATGCTATAACAAAAATAACCCCTCATTTTCTTACTATGGAGGTATTGGTGTTGTAATGGATGAAGAATTTAAAAATAATTTTTTAACTTTTTACAGTGAAATTGGTGATGCTCCCACAAAAGAACACTCTGTTGACAGAAGAGATGTAACAAAAGGCTATACTAAAGGAAATTTAAGATGGGCAACAAAAAAAGAACAAGCGAACAATCAAAGAAGAGTTAATGAGCTTACTTTAAGAATACAATATTTAGAACAAATTTTAAAAAACCATAATATTTCATTTTAAAATGGTTAAAAACCATAAACTAGCTAAATCAATAGCAGATGTAGCTTGGAGTGAATTTATGCGACAATTAGAGTATAAAGCTAGTTGGAGAGGTAAAACAATTATCAAAATAGATAAATGGTTTCCATCATCTCAAATATGCTCTTATTGTGGTGCAAGTACAGGTAAAAAACCACTTAGTATTAGAGAGTTTGACTGTCCTCATTGTAAAAAGAAAAATATCGATAGAGATATAAACGCTTCTATCAATATAAGAAACTATGGCTTAGGTCAAGTTGATAATAGAAATACGGTAGGAACTATCGGAATATAAGCTTGTGGAGTGTCATAGAGTTTCTAGTACTTGTTAGAAATCACGGCATTATGAAGCAAGAAGCCCAATCGTCTAAACTTGTTTAGCGGTTGGGTAGTTCACGAAATAGTAAATTGATTTGCAATATATTTATGGTATATTTAGAAAATAAAAAATGATTAAATTCAAATTAAAGGAACTAAGTAAGATGACTGAATTTGAAATTATAACTCTTGTGATGAATGTACTTGCTATTGCTTTTGCTTTATGGGTTAAACCTACTAATACACATAATTAAAAAATGATATGAATCTTGCTGATGAAGTTTTTGGTTAAAGAATTTGGATTACAAAAGGAATAAGATGAAAAAGATAATTAAGTATGGATTATTGCTTGGTGCAGGTTTATTCCTAAGTGGATGTTCTTCTGAATCAAGTTCAACTAAACCTTTTAACTCTACTAAACACTATACACAAGAGTTAAAAGCAGTAAGAAAAGAAAAATATAAAAAAGGAAAAATGCTAAACCATAGTGAGATGAAACTACTTCTTGCATTAGAAGAGGCTCTTAGGGGTAAAGACTACAGAATAGTTCTTCAAACATCACTAGGAGCATTCTTAAATCATAAAGAAAAAAAAGCATTTCTGGCAGTTAATTGCAAAAGAGCAGATTTTGTGATAATGAATAGATTTGCTTATCCTGAGGCAGTTATTGAATATAATGGAGAGGGGCATTATCAAAACAACTCTTCATTAAGAGATGATATTAAATCACTATCTTGCCAAAGTGCTGATTTGCCATTTATTCAAATCTCATTTCATGATAAAAATAATTTTGAGGAAGTTATAAAAGAAAAAGTATTGCCTGTTTTGTATAAAGCAAAAAGTTAATTTTTATACTTAGTTTTTGATACTAATTTTTTACAGTAAGTAATAAAATTATTTTTAGCTTTGGGATTTTTAGTGTGTTCTATAATCGTGCCTTTATAGATAGCGAAAAACAAAGATTCATTACACTCTTCTAGCATATCTTGTTTACTTTTATCTTTATTTTGATTCATAGCATGGAGTGTACTTTGAAGAACTTCTAAGCCCTTGTAGTAAGTTCTTTTTATATTTTTAGACTCTTGACTAGTACTGTAATATTCATCACTATCAAAAGCACTTAAAAAAGTTGTTGATAAAAGTAATGCAATTATTATATTTTTCATTATTCATGTTCCTCTTTGTTACAGTTTGTATAAAACTCCAACCACTTATCATATAAAGACACAAATAAATCTTGGGCTAACTCTTGGATTTGTTTGTCTTTTAAGCCATATATGTTGATAAGCAAAGCTTCCATTTTATGATTTTTGATTTCTTTTGAATTTTCACATTTAAAATCAACAGCTACTTGAAGCACTGGATTAAATTGTGCTAATGCACTGGCTTCATTAAAACCTATTTTTTCTTTAAGCTCTTTAATGAAATAATCTAACCAATATATCATATTATCTACAGTCTCTATTTTTATCTTAAGTGTATCAATTTCAAGCAAAGAGGCAAGGACATAAGTTTTACCCTTTGAGACATCACCAAACTCTTTAGAGTGTTGCACTTGAATCGTTACATTCATTATTTACTCCTCAGCAAGAGCTTTTTCAAGTTCATCTTCTGTAATATCTCCTATCTCAAATAGGTATTCGTTGTAAGCTATCCATTTCTGCTCTGCTTCTTCTTTAGTTAATGGTTTGATAGGTAAAGAACTTTTAAACTTAGTAGTATCAAGCTTGATTCTATTATCTTCTTTGCAGATAAGATATTTATCACTCAATTTCATAGAAAAATGCAACATCATCGCATCATTTGTTGTCGCATTCACAAGTAGATTAGATAATTCATCCGCTTTAATATATACACCTTTTTCTTCAACATCGTAGCCATTCTCTATTAAACATCTGTGAATGTCTTTACAGATTCTATCTATATTATTTCCAAAACTCATAATTTATCCTTTATTTTTGATGATATTATAATCATCTTTGTTTGATTTGTTATTAATTAAACTCTCTTTGTTAATCAAGTTTGTTCACTTTGCTTTTGGAGTGCCAACTGTGCCTTTCTAAGCATTCGTTGATGCTTATATAATGCTGTCTCAGTTTCATCGGCAATCAGCATGAGACTATCAGCAAATGAAGCCATCTCCCATTTACTAAAAGAGATTCCCACTTTGAAGTTCTTTTGAACCAAGGTACCATTTATATAAAAAGTTTCAATAATTTTATTTTGGTCATTTTGAGAAGCTTTACTAGTAAAACCTACTGTTACTTTTTTCATAAGACCATCAGACTTAGTTATTTTTTCATAACCAGAATCTTGCTTGGTTTTAAGAATCTCTCTCATTGCATAGGCTAGGGTTCTTAGGTCAATTGCCGAAAAGCTCATTTTTATAGGATTCTCAGTGTTGTATTTAAACCCATTTGCACTTTTTGTACCTTCACAAAACTCTACAAATATTATTTCATTAGCATAAGTTAGATATTCCACCATTGCTGTGACTTTAATAAGACTCTGAGAAGAAAAGCCTCTATATGCTATTAAAGACTTAATCATATTTTTTTTATTGTTCATTGTTAGTATCTCCTTTTTTCCTTGGTTTTAAATACTCACTTTTCTTGGCAAAAAAGACATCCCCAAAAGCTCTTGTGGCATGTGAGAAGTATATCTCTAGCTCATTATCATCTCTAGAACTTTTTTCTTTTTGCAAAGGTTTAAACCATATAACATTTGGTACGGTCTTTCTAAGGTTTTGATTTGGTTGTCTTATCTTATTAATACCATACTGAACGCCACCATAGCTAGTTCTCTCAAAATAAGTAGATATTCTTACATCAAGTTCATCAAAATTATCTTGGATATATTTTAACTCTTTTTCAGCTAAAGCAATCTCTTTGTGGATATCTTTAATAATAGCATCAGCACTATCTTTTTTAATTTTTTTCTCTTTAATCTTTTTCTTTGTAAAACTAAGTACTTTATTCTTATATTTAGAAAACTCACCATCTAGCCTAAGCAACACTTTCTCTTTATCGTTTACCTGTTTAGAACTCTTAGCTTCAAAAGTTTTGTACCAATTACAAGGCTCTTGTATATTGATTATTTTAACAATGTTTGAAATATTATAGTCTTTTAGTGCTATCTCATCATTACCATATTCCATAGTTAATCTTTGAATAAAAACCCTTAGTTGCTTTATAGCTTTTTCATCAACTTCATAAAGTATGGCATCTACTACTTTTTCACTTGGATAATTTTCAAGCATTGACAATATGTCAACTTTAATATCATCAAAAACGCTAGAGTCTCGTTTAGAATTATTCATTATATAAAATCTTCTTTTTTTAGTTCATCTAGTTCAAACATTATGTTCTCAAAAGTAGCACTGTCTATCTTGAATGTTTTTCTAATATCGCTTGGTTGAAATGATGATGACTGCATATCTCCACCAGAGGTGATAAACATAAACATCTTAATTGTATCCTCTACCATCATTGCAGTATTTGGAGATTTGGTTCTAAAAGTACGGAATGATTCTTTATCTTTGAATGGAAAGTTAGCATCAGCTTTTATCTCTTTAGCGATAGTGCCTTTTATAAAACTAGCACATTGTTGATAGTTGACTTGGATAGATTTAGAGATTGCATCAAGACGAAATTTTATAATATCTGCTTTTGTTTTAGAGTCAAGTATTTTGTATATATCAGCCAATAAGTTCGCATCAATTTTAACTTTTTTAATAGCAGAGATAGCGTAGTGAGTATTTTTTTCTTTATCAGGATAAATTATTATTTTAATAAAACCCTTAACTAAATCAGTAAACTTATCATTACTTCTCATAACTACAAAAGGGGTATATTCAGACATAAAGTCATCTTTTTGGAGCATGTCTCCAAGATTAATCATTAGAGAATTAGCTATAGTATGTGCAAGTTTCATTATTTAGACTCCCTAAAAGGGTATGATAAAAAGTCTTCTCTAGTAAGCTCATCTATCTCAAAAAAGATATTTTCCAAGAACTCATCAGAAAGCTCATAGAGTTTACGAATGCTTTTAATTTGAGCAGGGGAATCAAACTTCTCACCAGAAGCAACATGCATATAGGCACGAATAATATCATGAATCATTGTTTTAATAGTTGGGTCTTTTTTACGAAAATGAAGAAAAGTTTCTCCTCTTTCAAAAGGATAATCTTCATCAAATCTAATCTCATAAGCTAACGACTCAATAATAATCTCTTTGATGTTATCAGTATAAGAGAGCATAGCAACATTAAACATAGAGGAGAATGCTTTAACAAACTCTTTTTTATTAATGTTGGCTAATTGTCTATATATATCATCAACAAGCTCTTTATCTAATTTAATATCTCTAGCCTCATCAATAGTACACTTAGTTATGTTGTTGTCAATAGAGTAGATATTTTTTTTCAACAATAAAGTGAACCAAGCATCAAAATATTTATTTTCTCTCATAATTGTAAAGTTCTTAGTTTCGTGCATATGAGTATTATGCAAAAGAGCTTTACCTATATTAATTTTAAGGCTATTGACAATTGTTTCAATAGGTGCATTTTGTAAGTCCATAATATTTCTCCTAAATTTTATTCATAATAAAATAATAGCATTATTGGACTTAAAGTAAGGTAAATGATATATAACCTAGTTATAATACACCGCTTAAAGAAACCTATTCTCTATCCACCTCAACACACCAAACAAATTAACCATATTTTGCCAAAGAGCAATCTCTCCTCACTTTCTCTTCTCTTTTTTCTTCTTTTCTTCAATCATTTCATCTTCCATGAATACCATCATGAACATCTCACAACAAAAAATATGCAATATTTTAATCGTTCTTTAAAAGAAACAATTTGCCAAAAAAGGGGAAAAAGAAAAATGTGCGAAATCAGGCAAGGCATCAAATTTGATTTTTTGCGGGGATGATGAGGTTTTGTGAGAGAGGAGAGATGAGGCAAGTAATAGAGAGGGTAGTAAGTGGTATATTATAACTAGGTAACATACTACTATAGAGGGATTAGAAGAAAATTAAAGAACATTTTGGTACAATCTTGGAAATAAAAAAAGGGTTTTAATGGATTTATCTTTAGATGAACAAGTCATATACGAGAATTGTAGGAATCATATTTCTAGGCATATTGACAGTGGTAGCAGTTTTATTCCTCAGCTTTTTGTTGTTGATAGTTTAAATGTTGTCTCTACTTTAAATGCTGAGTTCTCTGTAAAGCTTAAGCAACTTGAAACTCTTGACAGTAGTATATTGATGCGTTTTATAAATGCTAAAGCTTCAAATATTAGAGCTTTTGCTATTGTTGATTATGATAGGTATTTAGAGCTTGATGCATCTACTCAAATCAATTCTACTATCTTTATTGACGGTTTATTTATTCCTAGTGCTAGTGCTAAAGATTTTGTATTAGAACTAGAAAAGAAAAAGATGGATAAGGCAAAACAGATGAAACGCAAAAAGGTTTCTAAAAAATGATTAAAAATAATACTTTAGTTTTATCTCCTTCTCCTGTTATCTTTCTAAAGAGAATAATATTTTTGCTTCTCTTGTCTTCAATCTCTTTATACTTCTTTCTCTATCCTGATGTAAGTTTTGTGTTTAATAATAACTCTCTTATTACTATCCGTGACCTTAATGGTTTTTTTGGAGATTTTGAGAGCCTTTTTAGATATGTTTGTTTAGCCTTTACTCTTTTGATGTGGTTTAATGTATTTTGGCTCTTTTTAGTGACTAAATATACTCAATATATAATTAGTCCTACTAGTAAAAGCATTAAAATCAAAAAAGGGATACTTGTAAAGAAGATTGATAATATAGATGTAAAAAATATTGCAGATATTGATGTTGAAATTAGCATGCTAGAAAATATATTTGGATTAGGTACTCTAGTTGTTTATACATCTGGAGATATGAGTGGTTTGTCAGATAAGCTTACTAATTCAGAAAGAAAAAGACTTGCAGATATTAATAAAAATGTAGTTAGGGATTTTATGTCTATTAAGAAATTCAAATCTATTAAAAATCCACAAGTTGTCTCTAATTTTATTGACTTAGTTAAAACAAGAGGTGGAAGATAAAACTGTTTCAAGCGGATATGTTCTTGTTGTGATTTTTGTAGCTCTTCTTGTATTTTTATTGCTGAGGGGTTAGAACGCTTCATTTGTTAATAAAAACTATACACTTTGTAAGGTTATTATCCTTTTTGTGCTGTTATAATTAATACAATTAAAGAGTAAGGGGATTTGTTTTGATATTAAGTAGTTCTCATAGTGATAACACTTCACATGTAATATTTAAAGATGGTGGAATCATTAGCTATTCACCTAGCGATGATATTAAGACAATATATAGTACTACTCAATCATCTCAATTTTTAAATAACAATATTAACCTTTCTGTAGAGAAGAAAGAGTCTCTATTTGATGATATTCATAGTGAATATGACAGACTAGGCATATCCTCTCTAGAACTAACTGTACTTGATAAGCATTTTGAAGAGGGTAAGTATTTTTATGGAGATGTTATAGAACTCTCTGATGGAACAGCTCTATTTGCAGACGATAAAGGTATATCAGTTCATAAAAATAAAGATAATATGCATCTTGCTTTATCTGGAGACATCGAAGCAAGTAATCAGGCAAAGCTGTATAGTTTTAAAGATTTTTTGTTGGAATATGAAGATAAAGTATCTGTTTCGGCAATTAAAGAACTTAGTAAATATGCTGTTGAACAGGATACGGGCAGTTCTATAATAAATCCATTTAATTTAACACCAGAAGGTATAAATTTTACGGATATGGCTACTTCTTTGAGTGGTATAAATAGATTTGCAGGACAAACAGAAAAGTTATACGGCTCTGATAATGAATTTTATACAGTAGGGCAACATTGTCTCGCTGGTTATCATTATATTCTTAATCATCCAAGCAAAGAGGAATACTCTGCATTAAGTGATGAGCAAAAAGGCAATTTTCCATACCATGAGGATTTTTGTAAGTTTACTCAAAATCAAAAACAAATACTTGCTAATGCTTTTGCTAATCATGAGTTTTTTGAAGCCATTACGGGTATTGATTTAATTAAGCCTTTTAAATATGCCGATACTGATGGAGCATATTTTACAGCAGAAAAGAAAGGTGAAGATGTATTCGAGCTTTTTAAAGGCTCTCCTGTTATGACACCAACTCTTAAGAAAATTGATAATCTTATGGCTTCTATAGAGGGAAGAGAGTTAGTTGGTTGGGATAGGGATAACAATAATAATGTATCTGCTGATGTTTTGTTTATGGTTCACGATAATCAAAAGCTAGTACAAAGTGAAGTTAAAAAACAACTACTTAATATTTGGGAAGAATCTGGCACTATTGGTAAAATTAATGATTTTATTAAAATGAGAGATAAATATAAAGAGCATACTCTACACAGCAGATTGGAACACTCTTCTAATCTTGATGTTAACAAGTGGAGACCTATAGACCAAAACTCTCTTGAAGAGGAATGGAATACTGAGACACTAGATAGTATCTTTTTTTCAGGCTATCCTACAGAAAAACAATTAAAAGAGACTAAAGATATATTCTTTGATAAGTTTAATGATTTCACGAATATTGAAATAATAGATTATAAAGAGATTGCTAAAGATATATATGGTTCCGATAAATATACTTTTGATGA
>Ga0256842_1000499_pt1 | contig 34658 bp, 43 predicted proteins | sample 4559240metaG_FD_185973 | JGI IMG/M metagenome (GOLD analysis project Ga0256842, IMG submission 185973) | Hydrothermal vent microbial communities from Guaymas Basin, Mexico - 4559-240 | ecosystem: Environmental > Aquatic > Marine > Hydrothermal vents | place: Mexico: Guaymas Basin | collected...
TAAGGAAAAAGTTACTCTTTACGACAAGATCAGTTTAAAATCTCTTGGAGCAAAAATTATTGAGTACATCCCCAATAATGCCCTTTTGATTGAAGTGGATTCTACATTTTTAAAGAAGATAAAAAATTTAGAAAAGGTAAGATGGGTTGGGGATTTTCAACCAGGATTTAAACTTTCTCCAGATCTTGCAAAGTATGTCAAGACCAGAGAAGATCCCTTTGAGACAGAGGTGCCTGAAATAGTTGTTGCCCTTTTTAATGGAGGAAATGTTTCAGAGGTTTTAAATGATATAGTTGAAAATTTTTCAAATGATCCTTCACTCGGTTATAGGATTTCAGAAGATGGAAGTACTTTTATTATAAAGATTTCCTATAAAAATGTGAAAAACCTCATAGATTTTACTGCTAATCTTGAAGATGTGAGTTATCTTGAAGTATATCACAGGGATTATCTCATGAATGACAACTCCATCTGGGCATGTCAAAGTGGAGATATTACTACAGAGTCTACCCCTGTTTTTGACCATGGAATCATGGGGCAGGGGGAAATAGTTGCTGTTGCAGACAGTGGTCTTGATGAAGATGAGTGTGCCTTTATAGATACCCCAAATGGGGATAGGATTGATACACAGGCTGTAGAGCCTCCTGATGCTCTGGTTGTGGATACAGATCAGAGAAAGGTTGTGGCTTACAATGTACTGCCAGGGGCAGAGCCCTGGGATCATTCAACCCACGAATTTCATGGAACCCATGTCTGTGGTTCTGTGGGAGGTGATAATTATTCCCATCTTGCTTCAACAACAGATCCCGGGCATGACACGGGTGATGGGATGGCTCCTCTTGCAAAAATAATCATGGAGGATGCCGGCGCTTCAGATACCCCCTATTTGTATCTTCCATATCCTTATGCTGATTTGTGGCAGCAGGAATATGATGCCGGTGCAAGAATTGCCTCCAACAGTTGGGGATCTCCTAATGGTGGATATTATGATCTGGGATGTTCATCCATAGATCTCTTTACATATCAGAATGAAGACTTTTTAATCTGTTTTGCATCAGGTAATGATGGTCCTTCCGGGAATTCTCTTGACTATGAGGGAAATGCCAAAAATGCCCTTATTGTTGGAGCCACCAAAAATGGTTCCACCGGAGCCATGGATCTTGCTTCCTTTTCAAGTAAGGGACCCGCTGTTGATGGTAGAATAAAACCAGATGTTTGTGCCCCCGGTGAATATATTGTTTCAGCAAGGGGCTCAAATTCCATGTACAATTGTGGAACCTGGACAATGAGTGGAACAAGTATGGCTTGTCCAACTGCTGCTGGACTTGCAGCCCTTGTGAGAAATTACTTTGATGAAGGCTTTTATCCATCAGGTGCAGCGAATGATCAGGATAAATTTAATCCTTCAGCAGCACTTGTTAAGGCTGTGATGATTAACTCATGTAGAAATATGACGGGAATAAATACTGGTGGCGGAATTAATACAAAAGAGGATGCTCCAAGTAATGGACAGGGTTGGGGAAAGATTACCCTGGATGATGCACTCTATTTTGATGGAGATGCGAGGAAACTTCTCTGCTGGGATTATAGAAATAGTGATGGTCTCTCAACTGGAATGATAAGAGAATATTCCTTTGCTATTAGCGGAAAGGATGCTGAACCGCTAAAAATAACCCTTGTGTGGTCAGATCCTCCAGCATCCCCCCATGCTGCAAAGGCACTTATAAATGATCTGGATCTTGAACTTGTGGCTCCCGATGGAACGATATACAGGGGAAATCAGTGGAATGACCAGACAAGCGGTGATTTAAAGGAGTCTGCTCCCAATCCAGCAGGAACGGATACTTTAAATAATGTTGAGGGAATTTTAATTAGAAATCCCCAGATTGGGACTTATACCTTGAGAGTAAAGGGAACAAATATCCCTGGGTATAAAAATGACTACAAACAGGGATATGCACTTGTGGTTACTGGAAATGTATCAGTTGGCGATGTCCTTCAGTTAAATATTGATAGCATAGAAGTAAATGACACAAATGGGAATGGCGATGGAAATATTGATCCGGGTGAGACAATAAATTTAAAGATTTCCATCACAAACAATTCAACAGTTGATGCCACAGGGGTTTCTGCCACATTGACATCGGATAGTGATAAGGTAAGTTTTCAGTCAAACAATGTTTACTATGGGGATGTTGGAGCTGGGGAAAAGGTTACCCCTCCATCAGTATTTAAGTTTGATCTTGATCCTTCAGCAGAGCAGGGATCAGATTTACACTTTACAATGACAATAACAGCAGGTTCTCAGACTTTTACCAGGGAATTTACCCTGAGAGTTCAGATGCCAAGTATTGCCCCCATATTGTCCAACTTGCAGATAGCCGAAGGTGACATATATAGTGTTCAGGGAACACAGTATCCCACATATGTTTCTACTTTGATTGGTTATCACTATAACGATCCTAACCTTGACATTAAGAATCTCTATGTATATTTTAGAGTCAATGGAGAGGATATTGGGACCATTCCCTTTGTAATTCCCATTTCAGATATTTCACCTCAAACCACTGCGGAAGGTGATGATGCATGGCAGATCTATGCCTTTTCATATTTTGCATCAAATGTTGGAGAGACGGTTCAGGCGTATGCTTATCTTGAAGACAGCCTTGGAAATGTAAGTGATATTGTGGAATCAAATACCTTTACCTTTACAAAAGGTGTTACCCCATCGAACCTTGCAGGTCTTGACGACGATGACTCCATCCATATTGATTTTCCAGAAGGTTTTACCTTTCCATTTTATGGCACCAATTATACGGGTATGTGGGTAAATAGTGATGGAAATATAACCTTCAGAGCGGGATATGAATATCAGTTAAGGTCTCCAGGTGCTTTGCTTAACTTTGAACCCAGAATTGCTCCTTTATACACTGACCTTGCAAAGCAAAAAGGAAATGCAAATCAGATTACAATGGAAACAGGAAATGACTATGTAAAGGTCTCCTGGAATGGTCTGCCTCAGTGGGCAAGAATGGGACCAACTGGAACACATACCTTTGCCGTTACCTTAAAAAACGATGGTACCATCATTTTTGATTATGGTGAATGTACCATGACAGAATATCAACAGGATGAAAATGGGGATAATTGGAAAGGTGTTGTGGGACTTTCACCAGGAGGTTTAACTTCTGGCACTGAAGTTGATCTTTCATCTTATAATGGGACAATTGACATCCCAATTTCAGGTCCAATCTTTGAGGCTTTTAGTGATACTGATGATTTTGATCTTTCAAATTCACAACTTGTATTTAAACCAGTAACATCGTTTATTCCTGCTGAGACAATCTACTTTCCATTTATGCACTACACTTCGGGTGAAAAGAATGTAGGATATGGATTTGTTAATCCAGGCGATAGTGATGCTTTAGTTAGGTTTACTGCTTATAAGCAGGATGGAACAGAACTTGCAACATCTTCAATAATTTCTTTACCAAAACATAGTCAAATGGCTTATGAGATACCTGCCATCTTTTCAAATATAGAAAGTGGTAGTATTGGATGGATAAAGGCTGAAAGTAGTGTAAGTGGTCTCATGAGCTTTTTCTTGAGTGAGGATTTTTCAAGTGGAGCCCTCACTGGATTGGATGGTTCTCTTGGATTTGGTGGTGGCTTTACCGATTTGATAATTCCAGAAGTTAAAGGAACAGGAGATTTCTCAACAACCATTTATGTTACAAATCTTTCAGGTTCAGACGTGGATGTTACTTTCAAGGGATATTCGGAAAATGGAAGTGAGGGAGAGACAACGGTTACAGTGGTGGCGAATGGTTCTTACAGTGGAGAATTGTCAGATCTTTTTAGTTCTGATTTTGATGGATATGTAGAAATAACTTCTACTGGCAATGTTATAGCCAATGCCTTAATTAAGGATGGAAATAAATCAATCAGTTCTGTTGATGGAATGCCCAGAACATTTTCAGGTACTAAATTATATGCACCACAAGCCGTTTACTGGGAGAATACCTACTATACCCAGGTATTTTTGGTGAATACAGCTGATTCAGAGGCAACAGTGAATGTGATATTCCATCAGGAGGATGGAACTGCTGCAGATCCAATAACGTATACTATACCTGCAAATGGAATTAAAATATTGAAAGATGCTGATTTGGGACTTGATACAACCGGAGAAAAATCCCTTGGATGGGTTGAAGTTGATTCCGATCAGGCTCTACTTGGGGCGCTTGAATTTGGCAATCCTGTGGATGATCACTACAGGGCTACACTACCCCTTCTTGGCACTCCAATAAGTGATATTTACTTCCTACAGGTGGCAAATGGTACAATAGGTGGTGTTGACTATTGGACTGGACTTGCAATAGTAAATCCCAATGACTCCACAGCAAATGTCAATATAATGGTGTATTCTTCAGATGGTACTAAATTGGGTGAAACCGGAAATATTGCCGTTGATTCAAATGTGAAGTTAATCAATATGTTGAGAGGACTTCCAAATCTTTTAGACTTACCAGATCAGTCAAGTGGATATATCCATATAGTAAGCGATAAACCCGTTTTTGCCTTTGAACTGTTTGGTGATAACGCACTTAACTTCATAAGTGCTGTTCCTACCTATATTTCTCTGGGAAAGTAGTTATTTATTAATTTTCCTTTGGTGGGGGATTTTTCCCCCACCAGAGAAAATCATATGGTTGTAAAAAAAATTTTTTTGATTTTTTTATTGTTTTCCCTATTTATTATTTTTGATAGATCCTTTGTTATTTCCTTCTTGAAGGTGAAGAGTAATGTTCCAAAAAGTGTTGATTTAATTGCCATTATGGGTGGTGGGACAGTTGGGAAAGGTAAATTTAGGCTTGGCAGAGCTTCAATTGAGAGATTAAATAGGGGAATTTATTTACTAAAAAACGGCTATGGGAAAAAAATTTTTCTCGCAGGTTATAGAGGAGAGCAAAAAATAGCAAATGAGTATATGCTCGAAAGGGGTGTGAAAAGGGAGGATATAATAAACTACCATAAAAGACATAAATCCATTACAGGAACTCAAGGGGATATTTTGATGATTCTGGATTTAATAGAGAAAAATGGATATGAAAAGGTTTTAATAGTAACTTCACCCTACCATGAGATAAGATGTAAAGAAATCTTTAACAGATTGTTAAAAAAAAGAAAAATGAATGTTAAAATATATTTTTCACACATTGAAAAAAATGGTGAGATTGAGAAGTGCAATTTCTTCAGATATTTAAAATTAATATTTCATGAATTTTTTGCGCTTGTTTATGAAAGGATAGCAGGATAATGAAGTTAGTAATGGGAAAGTTTTATGTCATATTTTTTTCTGGTCTTTTATCTGGTTTAGTTTTTTCCATTTTTATCTCTTTTTTCTTTCTGATCTCCATAAGAAAAGTAAAGCCCGAGCCCAGAAAGGTTGCAAAGGTTGTTGTTGTTTTTTTGATTTTTCTTGTTTCATCTTTTGTTCTGGGACCTATTTTTTCCACAATTTATGGTTTTTTCTTTTATGAACGTCTTGGATTTTACATATATTTTGCAGTGGTGTTTACTGGAATTGGGATATTATCCAATCTGATTGCAATAGTTAAAAAGATAAAGGATTTGAAGATAATTATTTTTTTGAATTTGATCAGTGGGTTGATTTTTGCTACACTGCCCCCTCTTTTCTTCAATTTATTTTCAATTTAATTATATCCTTGACATTTTTTTTCTCTTTTGGTATAAGTTCACCTTTATTTTGTAATTTTTTTAGGAGAGGTGAAGTAGTGCCTACAATAAATCAGTTAGTTAGATTGGGAAGGAAAAAAGTTCTTAAGAAGACCAAGAGTCCAGCGCTTAAGGGTTGTCCACAGAAAAGAGGAGTTTGCACAAGGGTTTATACCGCAACTCCCAAAAAGCCCAATTCGGCTCTTAGAAAAGTTGCCCGTGTTAGATTGACAAATGGAATTGAGGTTACCACATATATTCCTGGAGAAGGACATAATTTGCAGGAGCACTCTGTTGTGTTGATAAGGGGTGGCCGTGTTAAGGATTTGCCAGGGGTCAGATATCATGTAATTCGTGGGGCTCTTGATGCTCAAGGTGTTGAGAATAGAAGAAATTCGAGATCCAAATATGGAACTGAGAGAAATAAATAAATAAAATTTGAGGGGTGTATAAATGCCAAGAAGAAGACAGGCTAAAAAAAGAACCGTACTGCCAGATCCAATATACAGCAGTGAACTTGTTACAAAGTTTATAAATTGTATGATGTGGGATGGCAAAAAAACAGTATCTGAAAAAATATTTTATTCAGCCATGGAAATAATTAAAGAAAAGACAAAGATGGATCCCTTGAAGGTCTTTAGAACTGCTGTTGAAAATGTAAAGCCTCAGCAGGAAGTGAAATCAAGGAGGATTGGTGGTGCGAACTATCAGGTCCCTGTAGAGGTTGCACCTCGTAGGGCTCAGGCTCTTGCCATAAGGTGGATAATAAATTTTGCCAGAGAGCGTGGCGAAAAGACAATGAAGGAGAGATTGGCAGCCGAGTTAATAGATGCCTTTAACGGAAGGGGGGCATCCATTAAGAAGAAAGAAGACACCCACAGAATGGCAGAAGCAAACAAGGCTTTTGCCCATTTTAGGTGGTAATTTTCTCCAGTAAAAGCAAATACTTAGAAAATTTTAAGGTCGCAGTTTTTTGCTGTGGCCTTTTTTTTGTTAAAAGGAGTTTAAAGTGGGAAGAAAGATACCTTTAGAAAAGACAAGAAATATTGGAATTATGGCACATATTGACGCCGGGAAGACAACAACTACAGAGAGAATACTCTATTATACCGGTATAACCCATAGAATAGGTGAAGTTCATGAAGGAACTGCCACTATGGATTGGATGGAGCAGGAGCAGGAAAGAGGTATTACAATAACTTCTGCAGCCACCACGTGCTTTTGGAAAAAGCACAGAATAAATATAATAGATACTCCTGGACATGTGGATTTCACTGCAGAAGTTGAAAGGTCCCTCAGGGTTTTGGATGGTGCTGTGGCTGTTTTTTGTGCCGTTGGTGGGGTTGAGCCCCAATCTGAAACTGTCTGGAGGCAGGCAGATAAATATAGAGTTCCAAGAATAGCCTTTGTAAATAAAATGGATAGATCGGGTGCTGACTTTATAAATTGTCTTGCAATGATGAAAAGCAGACTTGCTACTGTACCGGTTGCTATTCAATTGCCTCTTGGGAAGGAAGATGAGTTCAAAGGAGTCATTGATCTCATAAAGATGAAGGCATACGTTTATAAAGACGATACCCTTGGGGCTGAGTATGAGGAAATAGAAATCCCTGAGAAATATCTTGATGAGGCCATTAGTTTTAGGGAAAGAATGCTTGACTCAATAGTTGAGATGGATGACAATGTCCTTGAAAAGTATCTTGAAGGAGAAGAGATAGGTGAAAAAGAGATAAAATCCTGTATTAGAAAGGGAACAATAAATCTGAAATTTACACCTGTTTTGTGTGGATCCGCCTTTAAAAATAAAGGGGTTCAACAACTTCTGGATGCTGTAGTTGATTTCCTTCCATCTCCGGTTGATATTCCTCCTGTAAAGGGTAAAGATCTGGGTGGTAATTTAATTGAGAGAAAGTCGAGTGATGATGAGCCCTTTTCCGCTCTGGTTTTTAAGATTATGACAGATCCCTATGTAGGGACTCTCAGTTTTTTGAGGGTATATTCAGGCCATCTTGAAAGTGGTTCCACTGTATTTAATTCCACAAAGGGAAAAAATGAGAGAATTGGAAGGCTTTTAAAGATGCACGCCAATAAGAGAGAGGAAATAAAGGAGGTTTGGGCTGGCGATATTGCAGCGGCTGTTGGATTGAAATCCGTTTCTACAGGTGATACCATTTGTGATAAAAATGCTCCTATAGTACTTGAGAGTCTTGAATTTCCTGCACCTGTTATTTCAGTTGCTGTGGAGCCTAAAACTCAATCTGATCTTGAAAAGTTGGGGAATGCCCTTTCGAAACTTTCAGCGGAAGATCCCACCTTTAAAGTTAGAACAGATGAAGAGACGGGTCAGACAATTATCTCTGGGATGGGGGAATTGCATCTTGAGATAATAGTTGACAGATTAAAAAGGGAATTTAATGTGGAAGTTAATGTTGGAAAACCGCAGGTAGCCTATAAAGAAACCATAACAACTTCTGCGGAAGCGGAAGGAAAATTCGTAAAGCAAACTGGTGGTCATGGACAGTATGGACATGTAAAGATAAAAATTGAGCCGGCTGAAAGTGGGGAAGGACTTTTATTTGTAAATAGTATTGTTGGAGGAGCCATTCCAAAGGAATATATCCCTGCTGTTGAGGCTGGAATTAAAGAAGCCATGGAGATGGGGGTTATTGCTGGTTTCGAGGTTGTGGATGTGAAGGTGGAGTTATATGATGGATCCTACCATGAAGTTGATTCATCAGAAATGTCTTTTAAAATAGCTGCTTCTATGGCTTTTAAAGAGGCAGTAAGAAAGGCCAAACCAGTACTTCTTGAGCCAATAATGAAGGTTGAAGTGGTAACACCAGAGGAGTATCTGGGGGATGTACTTGGCAGTATTAATTCAAGAAGGGGAAGAATTGAAAATATAGAACATAGAATACACACCCAGGTTATTTCAGCCAGTGTTCCACTTGGTGAGATGTTTGGTTATGCCACAGATTTGAGATCCCTTACTCAAGGAAGGGCCTCCTATACAATGCATTTTTCAAAGTATGAGGAGGTTCCAGAAAGTGTGAAGGAAGAAATTTTAGGCAAAAAGTAGAGATTTTTAAAAAAAATACTTGATTTATTAAATTTTATCTGTATAATCTCCCTTCTACCTTTATTCAGGTGGTAAGAACCTGCCAGCACAGGTTCCAATGCCATCTGAGATTAGGTAAAAAATAAAAAAATATGAAGGTGTGAGGCTATGAGTGATGAAATTATCAGGATAAGGCTTAAAGCCTTTGATGCAAGGTTGCTTGATTTGTCTGTGAGGGCGATAGTGGAAACGGTGCGAAAGAGTGAAGGTTATATCTCCGGTCCTGTGCCCCTTCCCACAGAGACAAGACGTTATACTGTTATAAGGTCCCCTCACGTCAATAAAGATTCAAGGGAGCAGTTTGAGATTAAGATTCATAAAAGGTTAATCGATATTCTTGAACCTACGAAGGAAGCCGTTGAAAGTCTGATGAAGATGAACTTGCCTTCATCGATAGATGTTGAAATTAAGTCAATTGGAGGAGAGAATTAATAATTTTTATTTGTGGAGTGACAAATGATTGAAGGATTAATTGGAAAAAAAATAGGAATGACTCAAATATTTGATAAGGATGGAAAGGTTATACCTGTAACTGCAATAAAATTGGGGCCATGTGTAGTGGTGCAAAAGAGGACTGTTGAGAAGGATGGCTATGAAGCCGTGCAGGTTGGTTTTTTGGAAGAAAATAAAAAAGTTAAAAAAGTGACCAAACCAATGATGGGGCATTTTAAGAAGGCAGGGGTTGCTCCTGTTAAAATTTTGAAGGAATTTAAACCTCTTGTTAGTTTAAATGATATAAAGCTGGGAGAAAAAATAACCTTTGATAAAATTTTTCAGATCAACGAGAAGGTAGATGTTACCGGAAGAAGCAAGGGAAAAGGTTTTCAAGGGGTTATGAAGAGACATGGTTTTCACGGTGGTAGGGCCACTCATGGTTCCATGTTTCATAGGGCTCCTGGCTCTATAGGTGCCTCTGCTTACCCTTCAAGGGTTATAAAGGGAAAGAGAATGCCAGGGCACATGGGAGATGAGAAAGTAACTGTTAAAAATCTTGAAGTTGTCGGAATGTATCCTGATAGAAATGTTGTCCTTTTGAAGGGAGCAGTTCCCGGTTATAGTGGAAGTTATGTTTTTGTGAGAAAAAAGAAGTAAAAAAATAGTGGAGAAAAGATATGCTTACTATAGATGTGAAAAATTTAAAGAATGAAACAGTTGGAAAGACAGAATTAAAGCCTGAAGTTTTTGGGGTTGAATTAAATGAGACATTGATATGGGAAGCAATAAAGCATTTTTTAGCGTGTAAAAGGGCAGGTACCCACAGCACCAAAACAAGAGGTGATGTAAAAGGTAGCACTCGTAAACCCTGGAGACAAAAGGGAACAGGAAGAGCAAGGGCTGGTGATAGAAGATCTCCACTCTGGAGACATGGTGGAACAGTTTTTGGTCCAAAGCCAAGGAGTTATGCTTACACCTTTCCTAAAAAGAAGAAAAGGGCTGCCATGAGGTGTGCTCTTTCTGAAAGATTGAGAAATAATGAACTTTTTGTGGTTGATTCATTGACTTTTGAATCTCATAAGACGAAGGAATTTGTTAATGTGATGAAGAATTTTGGAATAGATAGAAAATTGCTTGTAATTGATGATGGATTGAATAACAACCTGTATCTTTCAACGAGAAACATACCAGGTGTCAAATTTGTAGAAGTTGATGGATTGAATATTTATGATGTGGTACATCACAATAATATTATGTTTTCGTTGAAGGCAATTGAGAAGGTTCAGGAGGTACTTAGCAAATGAAGAATTTCTATAAAATTTTAATCAGGCCTCTACTTACTGAGAAGGCAGTAGATTTGAAAGATGAGAGCAATTACTATACTTTTGTTGTGGATAAAAGAGCAAATAAGAAAGAAATAGCGGAAGCAGTTGAAAGGGCTTTTGATGTCAAGGTTGATAAAGTCAGGGTTGTGAATGTGCATCCTAAACCAAGAAGATATGGAAGATTTGAAGGAAAGAAGGCAGGATATAAAAAGGCATATGTTAAGTTAAGAGAAGGTGAAAAGAAAATAGAATATTTTGAAAATATTTAATTAAGGTAGGGAAGAAATGGGAGTTAAATTACATAAACCAGTAACACCAGGAAGAAGGTTTTTATCTACATTAACTTTTGATGAGTTAACGGATATTGAGCCCTTGAAGAAACTTCTTAAGGGAAAGAAGAAGTCGGGTGGTAGAAATAATGTTGGTAGAATAACCATAAGGTTCAGGGGTGGTGGAAATAAGAGAAAGTATAGAATAATTGATTTTAAAAGAAGAATGGATGATGTTCCCGCTAAGGTTGTTGCAATAGAATATGACCCCAATAGGACGGCAAATATAGCGAGGCTCCACTATTTAAATGGTGCTAAATCCTATATTCTGGCTCCAGAGGGATTGAAGGTTGGAGATATGGTAGAAAGCGGTGAGAATGTTGATATTCAGGTCGGAAATTGTATGCCCTTGAAGAATATGCCGGTTGGTACCATTATACATAACATAGAGTTGAGACCCGGAAAAGGGGGACAACTTGTTAGAAGTGCTGGAACATCAGCCCAGTTACTTGCTAAAGAGGGGAAGTATGGTGTTGTTAGGATGCCAAGCGGTGAGTTGAGAAAAATACTTCTTGAGTGTAGAGCCACTATAGGACAGGTTGGAAATAGTGACCATGGAAATATCAATCTGGGGAAGGCGGGTAGAAAGAGATGGCTTGGTAGAAGACCCCATGTGAGGGGTGTTGCCATGAACCCAATTGATCACCCACATGGTGGAGGTGAAGGTAAGACAAGTGGTGGTAGGCATCCTGTTACTCCATGGGGTGTGCCAACTAAGGGATATAAGACGAGAAAGAATAAGGTTACATCTAAGTTTATTATAAGAAGGCGTAAGTAAATTGGAGGAATTTTAAGATGGCGAGATCGCTTAAAAAGGGACCATTTGTTGATGAACATTTGCTGAAGAAGGTTATGGCAAATAAGGATCTTGAAAAGAAACAGGTCATAAAGACCTGGTCCAGAAGATCAACTATTATACCTGATATGGTTGGAATGACCATAGCGGTACACAACGGAAGGAAGTTTATTCCTGTTTATATTGCCGAGAATATGGTTGGTCATAAGCTGGGAGAGTTTGCTCCTACAAGATATTTTAAGGGGCATACTTCAAAGACAGCAAAAAAGGCTGGTAAAAAATAATTTAGAGGCGGGTGAAAATGGAAAAAAGAGCTGTTGGTAAATATTTAAAGGGTTCTCCCAAAAAGGTTAGATTGGTAGTGGATTTAATAAGAAATAAAAATGTTTTTGATGCTCTTTATATTCTGAAGAACTGTAAGAAAAGAGCTGCAAGAGATGTGGAAAAGGTTTTAAAAAGTGCCATGGCCAATGTGGAACATGAAGCAACTGACAAAGTAGATTTTAATGATTACTATGTTTCAAAGGCTTATGTGGATATGGGTCCTACCAAGTGGAGAAGAAGATTGAGACCGGCACCTATGGGTAGGGCATATTTTGAAAGAAGGCATTATTGCCATATAACAATTTATGTTTCTGAATATGAATAGGAGGTTTAGTTTTGGGACAGAAAGTTCATCCAATAGGTTTTAGATTAGGTTATAACAAAGATTGGAAATCAAAATGGTTTGCTGAAAATGATTTCAGCCATAAATTGAATGAAGATTTGAACATTAGAAGGGTTTTGAAAAAGAGGTTCAAACAGGCTGGTATTTCGAGGATAGAGATAGAGAGACCGGGCGATAGGATAAAAATTGTTGTTCATACAGCAAGACCCGGTATCTTGATAGGTAAGAAGGGAAAGGAAATAGAAAAGTTAAAGGGTGAATTGGCTAAATCTCTTGGTAAACCGGTTGATATAAAAGTTGTTGAGATAAAGTTTCCACAGATTGAGGCTCAACTTGTAGCAGAAGCAATAGCACTTCAGCTTGAAAAAAGAACTGCTTTCAGGAGGGCAATGAAGAGGGCAATAGATGCAGCCATGAAGACAGAGAGGGTTGGTGGTATAAAAGTTATGTGTTCAGGGAGGCTTAATGGTGTTGAAATCGCGAGATCTGAAAGATATCTTGTGGGGAGACTTCCCCTTCATACTTTAAAGGCTGATATTGAATATGGGTTTGCAGAGGCCTTTACCACTTATGGTGTGATTGGTGTTAAAGTTTGGATTTATAAGGGTGATAAAACTAAAAAAGAATTTTTGAATGAAAAAAATGAGAGTTTTTTTTAAGGAGAAATAAAGATGCTTCAGCCTAAAAAAGTAAAACATAGAAAACAGCAAAAAGGAAGAATTAGAGGTAAAGCGCAAAGGGGGAATAAGGTTGCCTTTGGAGATTATGGACTTAAGGCACTTGAGGGTGGTTTGATTACTGACAGACAGATAGAGGCTGCTCGTATTGCAATCACAAGGCATGTGAAAAGAGGTGGAAAACTCTGGATAAGGATTTTCCCCGATAAGCCAATTACCAAAAAACCTGCTGAAACGAGAATGGGTAAGGGTAAAGGCAATCTTGAAGGATGGGCTGCTGTTGTCAGAGCAGGTAAGATTCTCTATGAAATTGAGGGAGTTAGCGAAGAGGATGCCATGGAAGCACTTAGACTTGCTTCTCATAAACTACCTTTGAAGACAAAATTTGTTAAGAGATATGGAGAGTAGAAATGTTAAAGGCTTCTGATTTGAGAGACAAAACAATTGATGAGTTAAAGGAACTTGAAAATTCTCTTTATAGAGAACTTTTTGAACTCAGGATGCAACATGTTACCGGGCAGTTGACCAACTACAAATTGCTTGGCCAAAAGAGGAAAGATCTTGCCCGAGTTAAGACTGTTTTAAGAGAGAAAGAGTTAAAAATTAGGTAATTATGGTGAGGGCTATGGATAAAAAACATAAAAACACAAAAGTTGGAATAGTTGTAAGCGATAAAATGGATAAAACTGTTGTGGTGCGTGTTGACAGATATCTTTTGCACCCAATGTATAAGAAGTTTGTGAGAAAGACGAAAAAGTTTATGGCTCACGATGAAAATAATGCATGTAATATTGGAGATAGGGTAAGAATAGTTGAAAGTAGACCCCTTAGTCGTAGAAAAAGGTGGATTGTTACTGAAATAATAGAAAAGGCCAAATAAAAAGTATTGGGGAGAATTAAAAATGATTCAAATGCAAACAAGATTAAAGGTGGCAGATAACTCTGGTGCAAAGATAATTATGTGTATAACTCCACAACATGGGGCTTCAAGGACCAGAGCTACTGTTGGAGATGTTATTTCTGCGACGGTTAAATCGGCATCTCCCGACGGCACAGTTAAGAAAGGACAGGTGGTTAAGGCTGTTATTGTTAGAACGAAAAAAGAAGTTAGAAGAAGAGATGGAACATACATTCGTTTTGATGAGAATGCAGCGGTTATAATCAACAATCAGGGTGAGCCCGTTGGGACGCGTGTTTTTGGCCCCGTTGCAAGGGAGTTAAGGGATAGAAAATTTTCTAAAATAATTTCTCTTGCTCCTGAAGTTTTGTAGTGAGGATGTGAAAATGAGGAAAAAAGTTCATATTAAAAGGAATGATATTGTAAAGGTGATATCAGGTAAGGATAGGGGAAAAACTGGAAAAGTTTTGAGGGTTTTCCCCATGAAAGAGAGGGCAATAGTTGAGGGATTAAATAAGGTTTCAAAACATGTGAGAGCGAATCCTCAACAGGGTATTGCAGGTGGAATTCTTGAAAGAGAAGCTCCAATACACGTTTCAAATTTGATGGTTGTCTGTCCATCCTGTAATGAACCAACAAGAATTGGACATGCCTTTCTTTCAGATGGAAGGAAGGTAAGAGTTTGTAAAAAATGTAATGCCAATATTGATAAGTAGGTGTGAAAATGAGCAGATTAAAAGAAAAATATAAAAAGGAAGTAGTTCCAGAATTAATTAAAAAGTTTAATTATAAGAACATTATGGCAGTTCCCAAGTTGGTAAAAATTTCCATAAATATGGGACTTGGGGAAGGCAGTAGAAATCCAGATCTAATAGATGCCGGTTTTGAGGAAATGTATCTTATAACAGGGCAAAAACCAGTTGTTGCAAAGGCGAAAAGGCCTATTTCTCAATTTAAATTGAGAAAGGGGATGCCAATAGCTGTAAGGGTTACCTTAAGAAGGGAAAAAATGTATGAGTTTTTGGATAGACTTATAAACATTGCCCTTCCACGTGTGAGGGACTTTAAAGGTGTAAATCCCCGTTCTTTTGACGGCAGGGGAAACTATACCCTCGGGTTGAAGGATCAGATTGTTTTCCCAGAAATTGATTACGGCAAAGTGGATAGGGCAAGAGGTATGAATATTACAATAGTTACAACTGCAAAAACTGATGAAGAGGGCAGAGAACTTTTAAGGTTATTGGGGATGCCCTTTAGCAGATATTAATTTTTTAGGAGGAGAGGTAAATAGTGGCAAGAAAAGCTTTAATAGTTAAGGCTCAAAGAAAGCCAAAATTTAAGGTAAGGAAGTATAATAGATGTAAGAGGTGTGGCAGGCCCAGAGGATATTATAGAGATTTTGGCCTATGTAGAATATGTTTGAGAGAACTGGCTTCATCCGGGGATATTCCTGGAATAACTAAAGCCAGCTGGTAAAAATATTTATTTGGGAGTGAATAAATGAGCATGACAGATCCAATAGCAGATGCTTTAACAAGAATCAGAAATGCATTGAGAGCAAATTTTTCTCTGGTTGTGATACCTGGCTCAAAGATGATTGTCTCAATTGTGGAGATTTTAAAGGAAGAGGGGTATATTGAGGATTTTCTTGTTAAGAGTGATGGAGCCAAAAAGAGTGTACATATAGCGCTTAAGTATCTGGAAGATGGCACTCCAGTAATTGCGGGAATTGAAAGAGTGAGCAAACCAGGTAGAAGGGTGTATTGTGGAAAGGATGAGATTCCCGATGTGTTAAATGGTCTTGGAATAGCAATAATTTCAACTTCCAGAGGAGTTATGACAGGGAAAAAAGCCCGCGAATTGGGAGTGGGTGGAGAAGTAATTTGTAAGGTTTATTAAAATTTAATGAAGTGGTGTGAAATATGTCAAGAATAGGAAAAAAACCAATAATTATAAAAAAAGGTGTTAATGTTCAGGTAAAAGGTAATGAGGTTCTGGTAAAAGGACCTAAGGGCTCTTTGAGTTTTACCGTTCCTTACGGTATTTCAGTGGAAGTTAATGAAAGTGAAATTGTAGTGAAGAGGTCCAATGATACTAAAACTCAGAAGGCTTTGCATGGTCTTACCAGAAGTTTGATTCAGAATATGGTGACAGGTGTCACGGATGGTTATAAGAAGCAACTGGATCTCATCGGTGTAGGATATAAGGCTGAGATAAAGGGTAAAAATCTTGAATTGGCTCTAGGATATTCTCATCCAGTTATTTTTGAGCCACCAGATGGCATTACCCTTAAGGTGGAAAAAATGGCTGGAAAAGGCAGGGATTATATTGCTACGATATCTGTTGAAGGAATTGATAAACAACTTGTTGGTCAGGTTGCAGCAAACATCAGGGCACTCAGGAAGCCAGATGCTTATAAAGGTAAGGGACTTAGATATTCCGATGAGATTGTAAGATTAAAACAGGGTAAAAAGAGTGCAAAATAAAATTTAGATGGTGGGTAGAAAGAATGGCAAAATTAACGAGAAGAGAAAGAATAAGAAAAAAACATTTGAGTGTAAGAAAAAAAATATTTGGGACTCCTGAAAGACCAAGGCTGTGTGTATACAGAAGTCTGAAGCACATCTATGCGCAGTTAATTGATGATAAAAATGGCGTTACCATATGTTCTGCTTCAACTGTGGACAAGGATCTTAAGGGAAGCATAAAGTATGGTGGTAATGTAGATGCAGCGAAGATAGTGGGTGCAACTATAGCTAAAAAGGCTATTGAAAAGGGAATAAAAGAAGTAGTCTTTGACAGGAATGGGTTTATTTATCATGGAAGAATTAAGGCTCTGGCAGAGGCTGCCAGGGAGGCAGGATTAAAATTTTAATGAGGTAGGGAGTAAAGGTGAACAATAGAAGAAAAGAACAGGAATTTGAAACTCAAGAATTAATGGAAAGGGTAGTTTTAATTAAAAGGGTAACGAAGGTTGTGAAGGGTGGAAAGAATTTGAGTTTTAGTGCCCTTGTAGTTGTGGGAGATCAAAATGGCAGGGTTGGATATGGTAAGGGAAAAGCAAAAGAAGTTCCAATAGCCATAAGAAAGGCTAAAGAAAAAGCCATCAGGAATATGGTAAAAGTACCACTTTATAAAACTACCATTCCGCACCAGATAATAGGCAGATTTGACTCTGCTCGTGTTTTGCTAAAGCCAGCATCACCCGGTACCGGAGTTATTGCTGGTGGTGCAGTGAGAGCTATACTTGAGGCTGCTGGTGTTCAAGATATATTGACCAAGTCTCTTGGTTCAAATAACCCCCATAATGTGGTGAAGGCTACAATGGATGGGCTGTTGAGACTCCAGTCTCATGAATATGTTGCTATGAAAAGAGGAAAGAGCGTGGAGGAGTTATAAGATGGCTGATAAAAAAATGATTAAAATAAAGTATTACCGTTCCATAATTGGTGCTCCTAAGAAACATAAAATTATGGTAAAGACACTTGGTTTTAGGAAGTTGAATCAGGTAATAGAGAGGGAAGACACTCCAGCGGTGAGAGGAGTTGTCAACAAAATTCCCCATTTAATAAAAATTATTGAATAGGATGGGTGATATGAGTTTAGGACTGCATAATTTAAATAGAAATAAGAAAGCCGTTCACAGCAAAAAAAGAGTTGGAAGAGGACCTGGGTCCGGACATGGGAAGACGGCAACCAGAGGGCATAAGGGACAAAAATCCCGTTCTGGTTATTCCCGTAAGATAGGGTTTGAAGGTGGACAGATGCCCCTTTACAGGAGACTTCCCAAGAGGGGATTTCACAACAAGTTTAGGAAAATATATGCAATAGTGAATGTTTCTGACCTTGAAGGTAGATTTGAGTCTGGAGCAAGTATCACTCCTGAAGAAATGGTAAATAGTGGTCTCGTAAAGAGAATTTACGATGGGATTAAAATTTTAGGGGATGGAGATTTAACTAAAAGTTTTAAGGTTTCTGCCCATAAGTTTAGTAAATCTGCAAGGGAAAAAATTATTAATGCAGGTGGTAGTGTAGAGGTAATTAATGAGTGAAAATGGAAATGTAATCTTAACATCTGTAAGGAATATATTTGCGGTTTCTGAACTTAGAAACCGTGTTTTATTTATGCTTGCTATGCTTGCGGTGTTCAGAGTGGGGTCATGGATTCCCACTCCGGGGATAGATGCCACGGCTCTTCAGGAATTTTTTTCTAAACAGGCTGGTGGCTCTCTGATGGGATTTTTAAACCTCTTCACTGGAGGTAATTTAAGTAGATTCAGTATTTTTGCCCTGGGAATTACTCCCTATATTACTGCAGCCATTATTTTAGAACTTTTGACGGTTGTCTGGCCATATCTTGAAAAATTGTCAAAAGAGGGAGAACTGGGTAGGAAAAAGATAACGCAATATACAAGATATTTGACAATAGCACTTAGTTTGTTTCAATCACTTGCAACTGCTTTCTTTCTTGAACAGCAGAATGCCGCTTTTCCGGATCATCCAATAGTTTTAAATCCTGGATGGGGATTTAAAATATTAACTGTGATAACCTTAACTACAGGGACTGCGTTTGTTATGTGGATTGGTGAGCAGATAACTGAAAGAGGTATAGGAAATGGAATTTCCCTCATAATCTTTGCTGGTATAGTTGTGGGACTGCCAAAGGGTGTAATGTGGATGTATAGGAAGGTGCAGAGCGGATCTCTTTTTATGGTACTTGCACTCCTTGCCATAATGGTAATTGTTGTGGGATTTGTTGTTTTCGTGGAGCGAGGAATAAGAAAGATACCCGTTCAGTATGGGAAAAGAGTTGTTGGTAGAAAAATGTATGGTGGTCAGAGCACTTATCTCCCTATAAAGGTGAATGCTGGTGGAGTTATCCCAATTATTTTTGCTGCTTCACTTCTTGCTATACCACAAACATTGAAATTTCTAATTAGAACATCCTGGATGGATAAGGTGAGTCAGCAACTTTCTCATGGTTATCCACTTTATCTACTTGTCTATTCACTTTCCATAATTTTCTTTACATTTTTCTATGTTGGGATTATCTTTAATCCAAATGAAGTGGCTGATAATATAAGAAAATATGGTGGATATATCCCCGGTATAAGGCCAGGCCAGAGAACTGCTGAATTAATAGATAAGATATTGACAAGACTTACATTTGCAGCAAGTATTTATCTTGTTCTTGTTTCAATTCTTCCCGACTTTATGATAAGTGGAATAAAGGTTGGGGCTTTGCCCTTTGTGGGACCCTGGCTACATGATAATTTACCTGAGTTCATTACCCAGGGATTGGGTGTTAATTTCTATTTTGGTGGTACGAGTCTTTTGATTGTTGTTGGTGTTGCAATGGATACAGTAAATCAGATTGAATCTCAACTTATTATGAGACACTATGATGGCTTTATGAAGAGAAGGGCAAGGAGCAGAGGATAATGGCTGGTAAACTTATAATTTTACTGGGACCTCCGGGGGCTGGAAAGGGAACTCAGGCAAAAAAAATAAGTGAAAAGTTTAAAATACCTCATGTTTCCACCGGAGATATGTTGAGGGAAGCAGTTAGGAATGGTACAGAACTTGGACTTAAGGCTAAAGCTGCAATGGATTCCGGAAAACTTGTTTCTGATGAAATTGTTCTCGGAATAGTAAAGGAGCGGATTTTCAGAAGTGATTGTGAGAAAGGTTGTATGCTTGATGGTTTTCCAAGAAATATCTCTCAGGCAGAGAGTTTGAAGAATATGGTTGGAAATGACAGGGAAATGGTTGCCCTTTTAATAGATGTGGATAAGGATATTTTAATAAAAAGGTTGACAGGAAGAAGAAATTGCTTAAAATGTGGAGCGATATACAATGTTTACTTTTCACCTCCCAGGGTGGAAGGTAAATGCGATAGATGTGGTGGGGATCTAGTTCAGAGGGATGACGATAGGGAAGATGTGGTAAAAAAGAGATTGGAAGTATATGAAAAAAATACATTGCCTCTCATTGAGTATTATGAAAGTGAGGGGATTTTGAAAAAAGTTGATGGTTCAATGGATCCAGATGTGGTCTTTGAAAAAATAGTTCAGAAGTTGGACTTAAAATGATAACACTGAAAAGCGATGATGAAATTGAATTAATGAGATATGCAAATAGGGTGGTGGCTGAAGTGTGGGAACTGATGAAGGAACTTGCTAAACCAGGGGTTACTACAAAATATCTTGACAGGAAGGCTGAAGATTTTATTAAAAAAAGAGGATGTAAACCCGCTTTTAAAGGTTATTATGGGTATCCAGCAACTATTTGTGCTTCAGTGAATGACCAGGTTGTTCATGGAATTCCTGGGAATTATTCCCTTAAGGAAGGGGATATATTGAGTGTAGATGTTGGAACTATCTATAAGGGATATTATGGTGATGGTGCCATAACAATTCCCATTGGAAAGGTTAAGAAAATACATCAAAAACTTATTGATGTAACAAGAAATGCCTTGAACCGTGGAATTGAGGTGGCAAGGGCTGGTAATAGAATAGGGGATATATCCCATGCCATTCAGAATTATGTGGAAAAAAATGGATTTTCAGTTGTGAGAGATTTTGTAGGGCATGGGATTGGTAGGGAACTTCACGAAGATCCCCAGGTTCCAAATTTTGGGGAACCTGGAAGAGGTGAAAAGTTGATGAAGGGGATGACCATAGCCATTGAACCCATGGTGAATGAAAAGGGCTATGGTGTTAAAATTGAGAGAGATGGTTGGACAGTAGTCACAAAGGATGGTGGGTATTCCGCCCACTTTGAACATACCATCCTCATAAAAGAGGATGGAGCAGAAATTTTAACCAGGGTGTAGTTTATGGCTAAAGAGGGTGCAATTGAGGTTGAAGGAATAGTAATTGAAACATTGCCAAATGCTATGTTTAGAGTTGAACTTGAAAATAAACATGTTGTGTTGGCACATGTATCTGGAAAAATGAGAAAGAATTTTATTAGGATTCTTCCTGGTGATAGGGTGAAACTTGAAATATCTCCTTACGATCTTTCAAGGGGAAGAATTGTTTATAGGTACAAATAATTATGAGGAGTTGAGTGATGAAAGTTAGAGCATCAGTTAAGAAGATTTGCCCTAAATGCAAAATTATCAAAAGAAAGGGCGTTATCAGAGTAATTTGTGAAAATAAAAGACATAAACAAAGACAAGGATAATTTAATGGAGGTTTATCTTGGCTAGAATAGAAGGTGTTAATTTACCTGACAATAAGAAGGTTTTTATTGGGTTGACTTATATTTTTGGTATAGGAAAATCAAGATCTAAAAAAATTTTGGATCTTGCACAGGTGGACCCTGATAAGAAGGTAAGGGATCTCACAGGTGAGGAAATCTCGAGAATAAGAAAGGCAATTGCCGAAACGGGTAAAATTGAGGGTGATTTGAGGAAGGAAATTTCCTTAAACATTAAGAGGCTAATGGAGATAAACTGTTATCGCGGTCTGAGACATAAAAAGAGACTTCCTGTGAGAGGGCAAAGGACCAAGACCAATGCCCGTACAAGGAAGGGTCCAAGGAGAAGATAAATTTTTTAGGAGAGAGTAATGGCTAAAAGAGGTTCTGGAAAAAAGTCACAGAAGAGAAAAGAAAAAAAGGTAATTCCTGTAGGAATAGCACATTTAAAATTAACTTTTAACAATACTATTGTCACCATAACTGATCTTGAGGGGAATGCCCTCACGTTTGCTTCTGGTGGTACAGTTGGATTTAAGGGTTCCAGGAAATCTACGCCTTTTGCGGCTCAGCAGGCTGCCCAGGCTGCTGCAGGGAAGGCAATGAAAGATTATGGTATGAAGGAAGTGCATGTGCAGGTGAAGGGCCCCGGTCTTGGTAGAGAATCTGCCATAAGGGCGCTCCATGCTGCTGGGTTAAAAATTCTCAGTATAAGAGATGTTACGCCTATTCCACATAATGGGTGTAGGCCTAAGAAAAAAAGAAGAGTTTAATTAAGGAGGAGATAGTGGCACGTTATATTGGTCCTGTATGTAAATTATGCAGAAGGGAAGGTGTTAAACTATATTTAAAAGGTGAAAAATGTTTTAAGGATAGTTGTCCGATTCAGAGAAGACCATATCCTCCGGGGGAACATGGAAGGGAGAGAAGAAAAAAGTTAATAGGATATGGACAGCAGTTAAGGGAGAAACAGAAAGTAAAAAGATTGTATGGATTGCTGGAAAAGCAGTTTAAAAATTACTTCAAACAGGCTGAAAGGCAAAAAGGGATCACCGGTGAAAATTTGTTAAGATTGCTTGAGAGACGACTTGACAATGTTGTCTATAGATTGGGATTTGCTTCTTCAAGATCCCAGGCAAGGCAAATTGTCTTACATGGGCATATTAGGGTTAATGGAAGGAAGGTAAATATTCCCTCTTTTTTGGTTAAGGTGGGAGATGAGATTGAATTGGTTGAAAAGATGAGGAAAAATGTCTTTGTTCAGAATAGTCTGACTCTTTCAACTGGAAGAGGTGTCCCCGAATGGATAAGTTTTGATAAAGAGAATTTTAAGGGGAAGATACTCAGGATGCCTGTAAGAGATGATATTGATGCAAACATAAATGAACACTTGATAGTTGAGTTATATTCTAAATAAAGTGGAGGAAAATAAATGTCTGTTAAAATGCAAAAACCTAAGAGGCTGCACTATGACCCTCAAGTTCTTTCTCCAACCTATGGGCTTTTTTATGCGCAGCCTTTTGAAAGGGGATTTGGTACAACAATAGGGAATTCTTTGAGGAGAATTTTAATGTCTTCCATACCCGGGGCTGCGATAACAGGAGTCATGATTGAAGGAGTCCTCCACGAGTTTTCGACTATACCGGGTGTTAGGGAGGATGTCACAGATATAATACTTGCTCTTAAAAGGATACCCATAAAACTTAATGTGGAGTACGATAAATACATCTACCTTGAGGCGAAGGGTCCATGTGAGGTGAAATCCTCTGATATAAAATTGGATCCGGATGTGGAGATATTGGATAAAGACATCCATATAGCAACCCTTGAGGAGGGGGCAGAACTCAAAATGGAGATGAAGGTGAAGATTGGGAAGGGATATGTTTCGGCTGAAAACAACATTGAGGAAGATGCACCACTTGGTTTTATACCACTTGACTCAGTTCATTCTCCAGTTAAAAGGGTGAATTTTAGAGTTGAACAGGCAAGGGTTGGTCAATCAACAGATTATGATAAATTGATTCTTGAAGTTTGGACAAATGGAACGATTTTACCACAGGATGCCATATCAAGGGCTGCCAAAATTTTAAGGGATCATATGGCAATTTTTGTTGATTTTGAAGAAGAAGAAGAGGAAGAAGAAGAAATTATTGATGAGGAAGAAAATAAATTGAATGAATATTTGAAGATGCCTGTTAGTGAATTGGAGTTAAGTGTTCGTGCTTCCAATTGTCTGAAAAATGCAAATATACAAACAATTGCTGATCTTGTTACCAAAACTGAAGCTGAAATGTTAAAAACCAAGAATTTTGGTAAAAAATCACTTAATGAGATAAAGGATATTCTTTCATCCCTTGGGTTACATTTTGGGATGGAATTGGATCAAAATGGTAAAATAAAAAAGAAAAGTAATTTTTAAGGAGAGTTAAAATGCGTCACAGAGTAAGTGGGAAAAAACTTGGTAGAACCACTGAGCACAGAAAGGCTCTTATGAGAAATCTTGCTACCGAGCTTTTTAGATATGGAAGGATTAAAACTACCCTCCCCAAAGCCAAGGCATTAAGGCCAATTGCTGAAAAATTAATAACCCTCGGAAAGAGAGGTACATTAAGTGATAGAAGAAGGTTAATTGGATATTTAAAAGATAAAAAGATAGCCCATAAGGTAGTAGATGAAATAGGTCCTAAATATATGCAAAGGCCGGGAGGTTACACAAGGATTTATAAACTTGGATGGAGAAAGGGTGATGCCGCAGAAATGGCTATAATTGAGTTGGTGGAGTCTGAAGTTAGATGGAAAACTAAAGAAACTGAAACTGTTGAATCCTCTGTTGAGGAAGAAAAGGTTATTGATGAGGATGTTGAGGTAAAAGAAAGTGTTGAAGAGGGGTCTAAAGAAGAAGTTGTGGAAGAGAAAAAGGAAGTAAAAGAGGAAGTTGTGGAAGAAAGTGAAGAGGGTGAGGAAAAAGAAAAAGAAAAAGAGGGTAAAGAGTAAAGGAATAAAATTTTTCATAAAAAATTTTGAGATATATTCAGAATTTTTGTCTCTATTATAAGAGGGAAATATTTATTCACCAGTTTCCTCTTTAAATTTCATAGCAAAAATTGAAAAAAGTGCCAGAAAGATCAAAATTAAAGGTGTCAGGTTGAAATAACTTTCGCACAATCCCCACCATGGGTTTATTTTATAGAGAAAAAGAAAGGATCTTTTCTGACACTATTTGTTCTATTTGTTTTTGGTAAATCATAAGAAGGCATTTGGGGAGGACAAACAGAAGAACAGATAAAATTCTGGCAAAGATGAAATCTTTTAGCAAAAGGCAACGATTAAACGATTAAAGGAAATTCTCTTTTTATCCTATAAACCTTTAAGGGGGTATTTAGGGGAGGCAAATGGGAAAACATATTAAATTCTGGCAGAGTTAATATTTTTTTGGCAAAAATCAACTGATTAAAGGGAAAATTTTTTTTCCTTCTATAAATCTTTAGGGGGAATCTGAGGAGGAAATAGAAGATGGAATTTGGTCATACCTAAACTTACGAAAAAGTATCAGGTAAAAAATTTAAGCAAAAAATTTAAGAAAAATTTAAATGGCTTTTAGGGTAGGCAAATAAAAGAAAATAAAATTCTGGCAGAGTTTACGATTTTCTGGCAGAAATTAATGATTAAAATAAATCCCTTTTCTTCTCTATAAGCCTTTAGGGGGTATTTGGGGTTGGCAAGTAAAAAAACAGATTAAATTCTGGCACGGCTTAAAATCTTTTAGCAGAGACTAATAAGTATTATTCCTTCTACCTTTCTATAAACCCTATAAACCTTCTGGATGCTGTTCAGGAGAGGATAGATTTGGAAAAAGGTGTCAGGCGAGAAATAGGCAAGAAAGAAAAAGCAGATAAGCAAGAAAAAGAGGATTGGTGTCTGGCAAAATTAGTTTATTTTAATAAATCTTATTTACTGTATACAAAATTTTTCTAATTTCCAATATTTTTAGAAAGCCAGGATAAAAATCCTGGCTTTTTTTTTTGCCCTTATTGTTTTATAATATCCTCTATTTTTACATTTTATGGTTGATTATATGGTTGGAGACAGGGATTCCCTTTTTAAACCTGAGTGTGATGTTCTTGAGACTGAAAACTACTACTATGTTTTTATAGACTTGCCGGGAGTAAATGCCTCAGCAATAGATGTCTCTTACAGGGACAGTAAACTTGAAATTAAAGGTGAAAAGGTGAGGGACATTTCTGGAAGTGATTTCATTTATCAAAGGGCTGAAAGGACTTTTGGTAGTTTCAGAATAGTTTTTGACTGGCTTCTTTCCGATGTGGATGAAAATAATATAGACGCAACTTATAAGGATGGGGTGCTTTTTTTAAAAATAAGGAGAAAAAAGGAGAAATAGATGTCTAAATACAGGATTTCGGTAATATTTTTATTTTTGTCTTTCCTTCCTGTTTTTATTTTCAGTAAGGGAAATATTTTAAATAGGGGTAAATTGTTAATTTATTTTGACGGAAAATATGTGGGATCGGAAGTTTACACCCTGAAAGAAATCCCCGGTGGTTATGAGGGAAGTTCTATAATGAGTGTCATACTTCCCAGGGGTGGTGGGAATGTTGCTTTTACATATAAGACAAAGGAGATAATGGATAGAAAGTTTAATCCAATTCATTACGAGGACTTCTATACGGTAAATGGGAGAAAAAACTACATTAAGGTGGATTTTAAGGGGGGAAAGGCAGTTGATAACTGTTATATGGCAGGATTAACTTTAAACAGAACTGCAAATGTACATAAAAGTTTTAGACTGCTTGAAGAGGCGGTTTTTTATCAATATTGGCTGATATACAAAAAATATGAGGTTGATGGAGGAGGAGATAAAAGGACGATAAATATTTATATCCCTAAAATAGCAAAGGAGATTCCAGTAAAAATTGATTATATTGGGAATGCTGCAGTAAACACGGGAAAAGGACTTCTTGAAATAAAGAAATTCATGCTGGAAATGGGTAGTATGGGAATTACATTTGCCGTTGATAAAAAAGGAAAACTCATAAAAGTCTTTTCTCCTGAACAAAAATTGGAGATCGTAAATGAATTTAATTACAATTTTACTAAAACGGATAAAAAATAACTTGACCAAAAGGGAATTGATAATTAGTATATAGTTTATTTTCTTTGGGTGTTACATATGGAAATTTTAATTTATATTTTTGCAATTCTATCAGTTTTATTTGCCATTAATATGTTGATACAGAAGAAAATGATTAATGTTGCTCTTTCACTTCTTGGGTGTATGGTCTCCATTGCTGTTTTGTTTATCTATTTGTATGCGACCTTTGTAGGAATGCTTCAGTTAATAGTGTATGCCGGTAGTGTTATGGTTCTCTTCTTAATCATAATAACTCTTCTCGATCCCTTTGGAAAAATTAAATATACCTTTACTTCCAGGTTGTGGACCTTTTTTGTTTCTATTATAGGTCTTATATTTGGATTGCTTTTGTATGTAATTTATGGCAGTGAAAAAAAGGTGGAAGCAATAAACAGTTCCCATTTTTCCATTAAAGCCCTTTCTGACAGGTTATTCACCATATATCTTTTGCCTTTTGAGGTAATTTCCATTTTGATTCTTGTGGGGATAATTGGTTCCATCTATTTTGGTAAAAAAAATTTAACTGATGGTGATGAAGATGAAAATAACGCCTGATTTTTTTATTTATCTCAGTATGGTTCTCTTTTCCATTGGGCTCATAGGGGTTCTTGTGAGGAGAAATTTGATAGTTATCTTTATGTTTATTGAGTTGATGCTAAATGCCGTAAATTTGTCATTTATAGCATATTCCTATAAATTAGGGCAGGTGGATGGTCAGATCTATGTCTTTTTTGTGATGGTTCTTGCTGCTGTTGAAGTTGCTGTTGGACTTGGTCTTATTATGTTAATTTATAGGAATAAGAAAAGCCTGGATGTGGATGAAATTAATATTATGAAGAATTAGAGGTAGAAAATGAAGACCCTCTTAATTTTTATACCAATTTTGCCTCTTATAGGTTTTCTCTTAAATGGAATTTTTGGGAGAAGTTTCCCTAAGAAATTAGTACATAGAATAGCCATCACCACAACTGGAATTTCCTTTTTGCTTGCAGTTATAACATTTTTTAAATTCCTTTCCCTGGATGTTGAAAGTTTGGTCTTTAACTATTTTACCTGGATTAAAGCAGGTGATTTTGTCGCAAATTTTGGATTTTTGCTGGATCCCCTTTCTATGGTTATGGTCCTTGTTGTGACTGGCGTTGGTTTTTTAATTCACGTATACAGTATAGGGTACATGTGGAATGATATAGGGTATAACAGATTTTTTGCCTATTTGAATCTCTTCATGTTTTCCATGTTAATTCTTGTTCTTGCCAATAACTATCTTCTCCTTTTTGTTGGATGGGAAGGTGTAGGACTTTGTTCCTATCTTTTAATAGGATTTTATTTTCATAAAAAAAGTGCCTCCGATGCTGGTAAAAAGGCTTTTATTGTCAATAGAATAGGCGATTTTGGCTTTGTGGTTGGCCTAATGCTTATTTTCTTTACCTTTAGAACCATAGATTTTGAAAAGGTATTTTCTGAAATAGTTAATAGAGGTTATGGTGTTGAGGCTGGTTGGGGTGTGCTGACTGTAATAGGAGTACTACTTTTCATAGGTGCAACTGGTAAGAGTGCACAGATCCCCCTATATGTGTGGTTGCCAGATGCCATGGAGGGCCCAACACCAGTTTCTGCGTTAATCCATGCTGCCACCATGGTTACCGCTGGTGTATATATGATAACCCGTTCAAATGCCATTTATTCAAGGGCTCCCCACGCTCTTTTTATCGTGGGGTTAATTGGTTCAATAACGGCGCTTTTTGCAGCAACCATTGGCATTTTTCAAAGAGATATTAAAAGAGTACTTGCCTATTCAACGGTGAGCCAACTTGGATACATGTTTACTGCTTTAGGGGTGCTTGCTTTTTCAGCGGGTATCTTCCATCTTATGACCCACGCCTTCTTTAAGGCTCTTTTATTTCTTGGCTCTGGTAGCGTAATTCTTGCTTTACACCATGAACAGGATATGCAGAACATGGGAGGCTTAAAGAAATATCTTCCCATAACCTGCTGGACAATGTGGGCTGCAACCCTTGCAATATCAGGTATCCCAATTTTTGCTGGTTTCTTTTCCAAAGATGAAATTTTATGGAGATCCTATTCAACACCTGTGAAAGGACATATGATTTTTTACATTCTTGGGACAGTAGCAGCGCTCATCACTGCTTTATATATGTTCAGATTGATGTTTTTGACCTTCCATGGTAAGACAAGATTGCCTGAGGATAAATTAAGCCATGTGCATGAATCCCCTAAGAGTATGACAGGGGTATTAGTGGTTCTTGCAATTCTTTCCACAATAGGTGGATTTGTGGGAATGCCCGGTTGGACAAAAATACCAAATATTTTTGAAAACTTTCTTGAGCCTGTTTTTAAATTTATGCCCCATAAGGGAATCGTTCATGCAGTTGAGGGACACTCTGCAGGGAATGAATTGTTGGTAACTCTTGTTTCTATTCTTGTTGCTGGAATAGGGGCTTTAATAGCGTATATTATCTATTTGAAAAAAGAGGTTACTCCTGAGAAGGAAGAAAATCTTGGCCTGATATATAAGTTAATTTTCAATAAGTATTATGTGGATGAGATTTATAATTTCCTTGTGGTTCAACCCATTAAGTGGTTTAGTACAAATGTTTTATGGAAGATTGTGGATGTTTCAATAATTGATGGAATAGTTAATGGATATGCATATCTAACCGAGGGATTGAGTGTTGGAGTTTCTAAAATTCAAAATGGTTTTATCAGATCTTATGTTGGATGGATTGCCCTTGGTGGTATTGGAATATTATATTACATCTTAATAAACTTTATAAAGTAGAGAAGGGTAGATATAATGAGTAATGTTATAAGTTTAACAATATTTACTCCGGTTTTAGGTTCCATTCTCCTGATGCTTTTCCCCAAAAAGAGGGACACTGGAATTAAAGTTGCTGCCTTTATATTTTCAATTTTTACATTTGTAATTTCCCTCATTCTTCTTTTTAGATTTAATTCTTCTCTTTCCAGTTATCAACTTGTGGAATTTCATAAGTGGATATCCTTTGAGAAATTTAATATCAATTACTATGTGGGGATTGATGGTATATCTCTTTTTCTGGTGCTTTTGACAACATTTATAACTCCCATCGCAATTTTAGGGTCCTGGTCCATAAAAAAGAATTTAAGAGAATATATGATTTTCATGCTTTTGCTTGAATCGGGAATCATAGGTGTATTTGTTTCTCTTGATCTTGTGCTGTTTTACCTTTTCTGGGAAATTATGCTTGTCCCCATGTACTTTTTAATTGGTGTTTGGGGTGGAGAAAACAGAATTTATGCAGCTGTGAAGTTTTTTATTTATACCATGGTGGGCTCACTGCTCATGCTTGTTGGAATAATATATCTTTTTTACATACATGGGGTTCAGACTGGATTTTTTACCTTTTCTCTACCAGATATTTTAAGTGCCCTTTTAAGTGGTCGAATGGTTTTACCATTTGATGTGGAACTCTTTCTCTTTATAGCCTTTGCACTTGCTTTTGCCATTAAGGTTCCTATTTTCCCATTTCACACATGGCTTCCAGATGCCCATGTTGAGGCGCCAACAGCTGGTTCTGTCATACTTGCAGGAGTTTTACTTAAGATGGGTACCTATGGTTTTTTAAGATTTTGTTTACCCCTTTTCCCAAAGGCTTCCATAAAAATGGCTCCAATTTTCATGACCCTTGCTGTTATAGGAATTATTTATGGTGCACTTGTTGCCATGGTGCAACCTGATTTAAAGAAACTTGTTGCCTATTCTTCTGTGAGCCATCTGGGGTATGTAGTACTTGGAATTTTTGCTTTTAACTTGTATGGCTTTGAAGGTGCCACAATTCAGATGGTAAATCACGGAATTTCTACAGGGGCATTGTTCTTGTTGGTGGGAATGATTTATGACAGAAGGCATACGAGACTGATATCTGAATTTGGTGGGCTTGCACATAAAATGCCAATATATTCCACCTTTTTTATGATAATTACTTTAAGTTCAATAGGTCTTCCGGGATTAAATGGATTTGTGGGAGAAATACTTGTCCTTCAGGGAACATTTTTTGCCAATAAGACCTTTGCGATACTTGCTGCAAGTGGAATGATACTTTCTGCTGTATATATGCTCTGGATGTATCAGAGGGTACATTTTGGAAAACTTGAGAATCCAGCCAATGAAAAATTGAATGATCTTGTTCCAAGGGAAATTTTAATGCTTGCCTTTATGGTTATTTTTGTGGTGTGGATTGGCGTTTATTCAAGTTCTTTTCTCAGACCCATGGATGCAAGTTTGAAAAAGGTTGTAAATATTGTTCAAAGGGCAAAGAACGGCAGTGATAACCTTTATCAAAAGAAAATATTAACAGAAAATAATGTGAGGGTGAAAAATTGAGTACAAAGAGTTTAATATATGTATCATTTTTACCTGAAATAATACTTGGGGCTTTTGCACTTTTGATAATGTGTGTGGACCCCTTTTTAAAAAAGAGGGAAAAGGTATTCTCCACAATAATATCCATCTTTGCCATTGTGGTTGCCTTTATCTCCAACTTGCTCTTTTTGTCCCGTGATGCTTCTTTAATTACTTTTAATGGAATGATATATTTTGATTTTTATTCTAATTTATTAAGGGGACTTTTTCTGCTTATTGGTTTTCTTGTATCCCTTTTTGCCTTTAAATATATTGAAAGGGAAGATCTCTTTCCCGGAGAATTTTCTTCACTCTTACTCTTTGCGCTTATAGGAATGGATTTAATGGCAATATCTGCCAATTTGATAATGACATTTATTGGACTTGAGATTTTATCCATGTCCACATATATTCTCGCAGGTTTTAAGAGAAAAAATCTAAAGTCCAATGAATCTGCCCTTAAGTACTTTATCTTAGGTGGGGTCTCATCTGCCATACTTTTGTACGGTATTTCTTTTCTCTATGGATTTACTGGTACACTATCCTACAGGGGTATTGCTAATGTTCTTTCAAAGGGAAGTGGCTTTATTGGCAGTCCCCTTCTTTTTCTTGGAATGGGAATGATCCTTGTGGGATTTGGATTTAAAATAGCCCTTGCTCCATTTCATGTGTGGACTCCAGATGTATATGAAGGGGCTCCAACGGTGGTGAGTGGCTTCATGTCCGTTGGGCCAAAGGCTGCTGGATATGCTGCCCTTTTGAGGATTGTATTTCAGATATTTCCCTTTACCTTACCCCTCTGGAGAGAACTCTTTGTTTATTCTGCAATTCTCACCATGTTAATAGGAAATTTGGGTGCTATAATTCAGAAAAATGTTAAAAGATTGCTTGGATATTCTTCCATTGCTCATGCTGGATATATGCTTCTTGGGATTATTGCAGCGGATGTCATGGGGATGAGTGGAATTATCTTTTACCTTTTTGCCTACCTGTTCATGAATTTGGGTGCCTTTGGTGTGATTTCTATTTTTGAGGGTAAAGGTGAAAAATTTGTAACTATAGATGATTACAGGGGGATAGGTTTTAAATATCCTCAACTTACATTCCCCCTTTCAATATTTTTGCTTTCCCTTGCAGGCATTCCCTTGACTGCAGGATTTGTGGGAAAATTTGTTCTATTTGGGGCGGCCCTTATGGAAAATCACATGGGACTTGTTTTAATTGCTATCCTTGCCAGTTTAATAAGTGTTTATTACTACTTGAAGGTAATAGTCTATATGTTTATGAAATCACCTATTATTGAAGGTGAAGAAATAGAGGTAAGGTATTCAGGTGTTGCACTGTTTTCAGTTTTGGTGTGTGCCTTTTTTGTGCTTTATCTGGGGCTGTTTCCATCATACCTTTTGAACTTGTCAAAAGAAGCGGTGGTTTTTCTTGGGATTTAATTTGGTATCGGTATGACATCTGGGAGATATTTTTTTTTCTGTTACCTTATTTTCTTTCTTTTTCTATTTTTCCCCCTTTCTTCTGATTATAGAATAAAGGGAGAGTCTATCTCTGTTGAATCCTCAGTTTCCTTTTCTGAACTCTTTGGTGTGGGAGATGTTATTGAAATAAAACCGTATGAAGGCATGACCCTTGGGGATATTTTTAAAATAAGTGGTATAGTGGATATAAATGACAGAAATGGTTTTGGAATTTATGGAGATGTAAGGATGAGGGGGAGCACCTTCTCTCAGGTTTTGATCTGCATTGACGGAATTCCAATTTATAATTACTACAGTGCCCATTTAAATTTAACCCTTCCTGTCAGTCCTGAATTAATTGAGAAGATTGAGGTGATACCAGGCCCTTCAGGTTCAATTTTTGGGGCAAATGGAATTGGAGGGGTGATAAATATAATTACTAAGAGGGATGCCAAAAAAGGAAGTAGCATATCCCTTTCTGCCGGAAGTAATTCTCTCTTTAAAATAACCGCAGGTGGTGAGTATGAAAGGGGAAAAAATGGGATTTTATTTTCCCTTTCATTAAATAGAAGAGATGGATTTATATATGATAGGGATTATACTGTAAAAAAGGGAAACTTTTTTCATATCTATGAAAATGGCGATTTTAAATTTTATTCAAAGTTTATGGTTGGGGATTATAAAATAGGCGAAAACAATTTCTTTGCTTCATTTCCTTCGTATGAAAGGATTAAAAACTATATTTCGTTTTTTTCAATGGAAAAAGGTGGTGATAGACTTGATTTATCTCTGTCCAGATGTGATGATGAATTTATTTTGGTAAGAGATAATCCTCAAATTTTTAGTACGGAAAATCAAACTGAAAATGTGATTTTAAGATATACCCACGTAGGGAATCTCTTTGGAAAAATTTCCTTCAGATTTCTGGCTGACCTTAGGAGTCACTATTTAGACAGTATAACTATGGAGAGCCATTCCTTCAAAAATTTTGGTGTGGGAGCGATCCTTTCATCATATTTAATTGGAAATCTCAGGGGAAATTTTGCCCTGAGGTATGACTACTTTTCAATATTTAACAATAGATTAACCGGTGGATTTTCTTTAATTTATGACTTTGGCAAAAATAGAAAAATTTCCCTTTCGGTGGAAAGTGGCTACAGGGTACCTTCTTTTGTGGAATTATACTACAACTCTCCTTCCAATCATGGAAATCCTCAACTTAAACCTGAAACTTCTCTTGGGGAAAATTTTTCCCTGCAATTTGGCAGAAAAATTAAATATAAGTTTTCCCTTTTTTATAGGAGAGACAGAAGACTAATTGATTGGATTTATGTAAATAGAAGTTTTTGGAAGGCTTTGAATGTATCCGCTGTCAATATATATGGATTGGAATTTAACATGGGGTATTCTTCAGATTTTTTCTCAGTGAATTTTTTCTATAGTCATATAAACGAGGAATTTTGCGGTGCTGATTTCCTTCTCTTAAAGTATGGAAGAGAATATATGAAAGATAAATTTAAAACTGAGATGTCCATAAAGGTATATAAAGAGTTGAAAATTAACTCCATTTTTTATTTCGGAAATAAAAGTTACGGGGAAAAATTTTTTCCTGTGGATTTTTCCATAAAGAAGGAATTAAAGGTGGGGAATTTTTTCATAGAAGTTAAAAATGTTTTCGATGAAAGATATGAGAGCATGAAGGGGATAGTGGCTCCGTTTAGAAGTTTTGAGATTGGCTTTAACTTAATATCAGGAGGAGGCATTTAACCTTGAAAATAAAAATAGTTGCCTCAGATTCAATGGGGGTTAGATCACTTGCCACAATTTTTGAATGTGGTGGTGTGAAAATTGCCATAGACCCCGGAATAGCCCTTTCTCCGAAGAGGTTTGGACTTCCACCACATAAGAAGGAATTGGAGAAATTTAGAATTTTAAGAAATAAACTATTTGAAGAGGTTTCAGATTGTGAGTTTATTTTTATTTCCCACTACCACCACGACCACTTTGTACCTTTTTATAAAAAGGATTATGTGGTATCAGGATTTTCCTTTGCAGAAAAAATTTACACAGGTAAGAAGGTATTTTTAAAAAGTCCCTATGAGAATATGAACTACAATCAAAAACAAAGGGGGAAAAAGTTGATAAAGGAATTTAAAAAAAGGGAAGTTTCTTTTGAGATACTTGAAGGTGAAATTGGTGAAAATTATCCCATTGATTTTTACTCTGTCCTAACCCATGGAGGGAGTAAAGAGAGGGGAGGTGTTGGAGTAGTTGGCTTTGTATGTGGTAGAGAAAAATTTCTCTACTGTAGTGACTGTCAATTTATGGATGAAAATGTGTGTGAAATGGCACTTCAACTTAAACCCGATGTACTTCTTTCCTCAGGTCCACCAATCTATCTTGAAAACTTCAGGGAGGAGGATGAAAAAAAGTCAATTTCAATAATAAAAAGGG
>Ga0256842_1000500_pt1 | contig 34629 bp, 34 predicted proteins | sample 4559240metaG_FD_185973 | JGI IMG/M metagenome (GOLD analysis project Ga0256842, IMG submission 185973) | Hydrothermal vent microbial communities from Guaymas Basin, Mexico - 4559-240 | ecosystem: Environmental > Aquatic > Marine > Hydrothermal vents | place: Mexico: Guaymas Basin | collected...
AAATCTCCGATGCCGGATCGGTCAAAATACGCTCGAAAAAGAGTTTCAATCTGCCGGTGATCTCGTCGCCGTAATTGCTGTTTTGAAAATGGATATTTTCAAAACAGTGCGAGGTGAGAAACTGACAAGCATAGCCATCGAGATCGGTATGGGAAAGATGGTAAACGGATTCGGGTTTTTTCATCGATAATGCCTTTTGTATAGTTTGAATTTCTTTAGAGCTGCTCTATATCTACGCTTGCGAGTACTTCGAATTTCGCGTTCGGATCGATCTCTGCATGGCTGAGCACGACAATATCGAGACCGAACCGCTCGAATATTTCGGCCAGCGGTTTTCTTAGCATCGGATCTACTATCAAAATGACAGGTGCGATCCCCTTTTGGAGCACTTTTTGTGCCTCTTCGCTGAGTGTTTCGACAATCTTGTTGATCTGTCCCACATTCAAAAGCAGCTGGCGCCCACCTTCGGTCTCTTTCAGGTGGTCGAGAAGTTTCTGCTCAGTGGGAGCGTCGAGTGTGAGCAGCTTTATGACGCCTTCTTGGTCTTTGTACAGACTGGTGATGACGCGCGCGAGCCTCGCTCTTACCTGTTCGACGATGATATCGACGTTTTTGGTATATTCGGCGACATCTGCGATCGTCTCCAGGATCGTCACCATGTCCCTGATCGGCACCCCTTCGTGCAACAGCTGCTTCAAAACCCGCTGGATGAGGCCAAGCGATGCAACTTTCATCGCGTCTTCCACGACGACAGGGTAATCTTTTTTGACTTTTTCCAGCAACTCTTGAACCTCTTGTCGGGTAAGCAGATCTTCGGCGTGTTTTTTGACCAGTTCGCTCATATGGGTAGTGATGACGGTGGCGGGATCGATGACGGTGTATCCCTTGATGATCGCCTCCTCTTTTCTGTCCGCATCTATCCAGATCGCATCGAGCCCGAAAGCCGGCTCTTTGGTATGGATGCCCTCTATCTCTTCGGTCGCCATTCCGCTGTTCATCGCCAAAAACTTGTCAGGATATACCTCTCCGCTGCCTATTTCGACCCCTTTGAGCAGAATCTGATATCTGTTTGGAGGCAGTTGCAGGTTGTCTCTGATGCGCACTTGCGGCATCAAGAAGCCGTAGTCGGAGGCTATTTTGCGCCGCATGCTTCGTATGCGCTCGAGCAGATCCCCGCCGTGGGATTTGTCGGCCAGCTTGATCAGCTGATAGCCAAGATCGAGTTCGAGCATTTCGACTTTGAGGATATCCTCCAGCGCCGCCTCTTCCTCCTCTTTACTGGGAGCCGATTTGGCAGGAGCCGCCTCCTCGGCGGCAGCGGCCATCCTCTCCTCTTCCGGAGGAAGAAGCGATGTTTCGATCCCCTCTTTGCGTATCATATATCCAAGTCCCAGAAAAAGAAGCCCCACAAAGGTAAGAGGCAGGGTGGGAAGCCCCGGTACCATGGCGAAAAGCAGCAGAATGAAGCCTACGATAAATAGGGTTTTGTACTCTTTGATAAGCTGATTGATCGCCCCTTCGGCGAAATTTTTCTCCTCTTCTTTGTTGGCACGGGTTATGATGATGCCTGTCGCGGTAGAGAGAATGAGAGCCGGAATCTGAGAGACCAGGCCGTCGCCGATGGTGAGCAGCGTGAAAGTCTGGGCCGCTTCGGCCATCGGCATATCGTGTTGGAACATCCCGATCAGAAAACCGCCTATGATGTTGATTATGGTAATGATGATACCGGCAACCGCATCGCCCTTGACAAACTTACTCGAACCATCCATCGCCCCGTAGAAGCTGGCTTCCTGCAAAATTTCGGCGCGTCTGCGTTTGGCTTCGTTTTCGTCGATGAGACCTGCGTTTAGGTCGGCGTCGATCGCCATCTGCTTGCCGGGCATCGCATCGAGCGTAAAGCGTGCGGCCACTTCGGCTACGCGTGTGGCGCCTTTGGTGACCACTATGAAGTTGATGATGACGATGATCGAAAAGACTACGATTCCGATGACATAGTTACCCCCTACGACGAAATCGCCGAAACTGGTGATGATATCGCTGACGGCTTCCGGTCCCTCGTGCCCTTTGCTTAAAATCATCCTCGTCGTGGCTATATTCAGTGAGAGGCGAAAAAGGGTGACCAACAGGATCATCGTAGGAAACGTGGTGAAGTCGGTCGGTTTTTCGATGAAAACCGAGATCAGAATCATCAGCACGGAGAGCGCGATGGAGACTGTGAGAAAAAAGTCGAGTACAGGGCTTGGGAGCGGAACGATAATGATCGCCATGATGGCGACGATAAACGCGACGATCGTAAGATCTTTTGCATTCGTAATGGTTTCCAAAAGCGGAATAGCACGTTTGAGAAGTGTTGATCGTGTCGCTTTAGCCAATCTCGATACTTTCTATTTTTTATTTATGCAGGCTGGAGAAAAGCCTATGGCCGGGAAGGGAGTGGTCACCTCTTCTTGCCTCTTTCGGCCCATTTGGCATTGTCTATTTTTGTTCTTGCTCTATGGTTTGGCTCTTCATTTGGGAATGGCAGTTTTCACGTTCCGGCATCAAAATATCCCTGAGCGTGAGTTTTTTTAAAAATCCATCTATCTCCCCCTGGAGACGATTCAGAAACGGCCAGATGACACAAGATCCTGCCTGATCGTTCGGGCAGGAGGATTTTGATGGTGAACACTCGAAAACGGAAGGTGGCTTGCCCTCCGCCGCTTTGATCACTTCCAGAATGGAGATCTGATCGTAAGGCCTGCTGAGTGCAAATCCTCCTTTTGCCCCCTTGTACGATACAAGAATCCCTTTTCTGGCGAGTCCTTGCAGGATTTTAGCCAGAAAGCTTTTTGATATATTCAGCTGTTTTGAGAGTGTATCCACATCTTTTGGCTCACCGCTTTCGCCTATAAGCGCAATTGAGAGTAGTGCATATTCGCTTGCGCGTGTAAACAACATAATTCCCCCTGTTCTGATTGTAAATATATTTTAATCTAATTAATGTAAATCTTTGCTTTTTTGTGTATAATTGCGCACTTCTCAAGGTCAATCTTGGAAGAAATCAACCAATCAGGAGGTCAGCAATGGCTTTGGATTCGGCTAAAAAGCTTGAAATCATCAAACAATTCGGACGCGGTGAGGGCGATACAGGTTCTCCGGAAGTACAGGTCGCACTTTTGACAGAACGTATCAAATATCTGACGGATCACCTCAAAGAGAACAAAAAAGACCACTCTTCCAGACTGGGACTTCTCAAGCTCGTTGGGCAGCGCAAAAGACTGCTTCGCTATCTCAAGCGTAAAAACTACGAAAGTTATACCAATCTCATTGGTGAATTGGGTATCCGAGACAAGTAATTTTTTTCACCCGCCGGCCTATTTGGCCGGTTTCCTCTTTTTTTCTTGACAATTTCTTCAAAACAGCACACCCTAATCATCCATCATCCATCATCCATCATCCATCATCCATCATCCATCATCCATCATCCATCATCCATCATCCATCATCCATCATCCATCATCCATCATCCAATGCTTCTCACTTCTCACTTCTCAATATACTTGACACTGAAGCACTCAATGTAGTATAATCCTCTTGGCATTTAAGAAAATAAGTGCTAAGATTGATAAAATGAAAACAAAATACGAAGAGATCCTGGAAGCCGTTGTCAAGACGTTTTTGCAAACTCGTGAGCCGATCGGGTCGGCTGTGCTCAAAGAGAAGCTGCCGTTCCAGATCGCACCGGCGACGATACGTTATTATTTTAACAAAATGTCCCAGCGAGGAGAGCTGATACAGCTTCATAAAAGCAGTGGTCGCATTCCTACCGAAAGCACTATGCGTCTTTACTGGAGAAAACATTTGCGCGATTTGGAGCTGATATGTCACATGATGGATGAATTGGTGCGTATCAGCGAAAAAGAGGATTTTTTCATGCTCGTCAAGCCTATCCGGGTGAATCGCCTTCAGGGTATCGAAAGGGCCGGATCGAAATATTTGATTCTCGTTTTCGATGCGGACGAATATGTGGTTCGGTATCAGAGCCAGACGGAATCGTTTTTAAGCGATTTGATCGGATATACGCTCGAAGAGATCAAACAGATCGCAAGAGATGTCGGAATGATGTCGCTCTATCATAAAATGAGAGCGAAAAACGATGAAGAGATCAATGCGATCAATCCCGAATCGATCATCCGTGTCGCAGGAGCCCATAGTGGATGGGGAAAGAGGTATGTACGTCAATTCCTGGATGGCGATATAATCGAAGATTTGGGGCGAGGATTGCATTTCGAGCCGATGTTGCCAAAAGGATATATGGCATTGCAGACAGAAACAGTCGTCGATGAAAAGCCGGCGAAAGTGCTCTGCATCGGCGCGATAGATCATGATTTTACCAAGATATTCAAGGAGGTATAAATATGGCTGAAAAGAGAAAAAAGCGGCACTCGAACGAAGAGAGTGAAAAGAAAAATATCGAAGTGACCGAGAGCGAAGAGAAACAAGAAGGTGAAGAGATGAACGCTTCCGAAGAGGAAAACGAGTTGCAAAAATGTAAAGAGGAGCTTCAGGCATGTGAAGATAAATATCTGCGGATGCATGCGGAGTTTGAAAATATCAGAAAGAGGATGGAACGCGATAAAGAGAAAAGTGTCGCCTACGCCCAAGAGCAGTTTGCGCGCGATCTGCTTCCTGTAATGGATTCGCTGGAGCTCGCGCTCGCTTCCATACCGACAGAAGAGGAGGGGGGCGACGAACATTTGGCAAAGTTGCGTGAAGGCGTAAAGTTGACACTCGATCAATTCATCAAAACTTTTGAAAAGCATAAAATCAAAGTGGTGGATATAGATGAGGGTTTCGATCCCAACTTCCACGATGCCGTGATGCAGGTGGAGAGCGACCAGCACAAAAAAGGCGAGATCGTTCAGGTTCTGCAAAAAGGATACACTTTCAAAGACCGTTTGCTTCGCCCTGCAATGGTAAGTGTGGCGAAATAGGATGGTTTTTGCAACCTAGGTTGCAGAAGTGTCAGAAAAAGTTGAGTATAATACACTCAAATTAAATTAGTTAAGGAGAAAAATATGGGAAAAGTATTAGGAATAGACCTGGGAACGACCAACTCGGCAATGGCCGTTTTCGAGGGTGGAAAAGGTAAGATTATCGCCAACAAAGAGGGTAAGAACACGACACCTTCCGTTGTCGCTTTTACTGAAAAAGGCGAAGTGCTTGTCGGTGATCCTGCAAAGCGCCAGATGGTAACGAACCCTGAAAGAACTATCTACAGCGTCAAGCGTATCATGGGTTTGATGTGCAACGAAGAGAAAGCGGCGGAAGCAAAAAAACGACTGCCGTACCATGTCGTCGACAAGAATGGCGCTTGCGCCGTCGAAGTGGATGGCAAAATCTATACTCCTCAGGAGATTTCGGCAAAAATTCTGATGAAACTTAAAGAAGATGCCGAGGCTTATCTGGGTGACGAGGTGACCGAAGCGGTCATTACCGTGCCGGCGTACTTCAACGACGCTCAGCGAAAGGCGACGAAAGAGGCCGGTACGATTGCGGGGCTCAATGTTCTTCGCATAATAAACGAACCGACCGCCGCAGCTCTTGCGTATGGCCTTGATAAAAAAGAGGCGGAGAAGATCTGCGTTTACGACCTGGGTGGAGGAACGTTCGACGTAACGATTCTGGAAACTGGCGATAACGTAGTGGAAGTTTTGGCTACCGGAGGTAATGCATTCTTGGGTGGTGACGACTTCGACAACCGCCTTATCGACTATATTGCAGAAGAGTTCAAAAAAGAGAACGGTATCGACCTTAAAGCCGATGTCATGGCACTTCAGCGCCTGAAAGAGGCAGCTGAAAACGCGAAAAAAGAGCTCTCCGCGGCACAAGAGACCGAAATCAACCTGCCGTTCATCACGGCTGATGCAAGCGGTCCGAAACACCTTGTGATGAAGATTACGCGTGCCAAATTCGAGAGCCTCATTGTGGATCTGGTGGATGAAACGATCACCAAAATCCAAGAGGTATTGAAAGATTCCGGCCTTGGAAAAGAGGATATCAAAGAGATCGTCATGGTCGGAGGATCGACTCGTATTCCACTTGTACAAGAAAAGGTCAAGAACTTCTTCGGCAAAGAGCTGAACAAGTCTGTAAACCCTGACGAAGTGGTCGCTATCGGTGCGGCTATCCAGGGCGGTATCCTGAAAGGCGACGTCAAAGACGTATTGTTGCTCGATGTCACGCCTTTGAGCCTCGGTATCGAAACACTTGGCGGCGTTACCACCAAGATTATCGAGAAGGGTACGACGATTCCTGTCAAGAAGTCTCAGATCTTCTCGACGGCCGAAGACAATCAGCCCGCGGTAACGATCCATGTCGTACAGGGTGAGCGCGAAATGGCCAAAGACAACAAATCTTTGGGACAGTTCGAACTTACAGGTATTCCACCGGCACCGCGTGGTGTGCCTCAAATCGAGGTAACGTTCGATATCGATGCCAACGGAATCTTGACTGTAAGTGCCAAAGACAAAGCGACAGGCAAGTCCCAGGAGATCAAAATCACTGGGTCCAGCGGACTTAGTGAAGAAGAGATCGAAAAGATGGTTAGAGATGCGGAAGCCCACAAAGAAGAGGACCGTAAACGCAAAGAGTTGATCGAAGTCAAAAACCAGGCGGATGCACTGGTCTATCAGACTGAAAAGAGCCTCTCGGAAGCGGGTGATACTCTGGAAGCGGGTGAAAAAGAGAAAGTTCAGGCCGCAATCGACGCTCTCAAAGAGGTGCTCAAAAAAGAGGATGCGACCAAAGAAGAGATCGAAGAGAAAGTAAAAGCGTTGACCGAAGTGAGCCACAAGCTCGCTGAAGCGATGTACAAAAAAGAACAAGGCGGCGAACAAGCTGCCGGTGGCGCTGAAGGCGGTGCCAAAAAAGGTGGAGACGACGAAGACGTTATCGATGCCGAAGTCGAGTAAAACCGATACTTCATCGAGCACGGCGGGCTTTTCCGCCGTGCACCCCTTTCCTCCAATTATCTACACAGATTCCAAAATTCTTATACTCGGAAGTTTTCCAAGTCTTAAATCGTTCGAAAACGCATTTTACTATGCACATCCAAGAAACCAATTCTGGAGACTGCTTGGCGATATTTTTCAAAAGCCTGCTACAACCAGACAGACAAAAAGATGGCTTTTGAAAAGTACCGGTATAGCGCTTTGGGATGTAATAGCCTCCTGCGAGCGTAAAAACTCCGCAGACAGCAATCTCAAAGCGTGCGAGACGAACGATATTTTAGCCCTTCTTGAAGAGTATCCAAATATCGAGGCGATTGGATTTACCGGAAAAAAAGCCCAATCTTTATTTATGCGCCATTTCGGAAAGAGCATCGATCTTCCGACTTTTCTACTCCCCTCCCCATCACCAGCATATGCCGCACTTTCTTACGAAGAGAAGTTGAAACGATGGAGTGCCATACTCTCGAAATTTCTTTAAGGGAAGCAGAGCGCTCCATGGAAGCGTTTATAAAATTCTATAAACGCCACTTTGCAGTCAAGTCACAAAGTGGCAATGGTGTTCAGGTGAGAATGTTGTAACTGATAAATGCAAGAATCCATGCCAGAACATTGGGATAGATCGTATAGAATGCGCGCCATGCCCATTGTGGGATTTCGGCATAGAAGGTGCTCATCGCCGCCAGGCATGGCGAGTAGATCATTATCAGAATGATCATGGAAATGGCAGCGGCGAAAGGTATGTTTTTCTTGATCACATCGGTCAGATTCTTGTCTTCGTCGCTTGTGTGGTAGAGTACAGCCAATGTGGAGACGACTACCTCTTTCGCTGCCAGGCCAGAGATTGCCGCCACGCTCATTTTCCAGTCGAAACCGATAGGTCGAAGGACGGGTTCGATCGCTTTACCCATGTCGGCCAGGTAGCTGTGTTCGAGAATCCATGAATTTTTTTCGATTTCGAGCCTGCTCTTTTCATTGTCGCTTTGAGCCATTTCGATCTTTTTGTCAAACTGCTCTATTTGTGCTGAATTGACAGGATAGCTGCTTAGAAACCAGATGATAAAAGCGGCGGTAGCGATGAATGTTCCCGCCTTTTTCAGATACATCTTCGTCTTGATCCATAGATCGAGTCCCAGCGCCTTCAGAGAAGGAAAGCGATACTTTGGCATCTCCATGACAAAAGGCTCAGGCTCTCCTTTGAAGAGTGTAAGGCGCAACACTTTCGCGGTGATAAGCCCAAGTATCGCTCCTCCTATATAGATGCCGAACATCACATCCGACTGTATAGCCGGAGCGAAAAACGCACCTACCAGCAGTACATAGACAGGAAGCCTGGCGCCACAACTCATAAATCCAAGTACCAGCATCGTTATCAGTCTGTCTTTGGGGTTTTTGAGCGTTCTTGCCGCCATATATGCAGGCACTGTACACCCAAAACCGCTTACAAGCGGGATGAAGGATTTGCCTTGAAGTCCGAAATGCTTCAAAACACCATCCATTACATAGGCCGCTCTGGCCATATATCCTGTCTGCTCCAAAATATTTATACCGAAAAAGAGAATCAAAATATTCGGAAGAAACATCACCACAGCGCCCACGGCCGGGATAATACCTTCGCTTATCGCACTGTTTACAAATCCTTCGGGCAACATTCGGGCCGAAGCTTCGGAGATATTTCCAAAAACAGTATCGATATAGTCCATCGGAATGGACCCCACTTCGAAAGTGAGCCAAAATATTGCATACATGAAAAAAAGAAATATAGGAAGCCCGAGTATCGGGTGAATCAAAATATTGTCGATTTTATCCGTCAATGTCTCTTTTTTTGGCGCTTTGAGGATCTGGTGGACGATTCCCTTGGCCAATGCGACACGCTCGTCGGCAAACACATCCTTTATGTCCTCTTCGTCGAATTCGATTTTAAGACGTTCTATCGCTTTTTGAAGCGGCTCGTGTACCTCTAAAAATATTGGGCGATCGTGCACCATCTGGTAGATATCCGGGTCTTCTTGTAGAAGTCTTATCGCGATAAATCGCGCGGGAAGCTTAAATTTCTCTTTTTCGAGAATTTTTGCAATTTTTCTCGCCTCCTCTTCGATACGCTCATCGTAAGAGAGTTTGCATTTGTATGTACTGTCGTTGTACGCCTGGATAGAGATGTCGAAAAGCTTTTCCACCCCCGTTTTCTCTTTGGCGGAAGTGTTTACCGCCTTGATACCCGTAATGTCGAAAAAACGGTCGGTGTCGATATCGCCGCCCATCTTTTTTATTTCGTCGTACATATTGAAAGCTACGACCATCTTCTTTTCAAGTGTGCAAAGCTGTAGTGTCAGATTGAGGTTTCGGGCGATCGTATTGGCGTCCACTACATTGATGATGAGATCGTAATCCTCATTCATTAGATACTTTTTCGTGACCTCTTCTTCGGGTGTGTATGCGTCTAGTGAATAGAGACCGGGAAGATCGATCATTTCGATATGATAGTCTCCTCTATCGAATTCGACTTTTTTATATTCGACCGTGACGCCCGAAAAGTTGCCCACATGAAGATGTGCGCCGCTGATTGCGTTTATGAGCTGGCTTTTGCCTACATTCGGCTGCCCTACGAGAGCTATTTTGATCGTTTTCATATCTCCTCCACCTCTATGCTTTCCGCTTCCTCTTTTCTCAGTGCCACGCGGCTATCTGCGGCGCTTATCTCATAAGTGCCTTTGGCCAGCGTAAATTTTAGCATCTGCACCGTTTCTCCCTTTGCCAATCCCAGCGAGTGAAGTCTATTTTTTATACCTTCGTCGGAAGTGGTTATCTTTTTTATCTTCGCTTTCTGCCCGATAGGCAATTCGCTAAGTTTCATAATAGTGCCTTAAAATTATAATTTAAAATTATCCGCAACTGATCATAGTCGGAGTCGGCTGTGGTTTTATCGTCAACGATAGCGTAGGCCAAAGTCGCATTGAACGTTTCGCCGATGGCGTACTCCAGGCTTAAATCGGTCTCCGCGGTTTCATAATTGTAGCTATTATCCGCTTTAAAAGACCCATATACCACGCCCGCACTCAATCCTTCGACTCCGATCTGACCAAAGTCGTATCCTGCCCCCACGATCCATGCGTCGCCTTTTTGACCGATAGCATCGATGGTCTGATCCTCCAAAGAGGTAAAAAACGGTCCGCCGCCAAGGCTTCCAAACGCGCCGGTATCGCCATTGTCGCTGTTGTAGGCAGCTGTCAATGCCAGGCCGTTTTCAAATCCTGCTTCTGCGCTCACGCCCCATGTGGAGCTGTCGATGTCGCCAGTTAGTTTGTCGCCCCGGTCGCTTGCCGTGTCGTACTGTAAAGCGAAGGAGAGGGTCGCGAAATCGGTCGGAATTTCGTAGCCCGCTTCCAGATATACTACATCCGCGATATCGTCGATATCATAGTACCATGCCTGCAAAGATAGATTTTCGATACCTTCATAAACCGCGCTCGCTAGATAGATGCCGTTCGTGCTTTTGGCTGCACCAAGCACCTTTTCGACCGAGATGAATTTTCTGGCATCTATTCCGTTTTCCCATCCGGCCATCTGGTCGATTTTACCAAGGGTTAGAGTCAATCCCCCGATGTCGGTGTTTGTCAGCAGGTACGCCATGAAGTAGTTTGGCATCATACGGATATCGTCGCTGTCTGCATGAGGAGTATCTACTCTTTGGCGCCCGATTTTTACTTCGGTATTGCCCCATTTGCCGTCGATAAATGCTTGGCTGAGCGTGGCGAAACCCTCTTTGTTTGCATCGAAAAAGTCTCCATTGACCTTGTTTGGATCGTCGTCTTGAAGCCCCATATCCTCGACGAAGTACCCTTCGACTCCCGCCATGATGCCGTTCCAGCGTTTGGAATCCAGGTGCACATGGCCACCTACGGCGAAGGCATGAGTATCAGAAGAGCTGTTTTTACCTTCCGCGTCCCAATTTATATATCCTGTACGAATCTGTGCTTCGGTGTGCTTCAAAGGCTTGACCTGCCCGATAGTTTTCCTTGGTGATTGAAGCTCCTCCGCTATCAGTTGACCCGTTATCAGTGCCGCCACCGAGACTGAAATAATAATGCGTTGCATGTCATCCCTTTTTTATAAATATGATAATTGATATCAAATCAATGCCGGAATCTTGGCAGAAAATGGCTTAATACAAAATAAAATGATAATAATTATCAGTAGCCAATAAAAAGCACAGAAAATTTATGAAAAATGAAACTTCTTGGAAGATGCGCTTGTAAATTATAGAGTATGCCAACTAAAAAGTCGGCATCTATTTCGATGACGAAGATATTGAAAAGCTTATGGATACTTTTAAGATGGCTTTGAGTTTTATGCTTTAGATATCGTCGGGGCGAAGGCTTTGGTGCTGACGGTGACGATATCTCCAATGGATAGGGTATTGGCTTCCGCCTCATCGAGCACCACTTCGACGATCTGCTGGCCGATGGCGACAACGGCGATATGGATGACATCGCGCTTCAGGATGTCGAGCAGTTCACCTTTGAAAGAGAATTTCTGGCTTCCGGCAGTTTTGAGAAGCACTTCGGCGGGTGTGCCGTCTTGGATGATTTTCCCATGATCGAGCACCACGACACGGTCTGCGAGGCGATAGATCTCGCTTGGGTCGTGGCTGACCATCAGGCTGGTGGTGCCAAACTCTTTGTGCAGGCGCAGGATATCGAACTGCAACCTGGTGCGCATCGCCGGATCGAGTGCGGAGAGAGGCTCGTCCATGAGCAGTAGTTTGGGTCGCTTCATCAAGGCACGGCAAAGAGCCGCCCGCTGCTTCTGGCCGCCGCTGAGTGTGGCGGGGTGCCTGTGGGCCAGCTCTTCTAGCGATGTGAGATTCAGCAGGTGAGTAGCCAGCGTTTTATCGTTTTCCACGAACAGAAGATTCTGGAGGATCGTCATATTTTCAAAAAGGGCGTAATCTTGAAAAACGAAGCCGATTTTACGTTTTTGCGGAGGCAGGGAGGATTTTGCATCCAGCCATATTTCATCGCCGACAGTGATCTTTCCATCCGCCTTTTCGAGGCCCGCTACGGTGCGGAGCAGTGTCGTTTTTCCGCTTCCGCTCTCTCCTGCGATAGCTACAAAAGCGTGCTCTTCTATCTCGATGCTAACTTGCAGAGTCATCTCTCCCATGCTTCCTGCTAGGGGCTTTCGAATATCGATAGCTATCATCGAAAGGCTCCGAATTTTCGTTTTTGGTAGCGGTTGAAAATATAGACGCCAAGCAATACGATGAAACTGATTGCCACCATGACGGCACTGTAGATATGGGCTGTGGAGTAATCCATCGTCTCGACCAGCTCGTAGATCGCGACGGAAGCGACTTTCGTTTCGCCGGGGATCGATCCGCCCACCATCAATACCACGCCGAACTCTCCGACAGTGTGGGCGAACGTGACGATGAGCGCGGTCATCAGGGATGGTTTGATGTTTGGAAGCGCTACTTTGAAGAGAGTCTGGACAGGGCTTTTGCCGGCGATGTAGGCCGCTTCTATCATATTTTCATTGAGGCTTTCGAAACCGCTTTGCAGCGGCTGCACCATGAAAGGAAAGGAGTAGAGGCAGCTGGCGATAACGAGCCCGGTGAAGTTGAATACAAGCTGCACTCCGAAAAGATCGTTGAAAAAGGAGCCGATCGGAGAGTTTATAGATAGCCCCCAGAGTATATAGAAGCCTAGCACCGACGGCGGCAGAACGATCGGAAGCGATGTGATCGCCTCGGCGGCGGGCTTTAGTCGCGTGCGCGTGCGGCTGAGCCACCAAGCGGTGGGGAGGGCTATGAAAAACAAGATTACCGTCGTCACGGCCGCAAGTTTGAATGAAAGAATGAAAGGGGTCCAGTTGATCGTATTCATCAAAGCACCTTCAAAATTGAGAGTTCGCTTGCCTGAAAGAGAGCGATGGCGGTATCGCCCGGCGCGAAAGAGAGATTTGCAAGTGCGGCTTTGGGAACGACGCTTTCGACGGTTATATCTTCAAATAGTAGCGTCAGCGAAACGAGAATGTTGCCTTTCGTGATTTTTTCGATCGTCATGGGAATCTGGTTGGATATCGCAGCATTCGGAAGCCGGTGTGAGCAGAGGGCTATATGGGTCGATTTGACGCCAAGCTCCACCTCTTTTTCTCTCTTTATACCCTGGGGAAGTTCGAGGGAGATCATCGTCAAACTCTCGCCGAAAGCGTCGAAAGTTACGCACGATATACCTTCATATACCTGGATGTTCACAATACGCGCGGGTATGCGGTTCATGGGAGCATATATCCATATCTTCGAAAGATCGCACGCGCCTGTGGGCCTAGAATAAAGTTGTAGAAAGCGCGACAGGAAGCGTCGTTTTTGGCGTTTTTGAGCAGGACGATTCCCTGGTCGATCGGGGTGTAGAGCGAAGGATCTACCTCTGCCCAGTGACGACCCTTCTTGAAGCGCTGCATCTTGGGGCTATAGAGTGAGGATTTGGCGACTATTCCGATATCCGCGGCCGTCATCGCGTAGGCTACAGTCTGCGAAATGCTTTCGGCGAAGATGATTTTTGGTTTGATGCGCGTGAAAAGAGCGCTGTTTTTCAGCGCTTCGACCGCCGCCTTGCCGTAGGGTGCAGTGTTGGGGTTGGCGACGGCGATACGCCGGATGGCGGGAGAATCGAGCAGAAAAAGCCCTTTGGAGAAGTTGCGTGGTTTGGGGGAGAAGAGCGCCAATACGCCTCTTGCATACACTCGTGGCTTCGTGATGGCGATCTTTTGCTCAAAAAGTGCCCTGGGATAGGAGATATCGGCCGATATGAAGATCTGAAACGGCGCGCCGTTTCGTATCTGGGCGGTCAGCTTGCCACTGCTTCCCATGATCGTGCGCACCCTGATATCGGGATGTTTTTTGGCAAAAGCCGCCTTGAGATCGTTCAGGGCGTAGCTGACATTCGCGGCTACGGCGACGGTGATCTCTTTGGCATGCACCGCCGTGAATCCAAAAACCATCCATGCGATGACGATACCGAGCCACTTTTTTTTCATGCGACACTCCTCTTTTTCAAAATAGATAGTTCATCTCCAAACGATACTCGCTGTATGAAGGATCCGAGCCATCGAGATTTTTGTCGGCATCGACAAACCCCATCCGAATCCTCGCTTCGAGTCCCGGTATTTGCGATATTTTCCATATGGCACCCAACTCCAGAATTTTACGATCGGAGGGGGTGAGGGGGATCCATTTGGCTTTTGCGGTATCGTATATCTTTTTGGTCTCGTCGAAATCTTCCACAACGAAGCGGAACATTGCCGTAATATCTTCGGCGCTCCCCACTCCGTTTAGGTCGTAATCTCCACGTATCATCCATGTATCGGTATTCGCAAACCAGTTGTACTGTCCCATTGCACGGGTAAAGCCGCCGGTTGGAAACCCTCTCCAGGGAGCTACGATATCCGCCTTGTCGCCAGTGTGCGAATAACCAAGCCGCACTCTGTATGGCGTGTCCCGTTGCAGGTCGATACGGGCGGCAAGCAGCCAGCCGTCCAGTGAGTGCGGGTTGCGATAGCCTCCATCCTGGCCCGATGTCGTGGTATGCCATGGGCTTAAAAGTCCAACCAGGGCCGCGCCTCCCACTTTCCCTCCACCGTTGTCCAGCTGATGCAGGTATCGCAATCCGGGCGCGATTTTCCATGTACCTGCCGTGAATTTATAATGCGCCTCCACAGTCGCACTGGAGAGCACCCCCGGTACGGCTGTATAGTTGAGCATCGCTTTTAGATTGGGCGTCGATGAGCTCCATATTTCGGCTATCAGGAGATCGTGATGCGTTTTTTTGCCCGATTTTTTGTAGTTGTCGTACGAAAGGCCTTTGTGCATCGCCGAATCGTCGTTGTTGCTCCATATGTGGATCAGCCTCTCTTTGTCGGTGAGATTGGAGAGTGAGCAGTCGGCGTATGTAAGCGGATCGTGAAAGTTTGCATGGCTGCGCAGCTTCTGCCTGGTAAACCATGCCAGTTTGAGTGTATGTTTTGGCAGATCATGGCTGGTTATCGAGATGCCTTTGAAAGTGTTTGGAATCATTTTGGAGTCGTTGCTTTTCGCCAACAGACTTTCGAATTTCTGACGGCCGTACTTGAGGCTCGTATTTCCAAGCCGATATTCCGCGTACAATTGGGCAATGACGTTTATGCAGTAATTGCCATCGAGATAGACATCCTTCCGGCTCAGGAGATCTTTGCCGGATTTGAGAAACCTGATATCGTTTTTATCCATATGCCATGGATTTTGACTGGTGTAGGCGTCGATCGTGGCGCCCAATCCGCGCAGATATGCGGTTTTGAATGTCAAGCTGCCGCCGACTCCTGTAGCCCAGTTGTCTTTAGTTTTTCCTTCTATCTCCTCTTTCCAGTCATAAAAGAGAGCGTGCATACGCAGCCGGCCGTACCACACGCCTTTCTCGAAAAGCTCTCCAAGGCTCTTTGCATCGGAAGGGAGCACGTTGTATGTAAGGGTGCGGTTGGAGTTTAGGGTCCGTTTTGCGTGATAGACGTGTTCGGATGTCCCGGATGCCTGAACCGCAGAGGAGATGATGGCCGTCAGGAAAAAACCGGTTGAAAAAAAAGATCGCATGAAATATCCTTCAATAAATACCGATCATGATCTGGCTCGCTTTGCAAAAAGCTGCAACCTCCATCCCGACTTCCAGTGCAAGTGATTCAAGCGCCTGTGTGCCAAGCTGTGCGCACAGGCGTGCCCCGCCATCCAAAGATACGATGACATCGTGATTGACACTTCCTCTTTCGATGCGCTCCACGATGCCCTCGAATCGGTTTTCCACTCCCAGTCTCAGGCTCATATCGGTCGAAAGAAGCAGAGCATTGGCTTTGAAGAGTGCGTAGAGACTGGAGCCTGTAGAGATGTCGAGCTCGCTTAGGGAGTCGTTGGTGATCGTAGCCGTCAAGGGGTGTCCGCCTTTAAGATGCAGGGTGATCTGGGAGTTGACGGCACCTCGCTCGATCCGTACCACTTCTCCGGCAAGCTGGTTTCTGGCGCTTATGCGCATCGACATGGAGTTGAGCAGTCGCAAATGTCCATCCTTTTCGTTGATACGGCGAGAGAGGTTGTGCAAAAACCGTTCATGCTCCTCTTCGAGGATGCGGAAGGTCTCCACCACCTCCCGGCCATAATCGGTCAGGCGTGTGCCGCCGCCGCCCTTTCCGCCGGTGACCCGCTCCACCAGGGGCTTTTCGGCCAGGTTGTTCATCGCGTCCACCGCGTCCCATGCCGCCTTGTAGCTCATCTTCATTGCTTTGGCCGCTTTGGAGATGGAGCCGGTTTCGTCGATGAGACGCAGAAGCTCCATCCGTCCATGTCCGAGAAAGGCGTGCTTCTCTTTTCCCAGCCAGAGGCGACCCTCCACTTCGTTGCGCATCTTAAGCTCTTTCCATTTCTACACCGATGTCGGCAGGCCCGGCAAAGTAGTAGGGTGCAGTGGTGATAAGTCCGTCCACGCCCGTGGCGGCATACTCTGCAACATTTTCAAGACGGATGCCTCCGGTGGCAAGAAGCCTGATATCCGGGTATCGTCGCTTTAGCAGTTTCACGCTGTTTCGAAGATCCAAAGGGGAGAACTTTTCGAGTTGAAAAAGCCGCACACCGTATTCGGCGAACAAAAGAGTCTCATCCAAAGAGTCCGTTTCTACAGCCAGAGTCTTTTCGAGCAGCGCCTCTTTTGGCAGGCTGGAGATTTTTTGAAGCAACTTTTCGGGGTCCATAAAGATGCGGTGGTTGTCAAAAAGCAAGAAAGTCTCGGAAAGACCCAACCGGTGCGGGTGACCGCCCCCGCTTACGACCGCTTTCATTGCGATTTTTTTGAATCCGGGTGGTGATTTACGGGTGGTAAAAAGAGGAATGTCGCCGGCTATTTCGACCATTTCATGGGTATAGGTGGCGATACCGCCTGCATACTCGAGGAGATTTTGACACACTTTCCATGCCTGATGAAGCACGCCTGCGCAGCCTTCGGCTTCCAGGAGGGTCGTCCCCGCCTCGGCACACTGCCCGGAAGGAAGAATCGAGATATTACGAGCACCCAGTTTTTCAAGAATCCGTTTCGCCTCTTCGGTGCAGGCTGCAATAGACTTTTCGCGGCAGATATAACGGATGCGTCCTTTTTGCTCTTCTATGCCGAGAGCTCGTGTCGTGAGATCGGAATATGGAAGATCCTCTTCGATGAGCCGGTCGATTTCAAGGTCGGAGAAAAACATGCGTCATATCCTCTTTGACAAAATTGTTATCGTAGTATATCTAAATATATAACGCTTTTCCAGGCTCAAACCTGCCGGAATTTACTATAAATTTACAATAAATCGATATAATCTTCATAGATTTATGCGACGAAGGATGAGCGATGAAAAAATGGTTGATTCCGCTTTTGGCTCCGATGATACTGTTGGGAGCTTTTTTGAGCGTGGACGAAGCGTTCAAGCCTTCGGTTTCGATGGAAAAGAGACATTTTCATGTAAAGATAAAAATCGCCGATCATATCCATTTGAGCAAAAAGGCGCTCAAGTTCGCAGTCGAGCCAGCTGGCAAGATAGAGCTGGGCGGATACGCTTTGCCTCCCGCACAGAAGGATGAGTTCGGTGATGAGGTCTATTCCGGTATTTTCGAGCTCGATATCCCTTTCGATATCAAAGACGATTCCGTTGGGCAGGCTGTTTTCGTTCTTGGATACCAGGGTTGCTCGGATCGCGGTATATGCTATCCTCCTGTGGAGAAAAGATTTAAATTCTCTCTCAAATCGCCGCAGGAAGTTTCGAGCAAGGCTGCCGCTTTGGCGGATACGAAGAGCGGCAGGAAGAGTGCAACGGCAGGGATTTCCGAGGAGCAAAGCATTGCAGACACCCTCAAAACCAAGAGTTTTGGCATAGTGATGCTTACATTTTTTGGTTTCGGCCTTCTTTTGGCGTTGACTCCTTGTATATTTCCGATGATCCCGATTCTTAGCTCCATCATCGTCGCACAGGGAGAGGGTATGACGGCACGTCGTGGTCTTGCGCTTTCGCTGGTGTATGTCTTTTTTATGGCGCTCACCTACGCGATAGCCGGAATCGTGGCGGGATTGTTCGGCGCCAATCTTCAAGCGGCGTTGCAAAATCCATGGGCTATCTCGGCTTTCGCGCTGCTTTTCGTGGCATTGGCGTTTTCGATGTTCGGTTTTTATGAATTGCAGCTTCCGGCCTATGTGCAAAGCAAGCTGAGCAGAACGAGCAGCGAGGCGGGCAAAAAAGGTGGGCTTGCCGGTGTGGCGATCATGGGTTTTCTCTCGGCTCTTATAGTGGGGCCGTGCGTAGCGCCGCCTCTGGCCGGGGCACTGATCTACATAGGACAGACAGGCGATGCGTTTCTTGGCGGGATGGCGCTTTTTGTAATGGGGCTTGGGATGGGAGTTCCATTGCTTCTCATAGGAGTCGGTGCCGGAAAATTTATGCCAAAACCCGGAGGGTGGATGACGATCGTCAGCAATATTTTCGGCGTAGTCATGCTGGGTGTGGCGATCTGGATGCTTTCGCGCATTATTCCGGGAAGTGTAACGCTGGGGCTTTGGGCTCTGCTTTTCATCATCGGCGCCGTCTATATGGGGGCTTTCGAGCCGCTTGAGGAAAAGAGGAGCTGGGACGCCTTCTGGAAAGGGCTGGGCATAGTTATGGCGGCATACGGCCTGATGCTTCTTTTCGGTGCTTTTACCGGTGCGTCCAATCCCCTGGATCCTTTGAAGGTTTTGAAAGAACAGAGGTTGAATATCGCTCCCGATACCGCGTCTTTGCACTTCGAGAGGGTCTCTTCGCTTGAAGATCTGTTGAAAACGATCGAGCGAAGCGAAAAGCCTGTCATGGTGGATTTCAGAGCCGACTGGTGTGTCAGCTGCAAGGAGCTTGAAGAGAGCACATTCAAAGATCCCAAAGTGATCGAAGCGCTCAAGGGATATAGATTGCTGCAGGTGGATGTCACCGAAAATGGGCAAAAAGATAAAGAGATGATGGAGCATTTTGGAATATTCGGGCCGCCTGCGATTATTTTCTTCGAGAATGGACGCGAAATAGCCTCCAAGAGAATATCCGGATACAAATCCGCCGAGGAGTTTGTGTCGATCGTGAAAAAAGGACGACAATGAAAAAGATCGTTTTGACGATTCTGGTGGCTGCCGCAACCCTTTTTGCGGATGTGGATTGGGCGATCGATTATCAGGATGCTCTTTTGGAGTCGAAAGAGAGTGGGAAACCGGTCTTCGTGATGATAAGCAGTGAGGGGTGCAACTACTGCTATTTTATGAAAAGTCAAGTATTTACACAGAAAAAAGTGTCGGAATTTTTGAATGAAAATTTCATTCCCGTAGAGCTGGATCTGAAAAACGATCCACTCCCTGACTATTTAAAGCCATACGGCACACCCACTTTCTATATCGTTTATATCTCTGGAAAGAGAAAGAGAGTGTCGCGTCCGATCGTTGGCGCGGCCAAGGCCGATGCATTTTTACAGCGCATAAAAAAGGAGCTCGAAGCTTTTCGAAAAAAGGTTTGAGCCAGTTATCTATCAGTTATCGAAGGAGTTTCATGGTCATCAAAAATGGCATGGTGGTTACCGAAAACGGCATACAGAATGTGGATGTGCTGATCGAAAATGGAAAGATTGCCAAAATCGCTCCCAATCTGTCTGGTGAAAGAGTGGTGGATGCGAAAGGGCGCTATGTGATGCCGGCATTGGTGGATATCGGCAGCAGGGTTCTGGATGGAAAGATTCGTGCAGGCACCCTGAAAGATCTTTCGAAAAAAGCGCAGCGTAACGGCTTTGCGAAAGTGGCGCTTTCTGCACTTTGTGAGCCTCGGATCGATAGCGAAGTCGCGCTCGAATTTGCCAAATCACAATTTTCCATATGCGATGGTGCCGATATCTGCTCTTTGGTTGCAGGGATTCGTGAAGATGGCAGATTGAGCGATATATCCATTCTTTTGAAAGATGGCGCTATGGGAATCGAATTTTCGAGCGATACCGATGGCAACATGGTTCGGCGAATGATGGAGTATGCTCTGATGCACGATGTCAGGCTTTTTTGTCATGCCGACGATACCGCTTTGCATGGCGATGGCGTAATGCACGAGGGGAAGGTGTCGGCGCGCCTTGGGTTGAGCGGAGTGCCTGCCGTGGCCGAGTCGTCGCAGGTGGCGCGCATAGGGGAGCTTGCAGATTTCTATGGCGTCAATGTAGTCGTACTCGGCGCATCCACACCGCAAACTCTTCGCATCTGTCAGCAAAATCCATGGCTGCATTCGCAGGTCTCCTTGCATCACCTTCTGCTTACGGACGATGCATGCGACAATTATAACACCGCAGGAAAGATCTGGCCGCCTCTTAGGGACACTCTCTTGAGGGATTTGATGCAAGAATCTCTGGCTCGCGGCGGGGTCTCTATGCTCACTTCCTTGCATACGCCAGTCTCCAGAAGCGCCAAGGATGCCGTATTTGCCGAGGCTGCGTACGGTATCGACGGAATGGAGAATTTTCTGCCTCTTTGCTACACCTATTTGGTGGAAAGCGGCATCGTTTCAATGGAAAAACTGATAGATCTCGTCGCAACGAAGCCGGCGGCGGCTGCAGGCTTCAAAGATCGTATCGGCAAAATAGAGATAGGCTACGATGCCAAAATAGTGATTTTCGATCCTGCGGCCAAAAGTTGCATAGAGTCGGAATCTTCTCCTTATTTCGGGCGTGCGATATATGGAAAAATCGAAATTGTATCAGGCTGAGTTAAAACCTTAAAGATTCCTTGACAAAAATATATTAAAAAGATAGAATAGTTTCAGATTGAGGCCTTTAATATAAAGGTTTCTCAGCAAGGAGGCTAAATATGGAATATTATAAAACGGAACCCGAAAAGAGCAGAATCACCTGTCTTCTTTGCAGGCATTATTGTAAATTGAAAGAGGGGCAGGTCGGTATATGCGGGGTGAACAAAAATGTGAATGGTCAGTTGGAAACTTTGGTGTATGGGCACCCGAGCGCATTGAACGTGGATCCTGTCGAAAAGAAACCTATTTATCATATGCTTCCCGGATCTACAGCCCTCTCTTTTGGAACGGTGGGGTGTAACTTCAAATGTCCGTTTTGCCAGAATTGGCAGATTTCACAGGAGACAAAGGTGAATGAAGAGATATATGTTTCCAGCGAAAAGATGGTCGATCTGGCTATCGAGCATGGGGCAGAATCGATTGCCTATACGTACAACGAACCGACAATATTCTACCCTTATGCGAAAGATATCGGCGTGATCGCAAAAGAGAGAGGAGTGAAAAACATCTTCGTCACCAACGGTTTTGAAACTCCGGAGATCATCAAGGATATGCCGGGCTGGCTCGATGCGGCCAACGTGGATCTCAAAAGTTGGGATGAAGGGTACTACAAAAAGGTACTCAAAGGAGGCCTGGAAGCTGTAAAAGATACACTTCGAATGATGGTGGACGAAGGTATCTGGGTGGAAGTGACTACGCTGCTGATAGAGGGTGAAAACGACAGCGATAAAGATCTGAACGAGATGGCCGAATTTATCGCCAACGATTTGGGCCGTCATGTGCCATGGCATCTGAGCGCTTTTCACCCCGACTACAAGATGACAGATCATCAGTGGACAGGGATGGACACTCTAAAGCGTGCAGATGCCATCGCTAAAAAAGCGGGGCTTTATTATGTATATCTTGGCAATGTGCCTGTGCATGGAGATACTTATTGTCCCGATTGCGGAGAGCTGCTGATTGATCGGACGGGCTACAATGTGACGGTCAACAAGCTGGTCGATGGCCACTGCCCAAAATGCAACCGCGCTATCGAAGGTATCTGGAAATAAGGAGAAAGAGATATGAAAATAAGAGAAACGGCTGTTGCGGGACAGTTCTATCCTGCAAGTGCGGAAGAGATAGAGGCGATGTTCGCACATTTCAACAAAGTGCTCGAGGAGAACATCAAAGACCCAAAACTGCTTCAGATGAAGACAAGAGCGGTGATAGTGCCGCATGCGGGTTATGTGTATAGTGGCTTTACGGCCAATATAGCCCATAGATTGCTCGGTAACAGCAGAGTGAAGCGTGTGGTGGTGATCGGTCCAAGCCACAGAGTCTATGTATCTGGTACGAGTGTGGGTCAATATGACTTATACGAAACACCGCTTGGAGATCTGCCGGTCGATCGTGTATTGGCCGACGAGATTATCCAGAAATTCGGGATGAGCTTCATACCGGATGCGCACCATGAGCACAGTACGGAGGTGCAGATGCCTTTCATCAAAAAATATCTTCCCGATGCGAGGGTCGTGGAGATGGTCTATGGTGACGAATCTCCCATCCGCTTGGCTCCTGTTATCGAATGGCTGCTTGCAGATCCTGCCACGGGTGTGGTGATCAGCACCGATTTGAGTCATTATTACGATATCGAAAAAGCGAAGCGGCTTGACAGCATATGTCTCGATGCGGTAAGCAGGCTCGATCCGGCCGAACTGCATCGAGGTTGTGAAGCGTGCGGAAAAATAGGGGTAGAGGCGATGCTTATCGCTGCCCGTAACCTGGGGCTTGAGCCGATGCTGCTCGATTATCGCACCAGTGCAGATGCCAGCGGAGATACCTCTCAGGTGGTAGGCTACATGAGCGCCGCGTTCATGGAAGATTAGATTATGACTGTAGATCAATTCATGGCGCAGCAGGCCAATGTGGCCATAGTGGGGGACAATGTGATTTTGCCGGGGCTTCTGGCTATTCCCAAAGGAGCAAAATCACTCGTTGTATTCGCCCATGGCAGCGGCAGCAGTCGTCTGAGTCGCAGAAACAACTATGTTGCCGGCGTTTTGCATGAAGCTGGTATCGCGACTTTGCTTTTCGATCTTTTGATGGAGGACGAAGCTATTGATAGGCAAAATGTCTTCGATATCGACCTCTTGGCATCCAGGCTGCTTTTGGCGACAGACTGGGCCTTGAATCATCCGGATTTGTCTGGAATGGAAATAGGTTATTTTGGCGCCAGCACCGGATCTGCCGCCGCTTTGAAGGCATCGGTCCTGACATCCGTCAAGATAGGTGCTATCGTATCGCGGGGAGGAAGACCGGATCTGGCAGCCGATGTGCTTGAGATGGTGAGTGCGCCTACATTGCTGATCGTCGGAGGGAACGATGATCTGGTAATCGAGCTCAACGAAGCGGCTTTTGCAATGCTTAAATGCGAAAAAGAGATGAAGATTGTGCCGGGCGCAACCCATCTTTTCGAAGAACCCGGTGCCCTGGAGATCGTAGCGGAGCTTGCAAGAGAGTGGTTCGTCAGACACCTCGAAGTTTGAAATAGGCGGCGGCGACAAAAGCCAATAGCGACAAGAGAGCGGCCAGCAGTGCCCAAGGTAGTTGGGTCTTCACGTGAGCGATAAGATCACATCCCGCGGCCATCGCGGCAATGATCGTGGTATCCGAAATAGGGGAGGCGTGATCGCCGAAAATCCCTCCCGAGATAACTGCGGCCACCACCAGCGGAAGCAGGGCATCGCTTTCCGTTGGCGGCATATTGGTGCAGATGGTGACGGCTATGGGCATCATGATCGAAAACGTTCCCCAGCTGGTACCGGTAGAAAAAGAGATTATCGCAGAGAGCAAGAATATGCCTGCCGGCAGAAACATCGGATGCCCGATGAGGTGGGCAAAATGTGCCATATATGCTCCTGTGCCCATCTTTACGGTCACATCTCCTATGGCGAAGGCGAATATGATGATGGCTGCGATCGGAAACATCGTTTTTGCGCCATGAAAAATTGCAGGCAGGATATCTTTGGGCGGCATACTCTTTCTAAGAAGATAGTAGATGGATGAGATAAAAACAGAGCCCGCCACAGCCGCAAAGACTGCAGTGGAGCCATCACCTTCGAGGGGATTTCCACGACCCGTCACGAACAAAAAAACAAGAACCAGCAACAGAAGCGACAATACAGGCACCAGCAGAGCGAAAATATCTCCTTTGCGGCCTGCAATTTTGATTCGAGGGGTTTGTATTTTGGTGTATGATGGAAAATCGATTCCTGCCAGGATCGTAAAAAGTACCAGCAAAATCGAAAAAAATGCATAGAAATTGAAAAGCAGAGCGCTTCCAAGGAGCATCATCGGCTCTTGTGAAATCACTCCGGCTTCGACCTGGGCGCTGATGAGTCCAAGCAGAAGAGCTCCCCATGCGTTAAGCGGAAACATTGCGCATACGGGTGCCGCCGTCGAGTCGCAAATATAGGCCAGTTTTTCCCGTGATGTGCCGAATCGATCCGTCAGGGGTCTGCTGACCGTTCCTGCTATCAAAGATGTGATCGAAGATTCGATAAAGATCGCCAAGCCTATGAAAAAAGCCAGAAGTTCAGCCTCTTTCTTGTTCGTCACGAGTTTTTTTCTCTTTTGTAAAAATTCGACGAACCCTTCCACTCCACCGCTTCGCTGTACAAGTTCGATAATGGAGCCGACGAAAATGGCGAATATCACCGTTTTGAGCACCCATCCTTTTTGCAAAAGATAGACTATTCCATGAAAGCTTTCAACCAGCGCCGATGCGATATTTTGCTCCATGATGTAGTATCCGCTCACAATTCCGATCAAAAGCGAAAAGATGACATTTCTTGATACGATGGCCAAAACGATCGCGATAAGGGGAGGTAGAAGTGAATAGGCGCCGTAACTCTCCTGCATCTGTTTTCCTTTAGTATGTTACGCGTGCAAGGTAAAGACCTTGTGGTGGCGCAAGGTATGTGGTAAAGAGCTGTTTCCCGGCAAGCTGCCTCTCTATCTGCTCTATCGATAAGCCGCCCTGCGCATAACGTATAGCCGCACCTGCGAGCATACGCACCTGTGCACGTAAAAAACCGTTCGCCTCGAGATACAAGATGGTGTAGTTTTTGAAATTGCGCACTTCGCTGCGCCATATCGTGCGCACTGTGGATCCAGGATCGCTCCCTTTTTTGTGAAAGAGAGAAAAATCGTGGGTACCTCTGAATAGATGCAGGGCCTCTTCCAGTTTTTTCATATCGCATTTGCCGATATACGTACAGTAGGCATTTTCGAATGGGGTAGTTGGAATACTTTTAAGAACGTACCTGTAGATACGTCGCTTCGCATCGAAGCGTGCATGGAACGTATCATGGACAGGGGTTATCGTTTTGATCTGAATAGAAGGCTGTAAGAGTCTGTTGAAAACGATTTTCAGCTTTTTGAGATCTTCCTGCCAGTGTTCGGGCAGGTCGAAATGGATTACCTGTCCGGTAGCGTGCACATTTCGGTCGGTCCTGCCACTTCCAACGACAGGGCTGTGGATCCCCAGTTTTTTGGCAGCCGTTTCGATGCGGCCGGTAATTGTGTGCGGGGTCGTCTTTTGTGACTGAAATCCGAAAAAATGGGATCCATCGTAGGCTATTACAGCTTTGATACGCATAGTCAGAATCTTTTTTGAACCCGAAAATGAAAGAGTGCGATACCGGTTGCCACAAAAAGAGTCACAAACAGCCCAGTAGCCAAAATGGAGCTCTTGGCTATGGCCGATATGGCACCATAGTAGATGCCGGTGGCTGCCAGAATGGTAAGATAGCCCCAATTTCTATGATAACGTGGGTGGATGATTCCAAAAGCGAAAGCGATATATAGTGTAGCAAGCGGAAAGAGACTGATTGCAACGAAAATGGCTAAATCTTTCAAACGTTTTCTGTCGGTTTTGGCTTTGAGCCAATAGGCCTTGAGATTTTCGTATGTAAAAGGGTTATACTCGTGTGTATCGTATATTTTCATAATACCGTAATCTATCTCATCCACTCTGTCGTCGCCTACCTGAAACGCTTGGCCATTCTTTAGCATCAGCCCCAAAACTCCTCCTTCGTTTATAAAGCCGCCTTCTTTGGCGATAAGAAGCTGCTCTTTTTCTGGATCGGTGGCGTTGTAAAGAACGATATTTCGAAGCTTGTCCGCCTCTTTGGATTCCAGAAATACAAACCAGTCACCAAATTTCTGACCGAACTCGCTCGCTTCTATGTTTAGGACCGCATGCATGCTTTTATAGCTGATGAACGATTTGGTCAGCTGTTTGGTGAGTGGCATCAGCGCCAAAGAGAGCAGAAGCAAAAGTGCCGTAAGTAGCGATACCAGGGGATAGAAAAAGGCCACCAGTTTGCGTGGCGAGATACCGAATGAGAAAAAGACGATATTTTCGAATTCGTTGGATAGCTTGATCAGGGTGAGCACAAGTGCGGCAAAAAAGATAACAGGCAGAGTGTAAAAGACAATGGTGGGCAGGGCGTATCCATACATCAGCAACATTTCGGATGCACTCATCTGTACAACTTCGGTCATCTTTGCGATGCGCACAAACAGTATCAGCGATCCTATGACGATAATCGGCAAAAATATCGAAAAAAACATGGCGCTGAAGCTTTTGAGCAGATATGCGGAGGTTTTAGGCATAGAGCATGGACCACCAGTGTCTGAATGTAGGAGCGAAGATATATACAATCCATGTTGCAAGCGCCAAAAAAGGCACAAATGGAACCATATGCTTTCGTGCAAAAAGCGCTGGCACTATCGCAAGCAGTGCAGCGATATATATAGCTATCAATACCAGCGGGAACCCAAGTAGCGCCCCCATTGTCGCAGCGATGATAATATCGGCTTCACCGAGGGCATCTTTTTTTATAGCAAACTTGACGAGTTGTCCGAGTATGAAAAATGCCAGCCCCATAATCGCGGCATTTTTGAAAGAGAGTATCAGGGCATGACGGTATGTGTCGAAATTTTCCAGATCACCGACAAACCAGTCCCACCCAAAATCAAAAAGCGGCAGCAATAATGCAAGGATAAGCGCCGTAAAGTTGAGCGAATCGGGTACGGCGTAATATTTTAAATCTATTACCGACAGAGCAAGAAGAAGGGCGAATATGAGACTTGCGACAAACCAGTGCGCATTCAATCCCGTTTTCATCGCCACACTTACGAAGATAAGTCCGGTGAACAGTTCTACAATGGGGTACAGTTTGCTGATAGGGCTTTGGCAATAGGCGCATTTGCCCCGAAGCATGATCCACGATACAAGCGGAATGTTGTGCCACCATCTAAGCGGATTGTCGCATTTGGGGCAATGCGAGGGAGGAAATGCGACATTTTCACCCTTTGGGATGCGCACGATGAGTACATTCAAAAAAGAGCCGATAACCAAGCCTGTAAAAAAAGCGAAAAGCAGACCCATCAGATACCTCCGAAGCGCCTGTGGCGCTTTTTGAAATCTTCGATAATTCTCTCGAGCTCTTCGGGGTCGAAGTCCGGCCAGAGCGTGGAGGTGAAGAAAAGTTCGGCATAGGCGGATTGCCAGAGCAGGAAATTCGAAAGCCTCTGTTCGCCGCCTGTACGGATCAGGATATCTACAGGGCCAAACTGTGCGCTTTCAAGACTCTTTTCGAGATTTTCGGTATCGATCTCTTTGCCTGTTTCACATAGATTTCTGGCCGCTCTGGCGATTTCATCCTGCGAGCCGTAGTTGAGAGCGAGAACCTGCGTCAGCTTTTTGAAATGGCCGGTACGCTGTTTCATTGTCTCTATCTGTTTGCGAAGAGCGGGTGAAAATCGAGAGAGATCGCCTATTGTTTCGAAACGGACTTCATTTTTGATATAGGTTGGCAACTCGTTTTTGAGATAGTTGCCAAGAAGCCGCATCAGAAATTCCACCTCCATTTTGGGCCGTTTCCAGTTTTCGGTACTGAAAGCGTACAGCGTGAGCACTTCTATGTCGGGATGGTTGGAGGCGTGGATGGTGATAGTGCGTACCACTTCTGCACCGCGTTCGTGACCTTTGATACGTTTCAGTCCGCGTTCATTTGCCCAGCGACCGTTGCCATCCATGATGATGGCGATATGTCTGGCTGTATTGCCCATAACTATCCTTTGATATCCAGCAAAGTGGCCTTTTCTCCATCCCAAAACGGCTTCACCGCTGCAGGGGACTGCTCGATGGCGACCGTTGCGAACCCGTGTAGGCTCTCTTTGTTCCGCTCCAAAAGCTCGATACTTTTAGAGTAGTGGAGAAACAGTTTCAGATCTTTTCGGGAGCCTGTCTGGATGATAACCCCCACCAGTGGCCCTATATTGCTCATAGCTGCATAAAATTCTACACTTTTTTGGTTTAAATCACGGTTTTGTCTTTTTTTGCGCATCTGCAACAGCATCGGTCTTCCCTGCTCTTTTATCGGTAAAGAGACGACCCCTTGGTGAAGTGACATGAGAAGCTGGGTAAGGTTTTGAAAACTATCTTTCGTCGTAGCGGCAGCCATTTGATGCAAAAGATGATCCCTGAAGCCACCAGCCGGATCTTTCTTTTTTGCTAGATTTTCCAAAAGAGCCAGATCGAAAGAGAGCGAATCGGCCATTTTGAGCATTGCCGGCTTTGGCATCAGTCTTTGGAGGTGAATGACCCCGCCTTTACTCTGGCGCATCTGCGCCCAATACTCACGTCCGGGCTCAAGTGGCTGGTCGCTCTTTGTAGTAAAGGTATGCTGCCCCAATTTTATAAGATAGGTGCCGTCATTTCTGGCTTTTAGCACTTCGATTCCAAGTTGAAGCAGGGCGTTGACTTCGATTTTACTTAGACCAAGAAGTGTTTTTTGCGCTGCGCTCAGGGGCGTCAGACCGTGTATCATAGCGTTTCCAGCTTCTCCAGCAAAGAGAGCGCCACATCGGTTTTTGTGGCTCTTGGGATCTCGATTGTCTCCTCTTCCGTCAGGAGCGTTATCGTATTGGTATCGCTGCCAAATCCATGCTTTGGATCGAGTACATTGAGCGCTACGGCATCTACCTTTTTGCTTTTCAGCGTTTTGCGAGCGTGCTCGAGCGCCCTGTCAGGATCCATTTCGGCCTTGAAAGCGAGAGTTTTTATACCTGTTTTGTCTATGGAAGCTACAATATCTGGATTTTCAACAAGCTCGAGCCGCCATCTATCGCCCAATGAATCTTTTTTCAGTTTTCCGCTTTGCGGGTAGGCCGGAGTGTAGTCGCCAACAGCTGCCGCCATGAAGAGCCAGGGAGTTTTTTGGATCAATTCCGGGCGTCCTGTCTCGGAGTGGAAGGAGGGCTTGGTCAGCAACCCTTTTTTGGCCGAATTGAGGCTCTCTTGAATATATTGGAGCATCTCTTTTGCATTTTCGACCTTTATGACGTGCACAGGCGGTATCGAGCGCGGCTCTTTGGTGGTGATATAGCATACATCGGCCCCTTTTGCATAAAGAGCGGTTACGAGAGCTTCGGCCATCTTTCCGGATGAGAAGTTGCCTATGAACCGAACATCGTCGATCCGCTCGATCGTCCCTCCTCCAGTTACCACGACGCGACGGTTTTTCCAGTAGTCGTCCTCGAAAAAGTATTTGAGTGAAACGGAGAAGATCGTCTCCGGTTCAGCCATCGCACCTTTCCCTTCAGTCTGGCACGCCAGAAGCGAGCTGCGCGGTTCCACCACCTCTATGCGATGAAGCTTGAGAAGCTTCAGGTTCGCGGTGGTGATCGGGTGTTCGATCATGCGGGTATTGGCGGCAGGGCACAACAGGATCGTTTTGGGATAGGCCAGGGCTGTCTGAAGCAACAGATTGTCGGCGATTCCATTGCCCATTTTGTTGATCGTGTTGGCTGTGGCGGGAGCGATAACAAAGATATCCGCCCACTCGCCGATCGCTATATGGTTGAGCACGTTTTCCCAGTTTTCACTCTCTGCGTGAAGAACCGAATGTCCGCTGAGTGCTTCGAATGTCAAAGGTGAAACGAACCGCTTGGCCGCCTCGCTCATTATGACTCGCACCTCTGCGCCGGCCTTGACATAAAGGCGCACCAGTTCGCACGCTTTGTAGGCGGCTATGCTGCCGGTGACTCCTATCAGAACTTTTTTTTCATCGAGTCTTATCTGTTGGATCACTTAACGCTCTTTTTGCTGAAATATTTATAAAAAAAGTTTTCGACAATCTTTTGTGGAGTTCTGGATATGGCAAGCGAACCTTTTTGTATATCTTCGGTTACGGTGCTCCCGGCGGCTATTATTACGTCGTCTTCGATTTTTACGGGCGCTACGAGTTGCGTATCCGAACCGATGAATACATTTTTGCCTATAAAGGTTTTGTGCTTGCCTATTCCGTCATAGTTGCAGGTGATCGTTCCTGCGCCGATATTCGTGCCTTCATCTATCGTCGCATCCCCAAGATAGCTCAGGTGGCCGGCTTTGACCCTTTTTAGATGTGACTTTTTGACTTCCACGAAATTGCCTATATGCGAATCTTCGATTATAGAGCCGGGCCGTATCCGCGCCATGGGCCCACAGGTGGAATTTTTTATGTCGGCATCTTCCACGACGGTGTGCGATCTGATATGGCTATGGGTGATGATGGTTTCACCGTGAATCGTAACGCCATTGTCGAGCGTGCAGTCACCTTCAAATACGGCTCTGGAATCGATATAGATCGTCGAAGGCAGATGCATCGTAACTCCGTTGCGCATCCATTTTTCCTTGATGCGATCTTGCATCAACTCTTCCGCGTTTGCCAGATCATATCTGCTGTTGACCCCTTTGAAAGAGGTCTCATCGACCCAGACAGGTTTGATATGCAGACCATCTTCTCGTGCCATTTTGACGATATCGGTCAGATAGTACTCGGCCTGGGCATTGTCGTTGGACAGGAGAGGAAGATAGCGATCTAGAACCTCTTTTTTGAAAAGATAGACGCCCGCGTTGACCGTTTTTATCTTTTTTTGCTCTTTGGTACAATCTTTCTCTTCCACTATCGCCATCACTTCGCCGTTTTCTATGACGACACGCCCATATCCTGAAGGATTGTCGAGATCGAAAACGCTCATTACTATATCGGCGTCGCACAGGATGAGAGGCTCGAGAGATTCGGATGTGACCAGCGGCATATCGCCGTTTAGCACCAGCACCTTGTCGTGCATCGTTTCTATATTCATAACCGCACCGCCGGTTCCGGGATACCTTGCGTGATCTTGGATTTTGAATTTCACATCGGAAAAACGGGCTCTGACCGCGGTTTCGATCCTTTTGGCTTGATGAAACAGTATGACTGTAATATCGTCGCTTAGAGTCTTGGCGGCTTCTATGACATAATAGAGCATCGGCTGGCCGCTGATCGGATGGAGCACTTTTGGAAGATCGGATTTCATTCGCGTACCCTGACCGGCCGCGAGAACGATGACAGATAAAGACATACTATTTCCTATTAACGATGTAATTTGTCGGCGGCACCATTTTGGAGGTGACCTTTAGGTGATTTTAACGCAACAAAGATTAAAATGTGCCCAATTCCAATTGGTTTATATAGAGGTGTTTTTTGGAAATAATTGTTTTCGAGGCCCGTGAATTTTTGCAATATTTATGTAGCTTTTGAAATTGCCGATATTGTTTTTATCTTTAAATAGTCAGGAGTGTCGATGGACTTAGGCAGCGTCATCGGATTGGTATTGATTTTGGGCCTGCTGTTCGGTGCGATGGCGATGGGTGTGGGAATCGGTGCGTATATCGATATCCCTTCCGTATTGATCGTTATCGGGGGGTCCATTGGAGCTCTTCTTGTGGCGTTCAAGATGGAGCAGATGAAAAATTTCGTCAAAATTTTCATGATCGCCATAAAGCCTCCCCAAGAAAACGTTCCAGAGCTCATCAAGAAGCTGGTCGAATACTCCACGCAGGCGCGCCGTGATGGAATCCTCTCTCTCGAGGCGGCCGCCAACAGCGAAACCAATGAATTTTTGAAAAAAGGCCTTTCGATGGCTGTAGATGGGAATGAGCCGGACACGATTCGGGATCTGCTCGAGATCGAAATGGAGCAGACAAGTGAACGACACAAGGGAAATGCGGCGATTTTCGGGCAGTGGGCGGGCCTGGCAGGCGCTATGGGTATGATCGGCACTCTGATCGGACTGGTCGCGATGCTTTTGAACATGTCCGATCCCAGTGCCATTGGTCCATCGATGGCAGTCGCGTTGCTTACAACGATGTATGGGGCGATGATAGGAAACATCTTCGGCGCGCCGGTCGCCAATATTCTGAATATTCGAGATGCCGACGAGGTGCTTGTCAAAACAATCATTTTGGAGGGGATCATGTCTATCCAGGCTGGCGACAACCCCCGTACTCTCGAGGCGAAACTTCTTTCGTTCCTCCCTCCAAATGAACGTGTGAGTCAGTTTGAGTAGGGCTTCTTAGATGGCAAAACAGAAATGTCCCGAGTGTCCCGAATGTATGCCGGAATGGTTGGCGGCGTTTGGGGACCTGATGAGTCTTCTTCTATGTTTTTTCGTTCTTCTTCTTTCGATGTCCACGATGGATGCAAAAAAGCTCGAAGAGGCGATAGGATCGCTCGCAGGTGCACTGAGCGTACTCGAAGGAGGGGAGCGTTCCGAGCTTCAGGAGAGGCGCATGGAGAGCGGCACCGGCGGAGGTACCGCCGCTACCGCCCCTACACAGATAGAAACGTCGCAACAATCGCAGTCGAAGATGATCAAGCAAATCAGCAAGATCTGGATGCAGATGATTTCACTGAAAAATGAGATCAATGAAATTGCAGTAAGCCAGGGGGCTACGCCTGTCACGATGGAGGAGTCGGAAAAAGGCTTTCTTCTCAGGCTGCCGGCCGAACTTCTTTTCAAGCCGGGTGAAGCAAAGATCGACAACATGGATGCGATTTTGTTCCTCAAGCGTATCGCGATGATTATTCACAAGCTTCCAAATACACTCGAAATCAGTGTCAGAGGGCATACCGACAATGTTCCGCCAGGGCCCAATAGCCCATTTCGAGATAACTGGGAGCTTTCGGCAGCCAGAGCGGTATCGGTCGTCAAAGAGTTGATCAAAGATGGAGTGCAGCCAAAAAGACTCACTGCATGCGGAAGCGCACAATATAAACCGATTGCATCCAATGCCACTCCCGAAGGCCGTGCCAAAAACCGTCGAGTGGAACTCTACTTCTTCTCCACGGAGCCGGAACTTGAAGGAAAGGCAAGAAAATCGATTCTCGATTCGGGTCCGAAGGCGCCATGAGAATCAGACGGTTTTTACCGATATTCCTGCTTCTTGTCGCGGCGGTTCCGCTCTTTTCGGCTGTGGATATACCCACGGTAAATCTTTCGCTTAGTACCCCCACGGAGCCAAAAGAGCTGGTCAATACTCTCAATATTCTCGTTGTTCTGACACTATTGGTATTGGCTCCTTCGCTGATTCTTGTAATGACCAGTTTTATTCGCCTTATCGTAGTGTTTGCCTTTTTGAGGCAGGCTCTAGGTACCCAGCAGACGCCGCCGACGCAGCTTTTGGTCTCTTTGGCGCTTGTGGTGACGCTGTTTATCATGGAGCCTATGGGCAAAGAGGCCTACAACGATGCGATCAAGCCATATATGGATAAAAAGATAGGTTACGACGTGGCATTCGATAAAGCGGTGGTTCCTTTCAAACATTTTATGCTTAGAAATACCAGAGAATCGGATCTGGCACTGTTTTACCGCATCAGAAAACTTCCCAACCCCAAAACCGAAGAGGAGGTTACACTGCCGATACTGCTGCCGGCTTTCATGATCAGTGAGCTAAAGACCGCGTTTGAGATCGGATTTTTGATATTCCTCCCTTTCTTGGTGATCGATATGGTGGTCAGCTCGGTTTTGATGAGTATGGGTATGATGATGTTGCCGCCTGTCATGATATCGCTGCCTTTCAAGATATTGATTTTCGTTCTTGTGGATGGATGGCATCTGTTGGTAGGCAATCTGGTGGAAAGTTTCAAATAAAGAGCACGCTAAAAGGATAATTTTTGGAATGTAGTCACTTTAAAGAGTGCGGAAGCTGCACTTTATATCAGGAGAGCTATCCGGCCCAGGTAGCCCAAAAGATGGGACGGCTTAGCGGAATGCTTGCACCTTTTTACAAAGGAGCGATCACTCCGTATTCTTCAAGGAGCGATCACTACCGTGCAAGAGCCGAGTACAAAGTTTTTCACGATGGCGAAGGGTGCAGATACGCTATGCGTTCACTCGATAAAAAGCGGTACGTGATAATCGAAGAGTGCCCGATGGTTGCAGAGCCGATCGAAAAAAGAATGTGGAAGCTGCTGGAGTCGATCAATGCGGATAGAGAGCTCTCTTTCAGGCTTTTTGGCATAGAGTTTTTATCGACTACCACCGATGAGGTCCTGGTCACGATGCTTTATCACAGAAAGCTCGAAGAGGAGTGGACGCAGCGCGCAAGATCGCTTGAGGATTCATTGCGTATCAAAGTGATAGGCCGCAGCCGCAAGCAGAAGATCGTATTGGGTGATGAGTTCGTCACAGAAAGGCTTTTGGTCTCGGGAAAGCCCTATCTGTATCGTCACTACGAGCAGAGTTTCACCCAGCCCAATCCCCACGTGAACGAAAATATGATTGGATGGGCAATGTTGCAGGCATCGCGTTATAGGCAGGGAGATTTTTGTGAGCTCTATGCAGGTGCGGGAAATTTTACGATTCCGCTTTCTACGCTTTTTGAAAAAGTGATAGCTACGGAAATTTCAAAACGGTCCATCAAGGCAGCTATAGA
>Ga0256842_1000501_pt1 | contig 34608 bp, 27 predicted proteins | sample 4559240metaG_FD_185973 | JGI IMG/M metagenome (GOLD analysis project Ga0256842, IMG submission 185973) | Hydrothermal vent microbial communities from Guaymas Basin, Mexico - 4559-240 | ecosystem: Environmental > Aquatic > Marine > Hydrothermal vents | place: Mexico: Guaymas Basin | collected...
TAAATAAATCTCCGGAAATTGCAATTGCTCAAATTAAAGAAAAAGAATATTATCAAAAATATTTATTAGATAAACGCGAACTTATTTTAATCGGCGTTAATTTTACTTCAAAAACAGGCGAAATTGAGAATTGGAAAGTTGAAGAAAAGAGGAAATCATGAGAAACATAAAATCTTTTAAAAAAATGAAAAAAAATGGTTCAAAGATATCAATGATTACTGCCTATGACTATTCATCAGGAAAAATAACTGAAGAAGCGAATATAGATTGTATCCTGGTAGGTGACAGTTTAGGGATGGTTGTTTTGGGATATGAAAATACTCTTGAAGTTACACTTGAAGATATCATTCATCACACAAAAGCTGTTAGACGCGGGGCAAAAGATACCTTTATTATTTCTGATATGCCCTACATGTCTTACCATTTATCTTTAAACGACACAAAAGCGAACGCTTCAAAATTAATTATTGAGGGAAAAGCAAATGCAGTAAAACTTGAAGGTGGTACAAAATCCAGATTAGAGGCAATCTCGGCAATTGTTGATTGTGAAATACCTGTTGTTGCTCATCTGGGTTTGACACCTCAATCGATAAATAAATTCGGTGGTTACAAAGTTCAAGGTAAAACAAATGATCGATTTAATAAGATTCTCGATCAAGCATTGGAAATTCAAAAAGCGGGAGCTTTTATGTTGGTATTAGAGGGAGTTCCTGAAAAGCTTGGTAAAGAAATATCTGAAAAGTTGTCCATTCCCACAATTGGAATTGGTGCCGGACGTTATACAGATGGACAGGTTTTAGTTTGGCACGATCTTTTAGGTTTATCTGAATTTGATTTTAAGTTTTCAAAAAAATACAAAAATTTAAGCTTGCAAATAAAAAATGCTTTAGAAAATTATGATAATGATGTTAAAAATAAAAAATTTCCAACAAAAGAAAATGTATATTTTCCAATTGAGGATGAGAAAACGGAGCAGAAAATATGAATGAAAATGATTTTAAAGAAATAGAAATGACACCTGATGAAAAATTCTCAGCGATAGCAAATTTGAAAAAAAATTTAGAAGAAGAATTTATTCAATTAGGACAATTATTGTCTGAAATTAAACGCGTAAAAACATTTCGATTAAAAGGCTACAAATCTTTTAAAGAATTTGTTGAAGAAGAATATAACATGGCCGGTTCATTTGCATCTAAAATTATTTCTATTTATGATTTATTTATCAAAGAATTGGATGTTGACGAAATGACGGTTAAATCTATCGGAGTTGATAAATTAAGCATGATTAAAGGTTTTGTAAAAGATAGTTCTTTTGAAGAATCTGAAAAATGGATTGATCGTGCTGAAACTATGCAAACAGTTGATCTAAGAGAATATATAAAAGATGTGAGAGAAAAACAAAAAGAAAAATCCTTAAAAGATGTATTCATCGAACAATTTAAGGAAAGGATGGTGGTATTTTTCAATTGTTCCCAAAAAGAGCTGAACTTTAAATTAGCCTTATATTTCCAGGATATGAACCTAGAAGAGGTAAAACAAATAATTAAAGAAAAACAGCAAAGATTTGAAGAAACTGATAATTGGGATTCCCAATAAAAAAGGAGAACAAATGCACAAAATGAAAATATTATGGGTTGATGATGAAATTCAATATCTCATCCCATTCAAAATGTTCCTGGAAGAAAAAGGTTACGATGTAACTACTGTTTCAAACGGTTCCGACGCTCTTGAATTACTTATTAAAAAGAAAATTGATTTAATTCTTCTTGATGAAACAATGCCCGGATTGGATGGTTTAACTACTTTGACAGAAATTAAGAAAATAAATGCCTCTATCCCGGTAATTATGGTAACCAAAAATGAAGAAGAGGGTTTGATGAATGAGGCTATTGCCAGCCAAATTTCAGATTATTTAATCAAACCAATTAATCCAAATCAAATTATCCTTGCTATAAAAAAGATTTTCCAAGCTGATGAGATTAGACAAAATAAAGTTGGAGAAGATTATAGCAAATTCTCAGCAAAATTAAATCAAAAACTGTTCAATACACCTGATTGGAATGATTGGTCTAAAATCTACACTGATATTTGTCGATGGGATAGTGTAATTGATGAAATAAAAGAACCGGCTTTGACGCATATGCATTTTTTGGAAAAGAAAAATTGTAACACCGAATTTGGAAATTTCATTGAAGAAAATTACCTCGATTGGTTAGAATCCGATGATCGTCCACTGCTTTCATTTGATATTGTAGCAGAAAAAGTACTTCCTTATATTAATTCAAAAGGTCCCGTATATTTCATTGTTTTGGATTGCATGAGATTAGATCAATATATGGCAATTGAACCTTATCTTAAAGAATTATTTGATGTAGATTTAGACCTCTATTATTCAATATTACCAACCGCAACTCCGTATTCGAGAAATTCCATTTTCAGCGGAATGTTACCGGTTGATATTGAAAGAAGTTTCCCTGAATATTGGACAAATTATTCAGATTTAGAAAATTCTAGAAATCGTAACGAACACCAATTATTAGACGCTTTGATTAGTGATTTAGGTTACGATTTGAATCCTTCCAGTAAATACATCAAAATATTTAATATGGAAGAAGGGAAATTTGTTTTAAGAAAAATCGATAGTTGGAAAAAAGAAAAATTGGTCGTGCTAGTGATTAATTTCCTCGATTTATTGGCTCATCATCGTTCAAAAGATCAAATCCTACAAGAGGCAATCCCGGACGAATCAGCTTTAAGAGCTTTCACAAAACATTGGTTTATGCATTCATCATTATACGAATCATTAAAACTAATTAGCAAACAAAAAGATGCAACCGTCATCATCAGCACTGATCACGGAAGTATTAGGGTTAATCGAGCAACTCAGGTTGTCGGTGATCGTGAAACAACTTCTACTGTAAGATACAAAATCGGAAAAAATTTAAGCGTGAATGAACGTCATGCAATGTTTTTAAAGGAACCGGAAAGAATGGGATTACCAACCGGAAACATTGTTGAAAATTATGTTTTTGCCAAAGATGATTATTATTTTGTATATCCAAATTCTTATCATCAATATCAAAATCAATATAATGGTACTTTCCAGCATGGTGGTATTTCTTTACAAGAGATGTTACTTCCAATAGCTGTTTGTAAATCCAAGAAAAATGACTAAATTAGAAATAATCTTGCAAGATAAAGAACAGAGTAAGAAATTTTCTCAAGCAATTTCTCAGGAATTAAAGTTAGGCGACGTTTTAGCTTTATACGGAGAATTAGGTGCGGGAAAGACATTCTTCACCCAAAATCTATGTTCATATCTAAATGTAAAAGATTATGTTAACAGTCCAAGTTATGTTTTGATGAATGAATATTATGGTGATTTCAACATTTATCATCTGGATTTATATCGATTAAATGATTCTGAAGAAGTTTTAGAATTAGGTTTAGAAGAACTTATCCCGCAAGGTCTAACAATTATTGAATGGCCGGAAATTGCCGAAGATTTTTTACCAAAAGAAACAATAAAAATATATTTTTCCTACTTTGAAGATTGTCGAAAAGCAATAATTCATAGTCGGGAAAGTATCATTGAAAGCATAAAAAAAATCCTCCCTTTATAGAGAGGATTTTTTGTTTTTTACAATTTAATTAAAACTCATATTTCACATTTAAGTGTTTTACGGAATAAGCATCATCGACTCTTTTTGTTGGAGTATTTGTTGGTGCATTTTTAACCAATTCCGGAGTTTCTTTACATTCTTTATCAATCTCAATCATAGAATTAATAAATTCATCTAAAGTTTGTTTACTTTCGGTTTCAGTTGGTTCAATCATAATTGCTTCATGAACAATATTCGGGAAGTAGATTGTTGGAGCATGATAACCTTTATCTAACAATCTCTTTGCAATATCCAAAGTTTTAATTCCATAAGCTTTTTTATGTTTTTCACCACAAATTACAAATTCGTGCATACAATTATCCATAAACGGAACATCATAAATATCTTGAAGTTTTGCTTTAATATAATTTGCATTAATAATCGCATTCTCTGAAATTCTTTTCAAACCGTCAGATCCCAACATTTTAAGATAAATATAAGCTTTTAAATTTACAGCAAAGTTTCCGAAAAAAGCTTGAACTTTACCAATTGAAGAATCTTCATGAGAATAATCAAGATAGAATTTATCCTCATCCTTTTTAATCATCGGTACAGGTAAATATTTTTCTAAGAATAATCTTACTCCAACAGGACCGGCACCAGGACCACCACCACCGTGAGGAGTGGCAAATGTTTTGTGAAGGTTGAAATGCATCACATCAAATCCAATTCTGCCAGGTTGAACTAATCCGAGAAGAGCATTAAAATTCGCCCCGTCCATATACATTAAACCGCCAACCTCATGGATAATTTCAGCAATTTCTTCGATTTGTGATTCAAAAATACCTAAGGTATTTGGATTAGTAAGCATAAATCCGGCTGTATTTTCATTAGCAACTTTTCTTAATTCTTCAATATCAACCATACCTTTATCATTAGATTTAATTTCAACTACTTTATAGCCGTTCAATGTTGATGAGGCAGGATTTGTACCGTGAGCAGAATCAGGAAGAATAATAGTATCTTTAAAATCATTTCCATTTGCAGCATGAAAAGCGCGAATAACTTTAATTCCGGTAAATTCACCGTGAGCTCCGGCAACAGGTTGAAGAGAAACTGCATCCATTCCGGAAATTTCAGTTAAATCTTTTTGGAGTTCATAAAGAACTTCTAAAGCACCTTGAACAGACTCTTCATTTTGAAGAGGATGGAGATTGTTAAACTTTTCATTATTAACAAGAGTTTCATTAAGTTTAGGATTGTACTTCATTGTGCAAGAGCCAAGTGGATAGAAACCTTTTTCAATAAAATGATTTAATTGAGATAATTTAATAAAATGTCTCATAACATCCAATTCACTAACTTCCGGTAAATGTGTTTCATTTTGACGGAGAAATTTTCCGGGAATTGCTTTTTCAACAGGATAATTTATATCATTTTTAGGAAGAGTAATTGCTTTTCTTCCTTTTACGCTCATTTCAAAAATTGTTTTAGGCATTTGTTACCTCCTTAAGACTTTTAACAAAGAAATCAAGTTGTTCTTTTGTTTTTTTCTCAGTAACAGCGATTAAAATCATATTTTCTTTACCATATTTTTTTAGATCAATACCGGCAAAAATATCTTTTTGCTCTAATTTAGAGATTATTTCAGCAGCCGGTTTAGGAGTTTTTATGGCAAATTCTTTAAAAAAAGGAGCTGAATAAGCTTTTGAAAATCCTTCCAATTTAGAAATTTCATCAGCCAAATAATGTGCTTTATCAAAGGATTGTTTAGCTATTTCTTGCATTCCTTCTTTTCCCATCAAACTTAGATAAACTGCCGAAGTTGTAATACATAATGCTTCATTTGAACAAATATTTGATGTTGCTTTTGCACGTCTGATGTGTTGCTCTCTTGTTTGAAGAGTTAAAACATAAACAGGATTGTTATCAGCATCAATTGTTTTCCCGACGATTCGTCCGGGCAATGTTCTTTGTAAATTGGATTTGCAAGCAAAGAAACCATAAAGCGGACCGCCAAAATTCATTTCATTTCCTAAAGCTTGACCTTCACCAACAACGATATCAGCGTTATATTCTGCCGGGCTATTAAGCATAAATAATGAAATTGGGTCAACAGCAACTACAAAAAGTGCTTTTTTATTTGAATGAACAATTTTTTCAATTTCAAATGCTTCTTCGAGATTACCATAAAAATTTGGGGTTTGAAGCAATAAACATGAAGTTGGTTCAACCATCAATTCTTTTAATTTTTCTAAATCTATTTGACCGTCTTTTTCAGGAACTATTTGCAAATCAATCTTAACGCCTTCAGTGTAAGATTTGATAACTTGCAAATAAAGAGGATTAATTGTTCCGGCAATAACAGCTTTATGGATTTTAGTTTTTCTTACAGCCATCAAAATTGCTTCAGCAGCTGCAGACGCACCATCATACATTCCGTCATTAGAAAGGTCCATTCCGGTCATATCACAAATCATTGATTGATATTCATAATGAGTTTGTAATGTTCCCTGACTAACCTCCGCTTGATATGGAGTATAAGCTGTTAAAAATTCCGGACGATTCACAATATGTTGAACTGCTGCCGGAATAAAGTGGTCATAAATTCCACCCCCCAAAAAAGAAATTACATCATTATTAGATAAATTTTTCTTTGCTAAATCTTTTACTTTTTTTGTAATTTCCATTTCGGAAAGACCAGGTTCTAATAAGTATTCCTTATTATGAATAAATTTTTCCGGAATGTTAGAAACAAGTTCGCTAAAGGTTTTAACACCAATTTCTTTTAACATTTCTTGTCTTTCTTCATCAGTATTTGAAATGTACGGCATCGATATCTCCTTATTTTTATTTTTTAAATTCATACTAACTTTTCATTCGAGATTTTATTTTTATTTTTTTCTGTCAAGTAAAGTCAAATTAATTATTTAGAAGATATTTTTTGATAATAATCAGAATAATTTCTCAACATTTTATCATTAAAAAATAGTCTTAATTACAGGAAAAAACTCATTTTATTCAAATTAATGAATGAATTAAAAACGATGCCGGGGAAAAAAGATATTCTTTACAAACAAGAAATATTTTGCTTTATGAAATTCAAAGTAGAATTCTTCTTTTAATGCCAAATTCTGAACAAATATTTCTATATCTCACACTAAAAATCGAAGTATCTGATACAATATTTAATAAATAATCTTTATCAGTTTTGAAAGGAAAAATTGATTGACATAAATAGTACAGAGGACAATATCTTAAAATATATATCTAAAGAGGAAAAAATGAATAAAAATGAAAATATCGTTGTTCTAAATGGTGGAAATTCTCCCGAAAGAGAAATTTCTTTAATCAGTGGGAAAGAAGTATTTAAAGCATTAAAAAATGTTTATAAAAACACTCAACGTATTGATCCTTCCGATTTCAAATCATACAGTGAACTAATAATATCGCTAAAAAAAAATAACCCGATAGTCGTAAATATGCTTCACGGTGGATTCGGTGAAAATGGTCATCTTCAAAGTCTTTTAGAAATGGAAAAAATCCCTTTCACAGGCTCCGGAGCAAAAGCCAGTATGATTGCAATGGACAAATTTATCAGCGGATTATTGGTTAATTCCATTGGAATACCTGTGCCGGAGAAAAAACTATTTTCTAAACTTTCGGAAATTCCTTTAAAAATAATTGAAGATTTTGACGGAAAAATCGTAATCAAACCCATAGATGCCGGTTCATCTGTTGGAATTCATATTATTGATGATAAAGATAAAATAATTACTGCTGCTGAAGATGCTTTTAAATATTCTCACAATATCATCATCGAAAAATTCATCGAAGGTCGAGAATTGACGGTAACTGTTTTAGATGGAAAAGCCAAACCGGTGGTAGAAATTAAACCAAAAAACGGTTGGTATGATTTCAAGAATAAATATTCAAAAGGTAATACCGAATACATTTCTCCGGCAAAATTGTCTGAAAATGAAAAAGCTACAATTCAATCTTATGCTGAGAGAATTTTCTCCCTATTTGGTTGTTTTGCCTATAGTAGAATTGATTTTAGATATGATGGAGAAAATTTCTATTTTTTAGAAGTAAACACACTCCCGGGAATGACACCCTTGAGTCTCACGCCAATGTCTGCTAAAGAAAGCGGAATGGAATTTATTGATTTGCTTAACCTATTAATAAACTTAGCTACCAAAAGGAGTTAAAAATGAAAAAGATTCTCATACTTTTTTTACTAATTATTACATCATTTCTTTTCGCAAATGATTTACAGCTTTCGTTAACCGGAATTGGAAATTTTAACGAATTTTATGCATCATATTTGGATCCTGATAATGTTTCAAATCAACCTATTCTATTCACCGGTAATATTCAAAACACAACTTCTGAAAGCTTCGAATTTTATCTTACTTTGCAAATTCTTTGGAATAATCAACATCTTTTAGATGAATCGGACGGAAAAATTAATTCCAGAATTCCGATTAATGCAAACCAGACTTGGACATTTACAAATCAGGATATAATTAATAACATTGCATCCGGATATTTTAAAGCTCATCTTGATGTTGACAATATTCAAAATAAAATTTCCGAATTTAAAGATGTTTTAATGGAAACCGGAAAATTCCCGGATGGAGAATATATCCTTAGATTTAAAGCTTATGATTTGGACAATAATCAGATTTCCAACACGGAAGAATATTCGTTTACAATTATCAATTATTCTTCCATAACGTTAATTCAACCCGGATTACAATTAGGAAATGGAGTCTTAGAAATTCCGGATAATGAACCTTTTTTTATTTGGAACTCCAACGCCTCAACTTATACATTCAAATTATATCATCTCCAATCTGATAATAATTCCGCAGATCAATTGGATTCAACTTCACCTCTTTATGAAACTACAGTTCAAACAAACACTTTTAGATATCCACCCTCAGCACCTGCTTTAGAAAATAATCAATTATATGCTTGGAAAGTTGAATTTGAAAATCAAACAGGTACCGGTTCAACCAGCACTATTTCGAGTAATTATTTTGTTTTTAAAATTCATTCAGGAACATCTCAAACCGGAGAATATAACCAAATTATTACTTTTTTACAAAATTTAGGAATTAATTCATCACAAATACAAAATTTATTCCAAAACGGATACGCTCCCACCGGAATAATTACTTTTAATGGAAAAATAATAACTCAAGATGAATGGAACGAAATTCTGGATAAAATAATTTCGGGTGAATTAACCATCAAATCAGTAAATGTAAATTAGGAGCACAAAATGAAAAAAATAATTATTACAATAGTCAGTGTTATGAGTATCTTAATTTTAAATTCTCTCGAACCTTCCGCAATCACAATAACTACAAAAGGAGATGTTACTTTATCTCACGCTAAAACTACCAGCAAATTAAAAAAAGCTGATTTATTATATAATGAAGACGAATTAACTTCTTCTGATAAATCTTTTGCCGCATTTAAGTTTATCGACGGAAGCGGAATTATCAAATTGTTCCCAAATAGTAATATCGTAATCAATACCAAAAAAGAATCAGGAAAATTATCTAAAACAACTTTTATCTCAAAAGGTTCATTATTATCCAAAGTAAATAAACATTTTGGAATTTTTGATGTTGAAACACCAACAACTGTCGCTTCCATAAAAGGAACACAATTTTATCTTAAATATCTTGATTCCGGTGAAACAATTCTTTATACAATTGAAGGCTCAATTCTTTTCTCAAATAAAAATAACGGCAAAAATGCTTACGTTCACAAGGGAGAAGTTGGAAGAAGTGACGGGGCAGGTAATATCGTTGTGAAAAAATATTCTAGTCGAGATTTACCAAATGGTGTCAATGACCAACTTTTTAAAGAAACCAAAACTTTGAATATTCAAATAAGAAACGCAACCGGCGACACCAAACAAATCAGCATTGAATTAGAATAGGAGAAATCATGAAAAAATTTACCGTACTATTGATGATAATTCTAAGTTCATCATTCTTGTTTGGATTAAATATTCAACAAACAGTCCCGAAATTAATTGAGACGGAATCCAAAGCAAAATTTATTATTGATATTACAGAATTTTCTGAAATTTCTTCGATTGATATGTTTTATAAATTCTCTCAAGATAATATTTTTAAAAAAGAGACGGTTGATCTTAATGGTAATACCGGTAGATATGGAATTGAATTAACCATCCCGAAAGCTGTTACAGAGCTCGAATATTACTACAAAATTTATACTACAAATGGAACCATTTATTCTTACCCTGAATTCAATCCTGAAATGCAACCTTTTAGGCTTCAAATACTTCCTAATCATACTAATTTTCAGAGCATTTTTACTCTTTTAAATCCGAGCTCATTCAAATTTAATTCTAAAGATGAGATTATGTTTGCCATTTCATATTTCCCTGTTTCCGACAGAGTTAATATAAACAAATCTTACATGATGTTAGATGGCAAAAAAATAAAAGATGCAAAAGTTACAAAAAATGTTGCGGTAAAAAATTTTCGACAACTCCCAAATGGAAATCATACAATTGAAATGGTGATTAAATTAAACAATAATAAAACAATTACATCTCCGAAATGGAAGGTTAATGTTGGTAAAAATATTCATCGAGCAATAAAATACAATGGAAATATCTCGTATTTTTCTTATTACAATAAAAAAAATTATGATAATAATGAAGACTCTAAAAATACTCAAAACGATCTAACATTAAATTTTAACTCAACTTATTTAAAGAATAGATTAAACGGCAAAATCTATGTTTCGTCTTTGGAGTCCGGGCAAAAACAAGCAATAAACCGATTTTCATTACTTTATGATTCTCCTGTTTTAGAAATTGATATAGGCGATAATACACCTCATTTTTCTCAATTAGGAATTACTAATAATGTTAGAGGAATTACATCAAATCTGCATTTCCATTATTTCAGATTATTATCTACCTACGGTTATTTAAAGCGAAATATTGCTTGCAAACAAATTGGTGACAAGTCTTATTCTTCGGGAAGTTTTGATAGAAAAATTATAGCCGGAAGAATAGAAATAGGAGCTAAAAATGGCTTTGAATTAGGGCTTTCAGTTACTAAAAATAAAGACATTATTTCATCTTTAGATGAGAATCAATTTACCACAAACGATTCATTGAAGTCTTTAATTATCACTCCAAAAGACAATATTCTGATTGGTTCCGATTTCAATTATTCTTTGTTGGAAAATAGATTACATTTTTATGGAGAGATATCGGTAAGTATGTATAATAACAATATTTACGAGGGAGCAATCTCAAAGGATGATCTTGAAGATTATGGAATTGATTTACCATTTGATCCTCAAGACTATGAGCAATTGTTTGTTATAAATAAAAATGTAGCTCCTTATAAATTAGGACTTTCAATGGCAGCGATAACTTCAGGAATTAGATATTATGATAGAATAAATAACTTTAATTTTACCTTTGGACAATACGGAAGTGCTTATAATTCCCTATCTTCAAATCTTCCTCAGGATAAAAGAATTTTATCATTCTCCGACCAACTTAATCTTCAAAACAAATTTTTCTTATTATTAGGAGGTTCATTTTCACAAAACAATCTTTCAGATAATAAAGTAACCACGAATAAAGGGAAAAATATCTATTCTAATATTTTGATTAAAACCGGTAACGCCCAAACTCTTCATTTCAGAGGTCAATATTCTCTTAATGAAAACGATGACAAATCAATGAAATCAAGCTATAATTTGATTGAAAGCGGATACGATTTTTCCATTCTCAATCAATCAGATTATCCGACAAATATGTCTGTTTCAATTTCCAGAGCTTATAATAACAATGAAACTTTAGACAATTCTGAAAACACAAAGACTAATATCAATGTATTCTCAATCAGTAAATTGGCATATTTCCCTGTTGATATTAAACTCGGTTTCACTTTGAATAATGTTAAAGATGTTACCGATTTTGCAGAAACAACCTTAGATGATATTAATAACAAATATTGGAATAATAATTATCTTTTGGGAGCAAAATTTCATTTTTTAAGAGACAAAGTTGTCCCGTATATTAATTACCAATACACCAATGTTTCGGAAAAAGATTCACAAAATAAACACAATATCAGCATCGGAACCTCATATATCCCATTCGAAAAAACAAGCATTTCAACCAAATATTCATTTTATTCTTACAACACTGATGCCGGAGAAAATGATTATAAAAACAATGTTTTTTCATTGAATATTACTCAAAGATTCTAAAATGAAATATCTAAGTAAGTCTTTTGTCCCGCTGGTCTTAATTATAATTTCGAGCATTTTTTTCTCAACAAATCTATGGAAAAATCTGGAATTAAAGGCTTACGATATTTTATTTTCATTGCGTAACAATAGAGAAATTTCCAATGATGTGGTTATTGTTTCTATTGATGATGAAACTTTTGCGTCATTAGATACGAGGTGGCCATTTAAAAGACAGTTGTACGCAAAATTAATTGATAATTTAGAAAATGCCGGAGCAAAAACAATTGTTTTTGATATTGAATTTACCGAAAAATCAGATACTTTTAATGATTCATTATTTTCAAATGAATTAAATAAATATAACAATATCATTTTAGCAGGCAAAATTTATAAATATCAGGATGGAAATTATACTAAATTACAATTGGTTCAGCCTTTGGAAAGGTTTAGGAAAACTAATGATTGGGGAATTGTAAATATTATCCCTGACATAGATCAATTTGTCAGAAACTACTCTATTTATGATTTTGTCGGGCATGATATTTATTATTCTCTGGGATTATCTGCTTACGGAAATTATCTGTTTGGAAATAATTGGCAATCTAAAATCAAATCAAACAATCGATTTTTCAGTTTGGGGAATTTGAATTTTGAGAAAAAAAACGCCCATAATTTCCTCATTAATTTTGCAGGTCCATCCGGGTCTATTAAGAGTTATCCTTTTTCTCAAGTTATTGATGATTCGACATTTACCCTGCCAGTTCTTGACATAAATAGTTTTTATGATTTGAAAAACGCAAATGCTTTCAAAAATAAAATTGTTTTTATCGGAGCGACTTCCGATGAACTTCACGACGTTTTTCCAACGCCATTTTTAAGCGGTAAAAAATTAATGGCCGGAGTAGAAATTCATGCCAATTTTGTTGATTCAATTTTGATGAATAAATTTCTTCATAAACTTAATTTACTCCGGATTTTAATCCTAATCTTAATCACAAATATAGTTTTCTATTTAATCAATTCTAAGATAAAGCCATCGCGTTCTATTTTTATTTCACTTCTTTTTATTATTGGATATTGGTTAGTTGTCTATTATTTCTTTAGCCATAAGTTACTTATTTTACCTATTTTAATCATACCGGGATACGTAATAATTTCTTATCTCTACGGTTTTATTTTTCAACATTCAAAATTAAGAAAAGAACGTAAGTTTATAAAATTTGCTTTTGAGAGATATTTATCCGCCGATGTTGTAGAAGAACTTTTGGAAGATCCGAAAAAACTAAAATATGGCGGTCAAGAAAAAGAGATATCGATTTTATTTACCGATATTAGGTCATTTACAACCTTCACCGAATCTCATAATCTAAATGAAACAATTCCGCAATTACGAGAATATTTTACCGAAATGGTAAAAGCAATCAAAGATAATCGTGGAATGATTGATAAATTTATTGGTGATGCAATAATGGCTATTTTCGGTGATCCTATTTATGATGAAAATCACGCATTAAATGCTTGTAAAGCTGCCTTAGCAATGCAAGTTAACTTAAAAAAATTACAAGAAAAATGGCAAAAAAAAGGAGTGGATATTTTCGTGAACGGAATTGGAATTAATTCCGGAAATTGTATTGTTGGAAATTTGGGTTCAGAGCAGATCTTTGATTATACAGCTATTGGGGATACAGTTAATCTTGCATCGAGGCTTGAATCTGCTAATAAAAAATATCCGACTGAATCAAAAATAATAATTAGCGAATATACTTTTGAACTTGCAAAAGAAAAAATTATTGCCAAATATTTAGATGAAACAAAAGTTAAAGGAAAAGAAAAGTCTGTAAAAATTTATGAACTAATTGGAATTAAAGAATAGGAGTTTAAATGCATATCTTTTATAATTTCAACAAAAAGATACTTGATAAAATCAAAGTTGACCACCAACTTTTTGAATACACAGAATCTGAAAATCCTAATTTAACAAAATACGATATTTTTCTGAAATTAAAGGATAACAATTCCTATCAAATTATTTATCAGAAAAATAAAATTATCAATTCTAATGATAAAGACATTAACAATTTCCTCAAAATAGTTATCGAACTCCAAAACGCATTATTTGAGAGGGATTTAAATCAAAAAAAATATCTCTTTGAGATCAAAAACAAACTAATTATTAATAAAGAGAATACCAGATTACAAAAGAAATTAATTTATGATAGCAAATTTGATTGTTATAACTTTGGATATTTTAAATCTCAATGCCAAAAAGAAATTGAGAAATATAGAAGATATTTAGAACCATTTACAATTCTGCTTCTTGATATTGATAATTTTAAGAAAATTAATGATGAATATGGGCACGATGTTGGAGACATTGCGTTAGAAAAATTTATAGAAGCTATCAAAAAAAATATCAGAACGGTTGATATGGTTTTTAGATTTGGTGGTGATGAATTTGTCGTGCTTCTCCATAAAGCAATGATGGTCGGCTCATTTATCGTCTCAAAAAGAATTCAAGATTCTATCAACAAAATCTCATTTATGGCAAACAATGTCTTGGTTAAAAATAAAATAAAAACATCTATCGGTATTGTAACTGTCTCTGAAGAAGTCGAAGAAAATATTTTAGATGTTGATAGCTTATTCAAAAAAGCAGATAGAGCTCTTTATAATGCTAAAGATTCAGGGAAAAACAGAATTATCCATATTGAACATTGCAAGAGGTGCTAAAAAATGTTTTCCAGAATACTTATTCTTTTCAGTATAATTTTTCTCCCTTTGATGATTTTCGGACTGCCAAAATTCACAATAAAAAGTAATAGCTTTGAAAATAACGGCGATATTCCTTCAAAGTATTCTTATCACAATTCCAATATCTCTCCGGAATTGCACTGGTCAAATTTTCCCCAAAAAACAAAATCTTTTGCCATCATTGTTGATGATCCTGATGCTCCGGTTAAAACATGGGTTCATTGGGTAATTTATAATATACCTAAAACAACAACATCTCTCAAAGAACATTTAACTCATGAAAAAATATTTCCATCCGGCATAACTCAAGGAAAATCTGATTTTAAAAATTTTGGTTATGATGGTCCTGCTCCACCTTATGGAACTCACCATTATCATTTTAAAATTTATGCTTTAGATGCTGAATTAAATTTGCCGCCGGGACTTACTAAAAGTCAGTTAGAAGAAAAAATCAAACATCATATTTTAGCGAAAAGTGAAATTATCGGACTATTCGCAAAGTAAATCTTCGTTCCCAAAATTTATTGAGATTTATTCAAATAGACAATCCGATAATCAAATTATTTTTCAGATATTTTTTCATTAGAAATTCATTAAACAACCATAATTCACCTATTTAACCTTGACGAAATAGACAGTTTTAAATAATTAAGAAAAAATATTTTTGGAGGATTTGTGATTAAATTAACTATTGATCAATCAAAAATTGATGAAGCTAGAAATTATGCAAAAAATATAGTTGATTCTTTAAAATGGTTACTGAATGACTATAGCTCAGACACTATCGAAAGAACAATTGTACGTTTATTTGGAATTGATGGAGCAATTGACGAAACCCCAATTCCAAACCTCGTTGTCGAACACCTTAAAGAAAAAAACGTTATCGATCGTGGTGCAGCCTATTGGATTGCCAATTCAATGCTTGCTACAAATTTATCAGCTCAAGAAGTTGCTGAAGAAATTTCTAACGGGAAATTAGATGTTACAAGTTTAGATGCTCAACCTGATAAAAAAATAATCAAATTAATAGATGAATTAACTGAAAAAATGTTAAACCACATTAAAGCTCAGAAAAAGTTTAGAGAAAATAAATTTGAGGAATTTGGACCTCGCAAAAAACCATCTATTTACGTTATTGTTGCCACCGGTAATATTTATGACGATGTTGTTCAAGCAAAATCTGCGGCTCGGGAAGGTGCTGATATTATTGCGGTTATCCGCTCAACAGCTCAATCATTATTAGATTATGTACCTTACGGAGCAACTACTGTCGGTTTTGGCGGAACTTTCGCAACGCAAGAAAATTTCAAGATAATGAGACAAGGATTAGACGAAGTTGGTGATGAATTACACAGATATATTTCATTAACAAATTATGCTTCCGGTTTATGTATGCCTGAAATCGCAGTTATGGGTGCAATTGAACGACTCGACGTAATGTTAAATGATGCAATGTACGGAATTCTTTTTAGAGATATCAATATGAAGAGAACATTGTTGGATCAATATTTTTCCCGAATGATTAATGCTTATGCAGGTATAGAAATTCAAACCGGTGAAGATAATTATCTCACAACTTCGGATGCAATTGAAAAAGCATACACTGTTACCGCCTCGCAATTAATCAATGAACAATTCGCTTACGTTTCCGGAATTAAAAAAGAAAAATTGGGAATCGGACACGCTTTTGAAATCAACCCCGACATTACGGACAGTTTCAGTTATGAATTTGCTCACGCACTTTTAACAAGCAGACTATTCCCGGATTCTCCTTCAAAATATATGCCTCCAACAAAACACGCAACCGGAAATATCTTCAAAGTATATATTATGAATGCAATGTTCAACCTTGTTTCTCAAATGACAAATCAAGGTGTTCAACTTCTTGGAATGATGACGGAAGCAATTCATACTCCGCATTTGGTTGATCGAGCTTTAGCAATTGAAAATGCAAATTATGTTTTCAATACTGCTAAAAACTTTGCTCAAAATTTTGATTTATTGCCGGATAGTTTCATTAATAAAAGAGCCGAAACTGTTTTGGATGAAGCAAGATTATTCTTAAAAAAAGTATCTGAACAAGGTCTTTTTGAATCGATGTCAAAAGGTGATTTCGCCGATATCAAACGAACCGAATTTGGTGGAAAAGGTGTTCAAGGTATCTTTAAAAAATCAGAGAACTACTTCAATCCTTTTATGGATAGAATGAAAGCTGAATTAAATTTAAAATAACTTATCTGTTTTGGAGGAAAAATGAGTTTAAATATAGATCCAACAAAAATCAAACCTTACGGTGATACATTAGATGACGGAAGAATGCAATTTTCTTTCGCTCTCCCTGCTCCTGCCAATGAACAAGGTAAAGAAGCTGCCAAACAACTTCTTCAGCAAATGGGTTTAACCGAAATTGAAATATCTTATTATAGCGATTTAGGGGAAGGATTTACTCACTTTGTTGCTTATGCAAATACAAATATAAGCGTTGATCTCACAAAAATAAAAGTCAAAGTTGTCGATACTCCCATTATGGAAATGGAAGAAAATGACAAATACTTAGACGAAAATTACGGCAAAAAAATCACAATTGTAGGTGCTTGTATTGAATCAGACGCCCACACGGTTGGAATTGATGCAATTATGAATATGAAAGGTTATAACCACCGATTCGGTTTGGAAAGATACCGTAATTTTATTACTTATAATCTTGGTGCTCAAGTTTCATCTGAGGAATTATTAAAAAAAGCTGTCGAAGTAAATGCCGATGTTATTTTAGTTTCTCAAGTTGTAACTCAGAAAAATATTCATATAAAAAATTTAACAAAATTAATCAATCTTGCAGAATCTGAAGGTCTTCGTGATAAATTTTTATTTATCTGCGGTGGTCCGAGAATTAGTCATGAATTAGCAATTGAACTCGGTTATGATGCCGGTTTCGGCTCAGGTTCATATTCAACTGATGTTGCGTCATTCATATCTTTTCACTTTGCAGAAAAAAAATAATGAAAAAAATCAAACATCCTGTCAAACAGATGGGATGTTTTTTATTTTAGGAAAATAATGAAAAAAATTAATATCATTGGTGGCGGTCTTGCCGGAACAGAAGCAGCTTTGCAATTTTCTAAAAACAATTGGAAAGTTAATCTTTATGAAATGCGTCCTAAAAAAATGACTGACGCTCACAACACCGGTAATCTCGCTGAAATAGTTTGCAGCAACTCCTTCAAATCAAAATTAATGGGAACTTCTTCAGGCGTTTTAAAAGCTGAAATGAATTTATTAGGTTGTGAATTATTAAAAATTGCTGAAGAAACCGCTGTTCCCGCCGGAAATGCTTTGGCAGTGGATCGCGATAAATTTTCTCAAAAAGTAACGGATATAATTTCTAAAGATAATAACATTACCGTTATTAATGAAGAAATTAATGAAATTGGTAATGATTTGACTATTTTGGCATCCGGACCTTTAACTTCTCCGGCTTTAACGGAATATATTTCTAAACTTTTAGGAAAAGAACAATTGTATTTTTTTGATGCTATTGCACCGATTGTCGCAGCCGATTCTCTAAATTATGATATAGTTTTTAGAAAATCTCGCTATGATAAAGGTGAAGCGGATTATTTGAATTGTCCTTTTTCCAAAGAAGAATATTATCGGTTTGTCGAGGCTCTGAATTCCGGAGAAAAACACGAAGCAAAAGAATTTGAGACTAAGTTATTTAAAGAAATTAGCTTTAATTTTTATGAAAATTGTACACCGATTGAAGAACTTGCAAGACGCGGAAAAGATACTTTGAGATACGGAGTTATGAGACCGGTCGGATTAATAGATCCTAGAATTGGTAAACGTGCTTTTGCCGTTTTACAATTACGAACAGAAAACAAAGAAAAATCATACTATAACCTTGTCGGTTGCCAAACTATGTTAAAATATGGTGAACAAAAGGAAATTTTCAGACTTATTCCCGGAATGGAAAATGCCGAATTTTACAGATATGGTTCTATTCACAGAAATACTTATTTGAACTCACCGGAAATAATTAATCCAAATATGTCGTTCAAAAATAAAGATAATTTATTTGTGGCAGGACAAATTGCCGGTGTTGAAGGTTATACGGAATCTATTTTTAGCGGATTATTGACAGCAAAAATTATTATTGATGATTTACCAATGCTTCCTGAAACGACAATTTCCGGGCAATTATGGCGACATCTGATTAGTCCTTCTAAAAATTTCCAACCCATGAATTCCAATTTTGGACTGCTTCCGGAAATTAAAATGGAAAAGAAAAACAAACGTTTAAAAAAAGAATTATTAGGAAAGAGAGCTGTCGAATCCTTATCTGAATTCTTAAAAAATTTATAATAATTGACATAAATGAAGACATACATATATAGAAACAAAATTATCGGAGGTAATATAAAATGTATAGATTAAATGTAAGAACAAATTTCTCAGCCGCACATCAGTTGAGAGGATATAACGGTGCTTGCCAAAGATTGCACGGACACAATTGGCAAGTTAGAGTTTCCATAAAATGCAGTAAATTAAACGAACTTGGTATGGCGATAGATTTTACCATTATCAAAAAATATTTAGATTCATTAATGAATGAAGTTGATCATCGTTTTCTAAATGACCTTGAACCATTCAAAAATATAAATCCTACTTCCGAAAATATCGCAAAATATTTTTATGAAAGACTCTCTGAAATGATTGAAGAAGAGGAATGTTCTGTTGATGAAATTGAAGTTTGGGAATCCGAAAAATCTTCGGTAATTTATTCAAAATAAGATGATTAGAATAGTAGATTCGGTTTTCATAAAAAGTGCCGTAAAAATTCAAGATTACCCTTCTTCAGAATTTGTCGATATCGCTTTTGCCGGCAAATCAAACGTGGGAAAATCTTCAATGATAAATACAATTCTTAAAAGGAAAAAAATAGCCAAAGTCAGTTCTACTCCGGGAAAAACAAAGCTCGTGAATTTTTTTAAAATAACCTGTAAAACAGAATCAAACGATAACGCATATTTTAATTTGGTTGATTTACCCGGGTATGGATTTGCTAAAGTTAGTAAAAAAGAGAAAAATTCTTGGAAAAAAATGATAGACGACTATTTCACATCCAGAGTCCAGCTTCGCGGAATTGTTATCCTAATCGATATCAGACATAAAGCTGATGAAAAAGATAAAGTTATGATTAATATGGCTAAAGAAAGAAAAATCCCTTACCTTGTTGCTGCCACTAAAGCTGATAAAATTCCAAAATCTAAAATTAAAGCTACAATTAAACAAAGATCAGTTGAACATCAAATTAATGAATCGGAAATAATAGCTTTTTCTTCCCTAAAAAATATTGGATATAATGATTTGTTAATTTGGATGGAAAGCAGAACACTGTAAATTTGGAGTAACTTATGTTAGAAAAAATAAAAAGCCCAAATGACGTACAAAAATTAACTTATAGTGAACTTGCAATTCTTGCCGCTGAAATTAGAAAACGAATTGTAGATGTAACATCCGAGATTGGTGGACATATCGCTCCAAGCCTTGGTGCTACAGATATTAGCATCGCTTTACTAAAAGTTTTCTCGCCTTTAAAAGACAGAATTGTTTGGGATGTCGGGCATCAATCCTATGCCTACAAAATCCTCACCGAAAGAAATGATAGATTTGATACTATCAGACAATTCGGTGGTTTAGGAGGATTTAACGATCCGGAAGAAAGCAAATATGACGCTTTCAGAGTTGGACATTGCAGTACATCGGTTTCAGCAGCTTTAGGTATTGCAATGGCAAAAGAAAAACAAAATCTCCCGGGAAAAACAATTGCAATTATCGGAGATGGAGCTTTGACAGGCGGAATGGCTTTTGAAGGCTTAAACTATGCCGGACACGTCCAACAAAAAGATATGATTGTAATTCTCAACGATAATAAAATGTCGATCTCAAAAAATATTGGCGGACTGCAAAGATATTTAACCAATATGTTAGTTAGCAAATCCTACAATTCCTTAAAAAAACAAGTTTGGGATATTTCAGAAAAGTTACCCGATAGATTACGAAATAAATTTGTTTTTGGAGCTCAAAAAGTTGAAGAAAGTCTAATAAACATTTTAGTCCCGAATATTATTTTTGAAGATTTAGGATTCAAATATGTCGGTCCGGTTGATGGTCATGATATTCCCAGACTTGTTAGAGTATTTAACAAAGTTAAGAATTTTATGCACGGTCCCATTTTTATTCACGTAGTTACCCAAAAAGGAAAGGGTTTCAAATTTGCCGAACAGAATGCTACTAAATTTCACGGTCTCGGACCTTTTTCAGAATCTACCGGTGAAAATATTGCCAAGAAATCCGAATCGTTCTCATCTTTTTTTGGAAACAAATTATCCGAATTGGCTGATAAAAATCCTAAAATTGTTGCCATCACAGCAGCAATGACCGACGGTACAGGTCTCAAATCTTTTGCTAAAAATCATCCTGATAAAATTTATGATGTCGGTATTGCCGAACAACACGCTGTTACTTTTGCCGGAGGATTGGCAATTCAAGGTCTAAAACCATTTGTTGCAATATACTCAACCTTCTTGCAACGAGCTTACGATCAAATAATTCATGATGTGGCATTACAAAATTTACCGGTTGTCTTTTGTATAGACAGAGCCGGATTAGTTGGCGAAGACGGTCCGACCCACCATGGTTCGTTTGATATTTCATTTTTAACCCCTGTCCCGAATTTAGTAATTATGGCTCCTTCTTCCGCTGAAGATTTCGGATTAATGTTAGATTTCTGCGAACAATATAATGATGGTCCAACCGCAATACGCTATCCGCGAGGAAAGATTAATTATTGCAAAAAAACTTTACCAAAAGTTGAACTTGGTAAATCCCAAACAATTCATGGGGGAGATAAAATCGCCTTAATTGGATTGGGAACCGGCGTAAGAATGGCTGAAAATGTGGAAAAAATATTAAAAGAAAAATATCCTGAAGCTAATTTTTATTTAATCAACGCCAGATTTTCAAAACCTTTGGATTTAGAAATGCTCAATAATCTGAAATCTAAAGTAAAATACATTTTTACTTTTGAAGAAAATTCTGAAATAGGCGGTTTCGGTTCAATGGTTAAAGATTATTTTTCAGAATCAGACATCAAAGTAAAATCTTTCGGATTACCCGATAAGTTTGTAACTCACGGTAAAGTTAATAAGTTATATGAATCTATCGGGTTTACACCGGAAAATTTTGCGGAAGAAATTTCAGAAAAAATCAAAGGCTATTATGAATAGTTTTTTAAAAACTGATACAATTGTCGCAATTTCAACTCCACAAGGTACGGGTGGAATTCATATTCTGAGAATTAGCGGAAAAGATTCTATCAAAACAGTTAATGAATATTTTGAGGGAAAAAATCTTCTTACTTTGAAATCACATAGCCTGACTTTTGGGAAATTCCATAATAAAGGAGTAATAATTGATGAAGTTTTGATTTCGGTATTCAAAGCTCCTAAAACCTTTACAGGCGAAGATGTTGTAGAAATTTCTTGTCATGGAAATTATTTTATAGCTACCCAAATTTTAGAAACATTACTCCAAGATTTAAGATTGGCGGAACCGGGAGAATTTACAAAACGTGCTTTTATAAATAACCGCATAGATTTGACAAAAGCTGAAGCTATCGGTGATCTTTTGGAAGCACAAACAAAATCTGCTCATCAATTGGCAATCAATCAATTAGAAGGAAAATTATACGACAAAATTAACTCTCTAATAAAATTTATAACTGAATTAAGAATGCTTCTTGAATTGGAAATTGATTTCGTTGAACAAGGATTGGGTGCACTCAATCATGACCTGTTTTTAACAAAACTTCAAAATCTAAAATCCAAAATTATTACTTTGATAAATTCAGGCAATGAAGGATTGATTATTAAAGACGGTTTGAAAATAGCCTTAGTCGGTGCTCCAAATGTTGGTAAATCAAGCATATTTAATAAATTTCTCAAAAGTGAAAGAGCAATTGTAACGCCTATCCCCGGAACGACGCGAGATTATTTGGAAGAATCAATCGCAATGAATGGGTTTTTACTTAAAATCTTTGATACGGCCGGAATTCGGAAAACTGATGATCAAATAGAAATTTTAGGAATCGAACGATCCCTTCAAATCATAAAGAAATCTCATCTTGTTTTCTTTATTTCCGATTTTGATGATGAAGCAAATTACGAAAAATTGAGCAAAATTATTCCTAAAGAAAAAATCTGGAAAATTGCTAATAAATCCGATAAGATGGACTTTGAAATGCGTCAAAATCTGAAAGATAAAAACTTCATTTTAACAAATACCGTTGATGAAGACGGAATGGATGATTTAAAAAAAGAAGTTCTCAATTACATCAAAAATGACAATTATGATCTCGAATCAGGCATTTTGACCAATCTCCGTCAAATTGAAGCAGTAAGGAAATCTTTGGAATCGTTAAACAAAGCAATTGACTCTTTTAAAAATAACTTAGGTTATGAATTTACCGCTTTTGATTTAAAAGAGGCAAGTGAATATTTGGAAGAAATTGTTGGAAAAATTACAAACGAAGATATTTTAACAAACATTTTTTCAAACTTCTGTGTTGGAAAATAAATATCTTTCAAAATTTATAAAAATATAAGGAGGAATTATGATTAATCCACTAATTTTCAGACAGTATGATGTGAGAGGAATCGTCGATAAAGATCTGACAAATGAGTCAGTTTATCTTTTAGGAAAAGGATTCGGAACTTATCTTAGAAATAAAGGATTAAAATCTGTTTCAATTGGAGGTGATGCCAGATTAAGCTCACCTAGGTTTAAAGATCAATTTACAAAAGGTCTTTTAGAAACAGGTTGTGATGTTAAAGATGTAGGAATTTTAGCAACTCCGGTTCTATATTTTTCCATTCAAGATTTAGGAACTGATGCCGGCGTTATGATTACCGGAAGTCACAATCCCCCGGAATATAATGGATTCAAATTAAACTTGGGATTAATGAGTATTTACGGCGAAGAAATTCAAAAAGTTTACCAAATAATTAAATCTAATAAATTTTCAGAAGGTAAAGGTGAATTAAAAATAATCCCGGGAATGATCGATAAATATATGGATTATGTAGTTAGTGTTGTCAAAATTGACCGTCCGGTAAAAGTAATTGTTGATGCCGGAAACGGTGCCGGCGGACCAATATTACCACCAATTTTAAGAAGATTGGGCTGTGAAGTTACCGAAATGTATTGCGAAATGGATGGAAATTTCCCAAATCATCATCCGGATCCAACTGTTGCCGAATATATTAAAGACTTAATTAAAGCTGTTAAAGAAAGTGATAACGAACTCGGAATCGGTCTCGATGGTGATGCTGACAGAATTGGCGTGATTGATGAAAATGGAAATCCATTATTCGGAGATCAAATTTTGGATATTTATGCTCGTGATTTTTTAACAGACAATCCCGGTGAAAAAGTAGTAGCTGATGTGAAATGTTCAAAAAATTTGTTTGATGATATAAAAAAATTCGGAGGAACTCCGATTATGCACAATACCGGTCACGCAATGATTAAACAAAAAATGCATGAGGATAATATCAAAATGGGTGGAGAAATGAGCGGGCATATTTTCTTTGCCGACAGATTTTTCGGATTTGATGATGCCATTTATGCTTCCTGTAGATTTATAGAAATCGTGGCAAAAAGTAAAAAGAAAGTTAGTGAATTTCTATCAGATCAACCGAAAATGTTTAACACTCCTGAAATCAGAGTTGATTGTCCTGACGACGTAAAATTTGAGCTTGTGGAAAAAGTTAAGGACGAATTTATTGCCGAAAACTATGATGTGAACGGAATAGATGGAGTTCGCGTAACTTTTGAAGATGGCTGGGGATTGGTAAGAGCATCCAACACTCAACCGGTTTTAGTTATGAGATTTGAAGCATTATCTGAAAACAGATTAAAAGAAATTAAAGATTTGTTTGAAGCAAAAATAGCAAAACACAATAAATAGAATATATATTTTTAAGCAAAAAAAGAGAACTTTAAAGTTCTCTTTTTTATTTATTCGGGTTATAAAACCAAGTTAATTTACAATTTGAATTTTGAAACAACACCATTCAGTTTTTCTGTCAAATTAGCAACTGTTTCAGCAGTTGAGTGTGTATTATCCGAAACATTTGTTACCTCAGATGTTGATTCGGCAATATTTTCAACATTTGCTCTAACAGCCTCAAGTGTTTTTGCAATATTGTTGAATCTTTCCGTAATCTCATCCATCGATTTTTTACTATCATCGCTTTTTGCACTAACTTCTTGAGCCAATCCCGAAACATCGGCAGAATTTTTACTAATTTCCCCAACTCCAATATTTGCTTCTTCAATATTTCTGGCAATTTGAGTAGTATTATTAGTCAATTCGTTACTTCTTTCATTAACATTTTGTGCTCCTTCGGAAGCAATCATGACAGAGGATGAAATTTCGCTCATGGTAGCAGTTTGTTCTTCAACAGCGGAAGCAATTGTCATATTAATGTTATTTAATTCTTCAATTGTTTTCCCTACCACAGAAATTGAATCTACTGCTTGTTGAGTAGCTTCTTGCATTTCATCAACTTGAGCGGAAATTTGTTCAGTTGCACTGGCAGTTTGTTTTGCCAATTCCTTAACTTCATTAGCAACAACGGCAAAACCTTTTCCAGCTTCTCCGGCACCGGCAGCTTCAATAGTAGCATTAAGAGCCAGCATATTTGTCTGGTCAGTAATATCACCGATTAGTTTAACAATTTTGCTTACGGAATCAGCTGTAACTTTTAATTTTTCCATTATTGCTTGAGTCTCATTAGATTTTACATTTGCATCTTCGGAGATACTGCTTGCTTCAGCTGTTTTTCGAGAAACTTCGGTAAGTGTAGCTGTCATTTCTTCAATTGCAGCAGCGGAAGTATTGATTCCACTATTAACATTATCAATTTCACCGGAAATTTCAGTAACCATATTATTCATCGATTGAACAGCATCAGTTACTTCGTTAACATTTACGGAAGTTTGCTCTGCAGCAGCAGCAATCATATTCATATTAGCAGCCATCTGATCTGAATTTGTAGCAACTTCGTTACTTATATCAGTAGCTTTTTCAGCTTCAGAAACAGCAATTTCAATATTTTTATGAACATCGGTAATAGCATCTTTTGTAATTTGTACTTTTTCATCTACATCATCAGTTTCTACATTAATCAAGTGCGAATTGGAAAGTAATTCTTCCGACATATCGTTTAATGATTTTGCGTAAGTAGCAGTATCCGAAATCAAACCATGCAGTTTTTCAATAAAAAGATTAAATCCTTCCGCAAGAGCTCCAATTTCATCTTCAGCCCCAACTTCCAATCTAACGGTGAGATCCCCTTCACCTTGAGCTAAATCATTAATAGCCTCTTCTAATTTTTTAATTCTCTCAATAACCATTTTTTTCATTAAGACAAAAATCAAAACAACTACAATTATAATAATTAAAATATTTGTTAAAACACTTCCGAGAATTGCCTTGGATAGTTTTTGCTTTATAACTTTGTCAGAAATATAAACTTCAGCTTTAGCAACAACTTTAGTATCCTTATCATTTTTCTTAATTTCTAAAATGTGTTTTGTAATTCCTTTACCGGTAAAGTTAGACATATCGACAATTTTACCCGCATCATCTTTTCCCCGAGCTAAAAATGGGGTAGTATTGCCTGTCTCATAAACTACAACACCGGCAAGATTTGGATTTTTTAATTTTTTATTCACGTATTTTATTGCTGATTCTTTGTCATAATTCCAAATATCATTATACAATTTTAAAGGTAGGTCTTGTTCAATAAGCCCAATCTCTTCCCTTGAACCTTGTATTAACAATTTCTTTTGACTATTAATTTGAATTATTGTAAAAATCAATTCTATCGCAATAAATGATATTGCCACCACCAAAATTATTTTCATCAGCAGAGATTTTTTTTTCATCTGAAACTCCTTTGCTTATTAATTACCATATTACTTTATTTTATCATTTATGATTAGACTTTAAGTCAGTTTACTTTTCTTACAGTCCGACTGTCAATGAAATAATTATTTAAAAGCTTCCATCCCTGAAAAATCACGGTATAAGTCAAAACTTTTTAATGTCCGTAAATCATTTTCAGTTTCCGTATTCATAACTATTCTTGTTAGTAATTCTCCTAATCCCGGACCGAGCATAAAGCCTTGTCCGCTCATTCCAACAGCATTAATATAATTAGGAATAGCTTTAAATCTTCCGACAATTGGGAAACCATCCGGAGTCATTGGATATTGTCCACGCCATGAACGACGAATTTTTATTGCAGCCAATTTTGGATATAGTTCCACCATTCTTTTTGCAACACTTGGGAAAAATCCGGAAGTAGAATCACTATCTATTCCTTCTATTGATGGATCCGGAGTTATGCAAAATACAACTTGACCTTCACTATTTTGATAGAAATAGTAATTTTTAGAATCTTTACCCGGTCTCATATCAACTACCATCGGACCAAAAAATCTTTTCATCGGTTCAGAAATAGCAGCTTCATGATTATCAGGATTAACCGGTAATTTACAGCCGACCATCTCTCCGATTTCCTTTGCATATCCGCCGGCAGCATTAATAATTTGTTTTGAATAATACTTCCCTTTATTGGTTGTAACCAAGAATTTATCATTGGCTTTTGCAATATCAATTACTCTTTCTTCAAATTTATACTGAGCTCCATATTCCAAACTTTTAAAGTAAAAAGCGTTTATTGCCAATAATGGAGAACAAGATCCATCATATTGTGAATAAGTTGAGCCACGCAAACCTTTAGAATTTATGCCAGGAACCAATTCTAGGTATTCTTCTTTAGATAACCATTTAATATCCAAATTAAAGGATTTTTGAATCTTCATTAAATCTTTCAGTTTTTTTTCATCTTCTTCATTATAAGCAGGATAACTGTAACCATTTGAAATCCAACCGATATCATCTCCGAATTTTTCTTTCCAAGTCGAGAAAATTTCAATACTTCGTTGGGAAACAGATATTTTACCAAAATCCGAGTGAGTTGCTCTTACTCCGCCGATCGCTTTTTTATTGTTGTCTTGTCCCGGAGAAGAATTAATATCAATCACTAAAGTTTTTATTTTATTTTCAGCCAAAGACATTGCAGTTGGAACACCAACTGAACCGGCGCCAATTACTATCACATCAAAATTATTCATTTTCTCCTCCTTCCTTTCCAGCTAAAACACCGAGAGGAACCTCAACATACAGCGGTCTTCTCGTGTTATCAACAATTGTAGAAATTCCTTCTTCCCTGAAAATTTGCTTGATTAAATTGTCGCATGTTTTTGCTCCGCACGGACCCATTCCTGCTCTGGTAATTGCTTTAATTTGATTCAAATCGTAAATGCCTTCTTTAATAAGTTTTCGGATTTCTCCGGCAGTAACTCTTTCACAAAGACAAACCATTGCGTCATCTTTCATTTTTGTAGGAATAATCGGATTATCCAAAGGTTTGGAGATTTCATCGGCTTGTACTTTGAAAGCAACAATTTTTTTAACATTTTCCTTATCTGCTTTTACAGAGACTATTTGAGTTAATTTCTTCTTATTTTTTTCAATGTTAACAACTTCAAATTTATCAATAAAATTACCGTCAATATCAACACAATCTACTTTATCTCCAATATTAACTATAATATTTCCAATTTCATAAGGAATTTTAACTATTGGATTATCAGCATCTTTACGATAATCGGAAAGAGTAATTGCCAAGCCCGGACAAGTTACAACGCACAATCCGCAACCGATACACCCGCCGGTATAAACAGGTTTTCCCGTGATTGGATCTCCTTGCATTTGGATAGCATTTACAGGACAAACCGTTGAACACGGATTACAAGGAATTTCCTGAATACAATTAATTATCGGCATAATTCCTTTTTCATCTTTAGGATATTCTAATTTGGAAATTTCACCCGGATGTTTTTTGAGGATTTGAGCTTTTTCATACCAACTTTCAGGAACATCATTGATCTCGGCTCCAAGAAATTTTGCTATTTTTAAACCAACTATTTTACCGTTAAACATTGCAGAAGAAGCTTCGGCAATTGCTTCCGCATCACCGGCAGAAAATATATTCATTCCGGCTTTTTCTGCTTCATCAGTAAATTCTTTAACAGATTCAAGACCAACAGCAATTAGAATTGTATCGCATTTAAAAGATTTTTCCGTACCCGGAATAAGATTAAATTTATCATCAATCTGTCCGATTGTAACGGAATCAACACTTTCTTCTCCGTTCGCTGAAACTATTGTATGAGAAGTATAAATTGGTACGCCAAATCTTTTTAATTTATCAGCGTGAACTTTATAACCACCGCATTTAGGCATTGCTTCAATTAATCCAACTACTTCAATTCCCGCTTGTAAAGCGTGATAGCCGGCAATTAATCCAACGTTTCCACCACCGACAATAAATAATCTCTCACTTGCTTTTATCAAATCTCTATTTACTAATGTTTGAAAAGCACCGGCACCATAAATTCCGGCTAATGTATTTCCCGGAAAACGTAAAAATTTTTCTCTGGCTCCGGCAGCATTTAAGATAACTTTAGGCTCAATAATTTTATATTTTCCTTTAGAAAAAACACCGACTTTTTTATCTTTAAATACAAAAATCGCCGTACTTTCAGTCCAAACATCTATATTACTATTTTCATTAACTTTATTTGCCAACAATTCTCCGATTTCAATTCCGCGAGTTCCGGCATAAGAATCTTCTACGGAACCAAAAAATTTATGTGTTTGAAGAACTAATTTCCCACCGAGTTTTTCTTTATCGTCTAAAATTATTGACTTAATATTATTTTCAGCAATTTGTAATGATGCTGATAAACCGGCCGGACCGCCACCAATAATTAGAACATCCGTTTTAATTGATTCAATATCTTCCAAAACAGGTTCTTTTTCAACATCGGGAAGCTCCGGCAAACCCTCAGCCGGCATTACAATCATATTTTCTTTTACAGCAGTCATACAAGATTTAACCGGAACGCCGTTGGCAATAACCGTACATTTTGAACATTGTCCGTTAGCGCAGAAAATACCTTGAGCAGAATTGTCTTTTTCATGATGTCCGAAAATCTTAATTCCATTTGCAAACAAAGCGGAAGCTATTTTTTCACCTTTGACAGCTTTAAGAGGTTTATTTTCCCAGTAAAAAGTAACTTTATTTTTATCTTCAACCGGTAAAATAGGATGAGTAGTTAAACGAAAAGTATCCATAATTCCTTCCTTATTTTTTTTTATTTTTTTTTTTTAAAAAATATGTGTCAAGTAGAATTAACCTTTTAACAATTTTTTTAGGACTGCACCGACAGAAAATTATCTTTTCATAGCAATCGATAAATTCATAAAAGATTAAGAATAAGATATTTAAACTCGGAATAACAATAATTAAAACGACTTTTTATTTTTTTATCAAATTTATTGAAAAAACACTTGACATTCAAATATGTATATTTTAAAAAAATAAATTATAAAAAAACTGGAGGAAAAATGAAAAAACTGCTTACTATTGTAGCACTAATTTTATCTACTTTCTTATTTGGAGAATTAGATAATTTTACAATCGTCAATCCGGACAATTCAAACGTTAAAATTTCTAACAACTGCTTTGTTTCTCAAAACAACACCTTCTTTTTTACCTATCGACAAAAAAATACGAATGATGAATCTATAATACTTTCAAAATCAACTAATCTCGGTGAAAACTATACATACAAAGAAATTTATACTGCGAACGAATTAAGCGAACCTAACATCACAATTTTCAATAATAAAATCATTGTTTTCTTTGCAGATAAAAACACGGGACAAATGATTAGAGCAATTTCCGATAATGACGGAGAAGATTTTACCCTAAATGAAAATACTGATTCGGAAATTTATAACAGCGGTACTGAAATTGTCGCAAACAATAAGCTTAATGTTTTATATCAAAGAGGAAGAACTTTACCTGCTTCAAGATATTCATTATTTTTTGACAATTCTATTTTTGAAAATGGCTCACCTGTTCCCTATACCGGATATCATTCAATCAACGGAAAATTTCACTCCAATACAAATATCGAGATAATTAATACCAGTGGAACTTCAAATCCTGATGCACCCGGCTGGCCATTATTTTTAGGATATACCAGTACAAGCGGAACAATAAATTATCAAGGCGATAATCCTCCAATATCAGAAATTTTTCAAGGCGGATATTCTGAAAACGTTGCTCAACTTCAATTTAACAAACAAGATTTATTATTGAATTCCATTCACCCTTTTGGAACCGTACCAAATGAAAACTTCGTAATTTATATGAGAATGACGGGGAATTCCTGTGTTAGTTATATTGGTCAAATTCAATCTGTTGGTATAGACACGTTAGTTATCTATGATTCTTACCCACCTTATGGACCGGTTGGTGATTCTATAGGTGTAAATTATGTTCCGGTAAAAGATACTGTTTGGACTCAGGTCGATATTCCCTTTCAAAACAACCAATCAATTTATGTACCTGATGTTCTTTATTTACAGGGAAGTGTAAGCGGAAAACATACTATTTATTCTTACAAATCAACTTATCTTACCGGGGATATCACATACACGGGGACCAATGTTGGCGAGGCTCCTGATGATGTAGAAAATCCAAATGAAAATGATTTCTTCGGTTTGATTTCCAACGATAAAATATATATTTCATACGGGTATTTTTCTCCGGAATTAGGTACACGCCAGAAAGTAAATTGCAACGGAATAAATCTTTACGGATCTTATGCCGCAATTAAAGATAATGATGATCCTGTGGGAAATAGCGTCTTTACATTTGAATATCAACATCCTCATCCGTCCACAGAGCCTTGTGTTTACAATAACGAAAGCTATGATAAAATAGATTTGCATATGCACAAATTCCCTCAAGATGCAGACAATCCTTGGCCGGCAGATCTTGATTATCCTTATTATAACCCACTTTGGCCGGAATCGTCAGAGCACATAACTTTTGAACGTGGTATAATTAATCTTTTCGGAAGCGTAGCTCAAATAAATGCAGGTAATATTCACTGTTCAGGAAGCGATTCTTTTAATCATTCAACTCCGGCGGTTTGGGATTTTGAAAATCATCTTTATGGTACAACTCATCCTTCTACCGGATACGCAAAAAATTATCATTTAGATTCGAGATTAAAATATTCCGCTCCTCCAAATTTCTGCCAATTAGAAAATGTTCCTGCCGATGTTGACCCGCAATTTATATTATCTTCTTCAGAAGATGGTAATAATTTCACGGAAAATTATTCTAATAATGATAATTCCGTAGTAAAATCTGTAAAATTTGATATTAAAAATAATGAAATAGCTATCGTAAGATCAACTGACTCGGGTACAACTATTTTATACTCTAATAATTCAGGTGAAGATTTTTCTACTGAACAACTTAGTATCCATATTTTAAAAATTATAAATGTCAAAATCACAAATAGGGTTTATATTTTAGCAAAGCCATATTATGGAATAGGTCATACTCTTTATTGCTTCAATCCGGAAACTCAAAATGTTGAAACAATTTATGAAAACACTGAAGAAAATTATCCTCAAAATATTGCTTCCGATATAAACCAAAATCTGTTTTTAGCAAAAACAACAAACGAAAATATTGTTTTTTATGAATTACAAGGAAACGAATTGGTAAATATTTATTCAAAATCTCTTTCCGAATTACCTTCTCCAATCCAAAGTGATGACAAATTGATTTTCACATTCGATAACGATAATCAGATGTATTTAATCTACAATCTTGATAATGAAAATTCCTATCTTCCTTTCGGCAATGTTTATATTTCCAAAGGTGTTTTGGAAAATGTTGGGAACCAACACGATGAAGTCAATCCTGTAAAACCGACAATTACAAATTATCCAAATCCATTTGTCCTGTCCGGAAATAAACGCTCGGCAAATACAACTTTCAAATTCACTTTAAACAAAAATTCCAAGGTGGAAATTAACGTTTATAACTTAAAAGGTCAAAAAGTGGCTGAAGTTATAAATAAAAATATGACTAAAGGTGAACATAAAATTAATTGGAACGCCAGAAATTCATCTAATAAAATCCTTTCTTCAGGAATTTATTTTTATGAATACAGAATTGATAATAAAGTTAATTCCGTAAAAAAATGCATCATCATTAAATAAGAAAAATAAAAAAATAAACCCGTCAATTTGGCGGGTTTATTTTTACTAAATTTCCATTAACATCAAAGTTCCCCTTCTAAAAACCAACTTATTTATTGCCAATAATCTTGCTTTAATTTCTATCGCCAAATAAAAAATCATAAGGAAAAAATATGAATAAAAATCAAAATAATCCCATGCATGGAATGACTTTAGAAAAAATATTAAACAACCTTTTTGAATATTACGGATGGAAAGAACTTGGAATGAAAATCAACATTCGTTGTTTTAATGAAAATCCATCGATAAAATCCAGTCTAAAATTCCTCAGAAAAACTCCTTGGGCTCGAAAAAAAGTGGAAGATTTATTCATTTACACGGAAAAAATCAAGTCCAAAGAAAAAGTCTGGAATCAAAAAAACAACTCTTAATTTATTTAGTTTTTTTGTCCTTCCAAATAGAGAAGGATAAAGTCGCAATTGCATAACTTACCAAAATCAAAAGCGGTTCAATTATTGCACAATAGTTGATCCTTTCAATACTGTATTTCTCATTACTTCAATAAAATATGAAATTGGAATTATATAAGCCAAAAACTGAGCCCAATTGGGCATACTCGCAATCGGTGTAAAAAGTCCTGATAAGAAAATAAAAATCATCATCAAAAAATAAGCAACAAACATTGCCTGCTGTTGAGTATCAGAATTGCTGGAAATAATAAGTCCGATTGAAAGCATAGAAATAAGATAAATTCCTCCAAACACAAATATTGTGGTCAAACTGCCTAAAATTGGGATCTGATAAATTAATTTACAAATTAACAAACCAAAAGCCAATTCCATCATTCCAATTAACCAAAGCGGTATCAATTTCCCGACAATAAACTGCGTCTTTTTCAAAGGTGTAACATTTAATTGTTCAATCGTACCCAATTCTTTTTCTCGGGCAATATTCATTGAATTTACGAAAACTCCAATCATTCTCTCTATTATTTGTAAAATAATATATTTTCTTGACGCAAAAGTAAATGAAATATTGTTTAGGAAAATTGTTTAAGAAGATTCAATAAAATATTATGGATGATGTCTTAAAAATTAAGTGAGTTAACAAATGGCTTTTTTGCCAATTTTTTTACACCAAATTTTGGGACGTTATCTAATGAAAAAAATCTCATATTTTTCAGCTGAGGTTGAAGAACATATTGACCATGTGTAAAATCAATAACAGATAAAACAATAATATGTGATTATCTTGCAGCATTTACCGTATTAACTCTTCTATATTAGACTCACGACACTTTGAAAATATTTGGTAAATCATTAGATCATCGACGTTTTTCTCAGATAAAAAAGATACTCCTTTTAATGAGCACCTAATGATTTTGGTTTAGTTTACATTGGTTAAACTATTTAGACGATAATATTCTATCAATTTTTTTAGAAACAAGTATTTAATTCAAAGATTTTTTATTGCGTAATTTATCCTCTATTAATAAATTACAACTATAGATAATTTTCGTCTAATTCCTTTCTTCTCTTATGATTTTCATTATACCATTTTATTGTTTCCGAAAGTTGTTCTTCGATGGAATGTTTTTGGATGTATCCGTCCTTCCTTATTTTCTCTGAATAGTATTCGGTTGAGGTTGCAAATTTCCTCATTCTATCACTGTTAATCGGAATATCTTTATGCAAAACTTTCGCTAAAACATCA